>OGCN01000194.1_pt1 | contig 106869 bp, 101 predicted proteins | sample 1570181 | NCBI WGS metagenome assembly OGCN01 (sample SAMEA4370584, study PRJEB24528) | human gut metagenome | reverse complement strand
CGTTTACGGTGTGGACTACCAGGGTATCTAATCCTGTTTGCTCCCCACACTTTCGTGCCTCAACGTCAGTTATTGTCCAGAAAGTCGCCTTCGCCACCGGTGTTCCTCCTAATATCTACGCATTTCACCGCTACACTAGGAATTCCACTTTCCTCTCCAACACTCAAGAACAATAGTTTTAGTTGCAGTTCCTCAGTTAAGCCGAGGGATTTCACAACTAACTTGTTGTCCCGTCTACGCACCCTTTACACCCAATAAATCCGGATAACGCTTGCTCCCTACGTATTACCGCGGCTGCTGGCACGTAGTTAGCCGGAGCTTCCTCCTTAGGTACTGTCTTGTATCTTCCCTAACGACAATAGTTTACAATCCGAAAACCTTCTTCCTATACGCGGCGTCACTGCGTCAGAGTTTCCTCCATTGCGCAATATTCCCGACTGCTGCCTCCCGTAGGAGTCTGGGCCGTATCTCAGTCCCAATGTGGCCGTTCAACCTCTCAGTCCGGCTACTGATCGTCGACTTGGTAGGCCGTTGCCCCACCAACTATCTAATCAGACGCGAGCCCATCTACTAGCAGATTACTCTTTTCCCATTTTCATCATGTGATGTTCATGGCATATGCGGTATTAGCAATGATTTCTCACTGTTATTCCCCTCTAGTAGGCAGGTTGCTCACGCGTTACTCACCAGTCCGCCACTAAAGCCATTGTTATAAAATCTCAATCAGATAAATCTTCAATCCTTTTTATAACGACTTCCGTTCGACTTGCATGTCTTATGTGCGCCGCCAGCGTTTATCCTGAGCCAGGATCAAACTCTCATATTTATGGTGTTTATATTTAATGTTTTTCAACATTTTATAAATCTAAATCTTTAAGTTTTAAAGCTCATTAAATTTGTTTTTTATGGTAGTACAAATTAACTACCGCTATTGGTCTTTTTTCAAAGGTTTATTGTTTACTTTTCAATGTGCTCTTGTTCTTCAGCTCTTCGCTGTGGAACGTTTCATATTGTACCATCTTTATTTTGTTTTGTCAACAGTTTTCTTAATTTTTTTTAAATTATTTTTTATACTGTTTTTTAGGATAAAAAGTGTAAAATAAAAAACTAGTAATGCTTAATTTTGTTGTAATTTGGAGTGTTTTTATTACTAATTTATTTAATATTTTATCCGTTGTTCGGCACTTCAAATATAATACCACAGACCTTATTTAATGTCAACACCTTTTTTAAATTTTTTTCAATTTTTTTCTTGAGTATTTTTAAATATTCTTTTTTCCATTTTACTCTTCACATATTCTACCGCAATATTAAATATTTCATTATATCTTTCCATTGTTTTTGCATCATTAAATTTATGCCTTTTATATATCTTTTCTATATAATTGTTTTCATCTATTATTTGTAAGCTATATTTATAGTAAAAATCGTATACATATGCAAAATGGCACACCAATCCATCTGCTGCACTCCTTCTATTTTTATAATTCATTCTTTTATCTTCTTTAAATTCTCTGTATATCTCGTCACTTATTATGTCGTTTGATAAATCTTTGCTTTCCCATACCGCTTCTTTCGAATATATTGTTAAAGAATAATATATGTCTATCTTATCTGCATCTCTTATTATTTTACTATGCAATAACTGTCTTTCAGTCAATCCTGTTTCTATTGCTGGTCTGTTATGGTTTAATATTGCTATTTTTATTATTTCATCATACTGTTTGTCCTCTATAAATTCACGTATTAATCCATCTTCAAACAATATCTTTACACCAATTTCTGCATGGTTTACGCTCTTTCCATCATTAAATGTATGGTATAGTCTTACTTGTTCAAACCTTCCTATATCATGTAGCAAGCCTATTAGCCATGCAAGATCTATATCTTCTTTTGATAGGTTTAAATTTTCGGCTATATCATTTGCATTTTTTGCAACTCTTTGTATGTGTTCTATCTTTAATTTTATTTTTTCATCTTCTGGATTATATTTACTAACATATGTATTAAATGTTTTTAATGCTTTTTCTCTATCAATCATTTTTCATCAGCCTTTTTTCTAAATTTACTACCCTTAATTTCTTAAGGGTAGCATTTTCTTGATACATTAATCACAATATTTTCTTGGTTTCTTGCAACATATTATTAGAATTATCGTTAATATTAACAATAGTCCTAATACAACTGCTAAAACTATTATTGCACTAATTGCTTCTAATATAGTTCCAACCATTTCAGCTCCTACTATTATTCCTATTACAACACCTAGCGCAACGGCAAGTATTGTAGCAATTAATCCGAAGCAATTTTTCTTTTCTTTCTTCTTTGTATCACAACAGCAATTATAATCATGTGGCTCCATAAAAGTCACCTCCATACAACATCTTTTTTGTTTGATGTTATACTATATTGTATGCTGTTTTCTATTTTTTGACACAATTAGTCATTTTTCACTTATTCTTATATTTAAATAATTTATTCTATCTAGTATTTTTCAATCTCACTTTATGCCCATTTATTTCATTCTTTGTTTTACCGCTTCATACATTACTATTCCAGCTGAAACCGATGCATTTAAAGATGTGATTTTTCCTTTCATAGGAATTTTTATTAAAAAATCGCAATTTTCCTTTACGAGTCTGCTCATTCCGAAGCCTTCGCTTCCAATTACAATTGCCACATTTCCTGTCAAATCTTCATCATAGTACATTTTCTCTGTTTCCATATCTGTACCATAAATCCATACATTATTTTCTTTTAGATATTTTATAGTTTCATTTATATTGTTTACTCGCGCAACTTTCATAAAGCTTGTTGCTCCAGCAGATGTTTTTACAACCGTGCTATTTACAGCAGCAGCTCTTCTCTTTGGTATGATTATTCCATGGACACCTGCTGTTTCTGCAGTTCTTATAATCGAGCCCAAATTATGTGGGTCTTCTATTCCATCTAATATTAGTATGAAGGCTTTTTCATTTTTAGATTTTGCTTCATTTAAAATATCTTCTACTTCACAGTAATCAAATGGTGGAACTATTGCAATTACACCTTGTGCATTTTCAGTTTGAGCCATTTGATTTATCTTTTCTCTTTCGACTTCTACTGTTACAATTTTTCTTTCTTTAGCTTTTGCTATTATCTTTGTAATAGAACCATGCTTCTCGCCTTTAGTAATATAAATTTTGTTTATATCTTTTCCACTCTCCAATAATTCTAAAACTGCATTTCTTCCTTCAATTTGATCATCAAATTCTTTTTGTTCATTTTCTTTTGAAACTTTATTATTTCTAAAATTTTTACTCATTTAAAATATCCTCTCTTCGCCCAATAGGGACGTCCCTTTGGGGCGATTATTTTTCGTCATCTAATTTTAATACTGACAAGAATGCTTCTTGTGGTATTTCTACGTTTCCAATTTCACGCATCTTTTTCTTTCCACGTTTTTGCTTTTCAAGTAGTTTTTTCTTTCTTGTTACGTCTCCACCATAGCATTTGGCTAAAACGTCTTTTCTCATTGCAGATATTGTTTCTCTTGCAATTATCTTGCCTCCGATTGCTGCTTGTAGTGGTATTGTGAATAATTGCCTTGGTATTACTTCTTTAAGCTTTTCTATCATCTTTTTGCCTCTTTCGTAGGCAGAATCTTTATGTACTATGAATGATAAGGCATCTACGTTTTCACCATTTACTAGTATGTCTAGTTTTACTAGCGTTGATGGTCTGTATTCTTTTATTTCATAGTCAAATGATGCATATCCTTTTGTTTTTGATTTTAATTTATCAAAGAAGTCGTATATTATCTCGTTTAGAGGCAACTCGTATATTAATGTTACTCTTGTCGTGTCTAAATATTTCATGTCTATATAGATTCCACGTCTATTTTGACATATTTCCATTATGTTTCCGACAAATTCTTTTGGTATTAGTATTTCCGCTTGTACAAATGGTTCCTCTATTCTTGATATTTCGTCTGCTGGTGGCAAATCTGCTGGATTGTAGATTTCTACCATCGTCCCATCTGTTTTATATACTTTATAGATTACAGATGGAGATGTTGTGATTAGACTTAAATCAAATTCTCTATCTAATCTTTCTTCTATTATTTCCAAATGTAATAATCCTAAGAATCCACATCTAAAGCCAAAGCCTAAGGCTGCAGATGTTTCTGGTTCATATTCTAAGGCCGCATCATTTAGTTGTAATTTTTCAAGGGCAACTTTCAAGTTTTCGTAATCACTTCCGTCGACTGGATATAGTCCACAATATACCATTGGGTTTACTTTTTTGTATCCAGGAAGTGGCTTTTCTGCTGGTCTATCATCTACTGTGATTGTATCTCCAACACGTATATCTGATAAGCTCTTTATGCTTGCAGCAATGTATCCAACTTCTCCTGCTGTTAAGCTTTCGGCTGGTGAATATGAGCCTGGTTCAAAATATCCTACTTCTGTTACTGTAAATGTTTTGCCAGATGCCATTAATCTTATCTTGTCTCCAACTTTTACAGTGCCGTTTTTTATTCTGCAATATGCAATAGCACCTTGGTAATTATCATAAATAGAATCAAATATCAAGGCTTGCAATGGTGCATTTTCATCTCCTGTTGGAGCCGGAATATCTGTAACAATTCTTTCTAGCACTTCGTCTACATTTAATCCTGTTTTTGCAGAAATGCAAGGTGCATCTTGTGCGGGTATTCCAATTATATCTTCAATCTCATTTTTTACTTCGTCAGGTCTTGCATTTGGCAAGTCGACTTTATTTATAACTGGAAGTATTTCCAGATTATTATCTAAGGCTAAATAAACATTTGCTAAAGTCTGTGCTTCTACGCCTTGGCTTGCATCTACTACCAATATTGCACCATCACATGCTGCTAAGCTTCTAGAAACTTCGTAATTAAAATCAACATGTCCTGGGGTATCTATTAAATTAAGTTCATATGTATTTCCGTCTTTTGCTTTATATTTCATTCTAACAGCCTGAGACTTTATCGTAATTCCACGTTCTCTCTCGATATCCATGTTATCTAGAACTTGTTCTTCCATCTCTCTTTTAGAAAGAACTCCCGTCATCTCAATAAGTCTATCTGCTAATGTAGATTTACCGTGGTCTATATGTGCAATTATACTAAAATTTCTAATATATTTTTTCTTATCTTCCATTAATTGTATTCCCTTCTTAAGGTTTAATTTTAGGCTCATTCAAATACGTTTTAAAGAGCCTGTTGTCCGCTTTTTGTACATTCCAATTATACTTTTTATACGTTAAATTGTCAATGCAGAATTTTCCATTACGTCTCATTCATTTTCTTTCATTTCATAAAAGAAAAAGAGCATTGTTTATTTTACTAAACTTTGCTCTTTAATAAATTAATCTTCTTTACTTATTTTGGCATATTTTTTTAATTTTGCATATGCTAAGCTATTTACACTACCAGATGTAAATCTTCCTGATTCGTCTCGTTTTCCGGCTGGTACTCCAGTTAAAATTTCTATTCCTTGTTCTATTGTTGAAATTGCATAAATATGGAATAGTCCTTGTTTTACCGCTTCTACTACTTCATCTGATAAGTTCAAGTTTTTCTCGTTTAATTTTGGTATCATTACTCCGTGTGAGCCTTTAAGTCCACGTGTCTTGCAGATTTTAAAGAATCCTTCTATTTTTTCGTTTACTCCACCTATTGGCTGTATTTCACCTTTTTGGTTTACAGAACCTGTAACTGCAATTGATTGATTTATTGGTATTCCCGAAAGGCTTGAAAGTATTGCATATAACTCTGTTGAGGATGCACTATCTCCATCAACACCATTATATAATTGTTCGAAGCACAAACTTGCAGTTAAAGATAATGGCATATCTTGTGCAAACATCTCGCCTAAGTATCCGCTCAATATTAAAATTCCTTTTGAATGAGATGAGCCAGACATTTCTACTTCACGCTCTATGTCTATTATTCCATTTTTTCCAACATAAGTATTAGCCGTAATTCTTGCTGGTAATCCAAATGAATAATCTCCTATACTCATTACCGTCAAACCATTTATTTGTCCAACTTTGAAACCTTCTGTGTCTATTAGAAGTGTGCTATTGTTTATCATGTCAAGATATTTTTGATTATATTTTTGTACTCTTTCAATTCTTTGAGCAAGTGCTTCGTCTACAATTTTTCCAGTAATAACTTTTTCCCTCTTTAATCTTGCAAGTGTAGCCGCTTCTCCAACAATCTGAGTAATCTCACTAAATCTTGTAGATAACTTCGTTTGGTCATTTGCAAGTCTAGATGCAAATTCTATAACTTTTGCCATTCCAGATCTATCAAGTGGAGGAAGTTCTTCTGTTTGACAGAATCCTTCTACTACTCTTGCTAATTTATTCATATTTTCCAATGTTAAAGGTGCATCATCTTCAAATTCAACCTTTATCTTAAATAGCTTTCTAAAATCAGTATCAACAGATATTAAAGTTTGATATAATGCCTCGTTTCCGATTAATATTACCTTTAAATTAAGTGGAATAGGCTCTGGTTTTAGAGAAACCATTACCATAGACGAATGTTGGTCAACCGGATTTTCTATTCCTAATTCCTTTGTTCTTAATACTTTCTTTAATGTTTCATAACAATATTGATTAGAAACTATATCTGTAGCCTGCATTATTAAATATCCACCATTCGCGATGTGTAATAATCCTGGCTTTAACATTGTGTAATCTGTTTTCAAGCTTCCATAATAATTTTCATATTCCAACTTTCCAAATATATTTGGATATGAATAGTTAGAATCCATTATTACTGGAGCACCTTCTAAGTTGCTATTATCTATAAATAAATTTACTCTGTAATTAAGCCATGGTCTTAGAACTTCCTGCCTTTGTGGCTGAGGTTGTACTGGTCTCTTGCTATCATCATCAACAACTAAGAATGCATTTACATTCTTTAAAATATCTTTTTTTACATCATCTAAGAATTTTGTAATTTTCTTATTTCTCTTGAAATTAGATTTAATGTAATTTATGTGTGCATTTACAGTAAGAAGTGCTACATTTGATTGCCACTCACTTATTTTCTTATCAGACTCAGATTGGATGTTCTTTATCTGCGAAATAGCTTCCATTACATGCTGTTGGACGATTGCTGATTTGTCTTCGAAATTCTTTTTAGTTTCAGGATCTAGCTTTTCAAATTCCTCTTCCTCAATAGTTTTTCCATTTATAACAGGCATCATATAAATTCCATTGTTAGCAGATTTAACTTGGAAGCCATATTGTGAAGATGTTGCATTAAGCTTATCCATTAAAGCTGATCTTTTTGCTTCATATTCTTGCTTAATAAGTGCCTTCTCTTTCTCAAAATCCTCGTTATTAAAGGTATCTTTTATATCATGTTTTATATCTTTAATAAATCTATCCATTGCATCTCTAAATTCTTTACCTTGACCGGCTGCAAGTGGAATAGCAATTGGCTCATTTGGATTGTCAAAGTTGTAAACATAACACCAATCTTGTGGAAGCTTTTTCTTCTTAGAAATGCTCTCCAAATAATGCTTAGTGTACATGGTTTTGCCAACTCCGCTAGGTCCTTCTATATATAAATTATAACCATTAATATCAACATTAAGTCCAAATTCTAACGCTTTTATCCCTCTGTCTTGGCCAATTCCACTTGCTATTGGTTCCAAACTTTCGGTAGTTTCAAATTTGAATATGTTTGGGTTACAAGTTGATTTTAAATCCTTGTAAGAAAGTTCAAATTGATTTTTCATTAGTAATTCCTCCTATAAATTTTTCTAGTCTTTTAGTATATTTTTATTTATGCTTTACTTTGAATGTTCATTAAAATTCTAATTTCATAAGTATTGCATCATATGTATTATCATAATATTTTTTTCTTAGTCCAACTTCTTTGAAATTATACTTTTTATAAAAATTAATTGCAATAGAATTTTGAATATTTACTTCTAAATTTATACATTTTATTTTTTCTTGCTTGCAATACTCTATTAGTTTATCCATAATATTTGATGCTATTCCCTCATGTCTGCAACATTTTTTCGTAACAATATTCATTAAATCCGCTTCTTCTAAAATTATTTTTAAACCTGCGAACCCAACTATGTTATCATTTTGCTTTGCAATAAAATATTTTGAAAAATTAGATTCTAATTCTTCTTTTAGAGTCTCGTAATTCCAAAATTCATCAAAATCGACTTCAAGTATATCCTTTATATTTTCTAAATCTTCGATTTTCATTTCAGAAATTAGATAATTATTTTTCTCCATTTTTATTTTCCTCCAACATATCAGTTGCTTGGGCAAGAATTAAATTTTGGCAAGGAAAATGAAATTTCAAAGGCAAGGGCGCATACTTTGTGTATGTAACCCGCCAGAACAAATAACTAATTTGTTCGTGTGCGCAATTTGTTTTAACAAATTGCTGTACATAATAATAATAAAATTTGACATGCCAAAATTCTAATTATTGTTCAAGCATAGTCCTTTCAGCTTGAGATTTTCGTAAATACAAAGGTGAAATATTGCTCGAATCTCCGTATTCGCCTTTTAGATATTTATCATATGCACATCTTGCTAAAGATACACTTGATTGTATGTTTTTATCTGAAAATCTTATATCTTTATTTGCAAATTTTTCTAATATTAAATCTTTATGTAAAACGCTTCCATCTCCAATAAAAACAATTGGATTTTCTGAATGTAATTTGCAATTTTCTAAAGCTACTTCAATAGTATCTGCTATATTATCTCCAATTTGAACATATGTATTATCCTTTAATTCAAACATTGCAGAATACACATTATTGTTTTTACAATCTATGATAGGACAAATTGTCGCATTTTCTTCTATATTGTAAGCCAGGCTTTCAAGTGAAGTTACGCCCACTGTAGGAATATTTTTTACATCTGCAAATGCCTTCATTGTTGCAATTCCAATTCTTATTCCTGTAAAAGAGCCGGGACCTAAGCAACATGCTAGCAAATCTATATTGTCTAAACTCAAATTAGAAGTTTTAAACATATTATCAATCATAGGCATTAACTTTACAGAATGAGTTCTTTCATCATCATTGTTGCCTTGTGCAATTACATTAATATTTTTATTTTTATCAACTTCCACAATAGAAACAGAACAGTTTCTAGAAGAAGTATCAACTGCAAGAATTTTCATTTTTTTATTTCCTCTATTCTTAATTTTCTTAAATCCAAATTATCAGCATCATTATCTCTAGAAAATGTAATTCTTATATAGTCATCTTGAATAATATTCTCAATCATCTCTCCCCATTCAAAAATGCAAAGTCCAGTTTGCAAATACTCTTCTCCTCCAATTGCATAAAACTCATCAGCATCTTCTAATCTATATAAATCGAAATGATAAATCTTAAATTTTGGAGCATCATACTCATTCACAATAGTAAATGTAGGACTAGAAATTTCATCTTCTAATCCAAAATGTCTAAGAAGTCCTTCTGTGAACTTGGTCTTTCCGGATCCCAAATCACCAGATAAAACAATCTTAGAATGTCCATTCAATTTTGATGCAAACTCATCTGCAAACCTAATTGTTTCTTCTTCCGAATGCGAAATAAATTCGTAACTATGCATTATTACATTTCCTTTCTTTTTGCTTCTATTTTACTAGTTGTATTCTACATTAAAACATATAAATTTTCAAGTTTTTATTTAAATCTGCTAACAAAAATCTATTAACATTATAAGAGACGAAGCCTTAACTTTTCTTCGTCTCACAAATAACTTAAACATCTGATTTATTAACCCTAGTTTTGCCCAAAAAGGGGCGTCCCTATTGGGCGATTTTTTATTTTTCTAGTACTTCTTTGCATCTTGGGCATAATCCATCTTCTAGGTGGTCGTTGTACATCCAACATCTCTCGCATTTTTCGCCTGTTGCATGTTCTACTTTTACTCCTAGTTTTTCTTCTTGTTTTCTGTTATTTTCTTGTATTTCTAGTCCAGATACTATTAATACAAGTTTTATTAATTCTTCATTTTCTTTTAAGAATTTGTATTCTTCTCCTTCTGCATATATTGTAACTTTTGCGTCTAGAGAGTTTCCTATTGTTTTTTCTGCTCTTGCAAGTTCTAAGTCTTTTGCAACTATGTTTTTAACTTTGATTATTTTCTCCCATTTTTCTGCTATTTCTTTGTTATCCCATTCGTCATTTGGAACTGGATAATCTGCAAGCATTGGGCTTTCTACATTTTCTTTTTCTGTGTGATTCATTGCTGACCAAATTTCTTCTGCTGTGAATGAAATCATTGGTGTTAATATTTTTACTAGTGCATCTAGTATGTAATACATAGTTGTTTGTGCTGCACGTCTTGCTACTGAATCTGCTTTTTCTGTGTATAATCTATCTTTTATTATGTCTAGATAGAAGCTACTCATATCTACAACGCAGAATTGGTTTACATCGTGATAGCAGTTTCCGAAACTGTATGTGTCGTAATCCTTTGTACAGTCTTTAATCAATTTATTTAATCTTGTTAATGCCCATTTATCTATTTCTTGTAAATCTTCATAAGCAACTGGCTTTTCAGGGTCATAGTCATAAGTGTTTCCCAAGATATATCTTGCTGTATTTCTTATTTTTCTATAAACATCTGAAATTCCTTTTAATATGTCATCTGATAAGTTTACGTCCATAGAATAGTCTGATGATAATGCCCAAAGTCTTAATATATCTGCTCCAAATTTGTTTGAAACATCTATTGGAGATACTCCGTTTCCTAAGCTCTTAGACATTTTTCTTCCTTGACCATCTACAACGAATCCACAACATAGAACTTCTTTGTATGGAGCTATTCCATTTACTGCAACTGATGTTAATAGTGAAGATTGGAACCAACCTCTGTATTGGTCATTTCCTTCTAGATATAAATCTGCTGGGTAGTCTAATCCTCTTTCTACTAAAACACTTTGGTGTGTAGAACCTGAATCAAACCAAACATCCATTATATCTGTTTCTTTCTTGAATTCTGTGCATCCACACTTTGGACATTTTGCACCTTCTGGTACTAAATCTTTTGCTTCTTTTGCCCACCATGCGTTTGTTCCTTCTGTTCTTACAACTTCTTGAATCTTTTTTATAGATTCTTCTGTAACATAAGGCTCTCCACAGTCTTTGCAATAGAATATTGGAAGTGGAACACCCCAAGTACGTTGTCTTGAAATACACCAATCGTTTCTTCCTTTAATCATTTCGCTCATTCTGTCCTCGCCCCAGTCTGGGTGCCATGTAACTGTCTTAATAGCCTTTAAAACATCATCTCTAAATCCATCAACAGATGCAAACCATTGTGGTGTAGCTCTGAAGATTATTGGCTTTTTGCATCTCCAGCAATGTGGATAAGAGTGTTCTATTTTTACGGCTTTTAGTAAATATCCATTTTCATCTAACCACGCTGTTATTGTCTTGTTAGATTTTGCGTAGAATTGACCTGCAAACTCGCCAGCCTCAGCTGTTTGTTTTCCTTTATCATCAACTGCAACAACCATTCCAAGTTTATCTTTTAATCCTTGTAAATAATCTTCTTTACCATAAGCAGGTGCTGTATGAACTGCTCCAGTACCTTCGTCAAGAGTAACATTTACAGTTGTCTCACTACCAAGAACTACTCTAGACATTCTGTCCAAGAATGGATGCTTGCATAGAACTCCTTCTAGTTCCGAACCTTTGAAAGTTTGAACTGTTTTGTAATCTTCTACTTCAGCAAGCTTCATAACTTTTTCTACAAGCTCTGTTGCAATTATTAATCTTTCAAGTTTTGCATTCTCCTTGTTTTCTTTTAACTCAACCATGCTGTACTCATAATCTGCACCAATTGTAATTCCCATATTTCCTGGTAGAGTCCAAGGTGTAGTTGTCCAAATTACCATATAAGTATCTTTTTTATCAAACAAACCCTTAGAATCTTCAACAGGAAATTTTACATATATAGATTCTCCTGTTACATCTTTATATTCAATTTCAGCTTCTGCTAGTGCTGTTTCACAATCAGTACACCAGTAAACTGGTTTTAATCCTTTATAGATATATCCCTTTTTGTACATATCTCCGAATACACCAATTTGTCTTGCTTCTGTTGCATGTTCATAAGTTATATAAGGATGAGCCCAGTCTCCAAGAACACCAAGACGTTTGAAGCCCTCTGTTTGAATATCTTTGTAATTTGTTGTAAATTCTCTACAAGTATCTCTAAACTTTGTAACAGGAATCTTGCTTCTATCTAGTCCAAGCTTCTCAATAGCCTTCTTCTCAGTTGGCATTCCATGTGTATCATATCCCGGAATAAAAGGTGCATAAAAGCCTTTCATAGCCTTGTATCTTACGATTGTATCCTTCAAAATTTTATTTAAAGCATGTCCAGCATGAATTTCTCCATTAGCATATGGAGGTCCGTCATGTAAAACAAAATGCTTATGTCCTTCATTTTTCTTTAAAATCTTCTCATACAATCCATTCTCAAAAACAGCCTTTAATGTTTCTGGCTCTTTAGTTGGCAAATTTCCTCTCATCGGAAAATCTGTCTTTGGCAAATTAAGTGTGCTTGAATAATCTTTCTTTTCTTCACTCATATAAATTACTCCTTTCATTTTTGCCCAATAGGGACGCCCTTTGGGGGGCGAATTTTTATTTTCCAGAGAATAGCTTCATTTTATAAACCTACTTTTATAATTTATTACATTTTTTCACCCAAAAAGGGGCGTCCCTATTGGGCGAAGTTTGGCTTAGTCTTTGGCAACAAAAATTCGTCCTATTAACATAGGACGAATTTTACTCCGTGGTACCACCTAATTTAAAAGTTTATATTCTTGTTTGAATAGTATAATCTTCTATAATTTAGATTTTTTTCAACACAAGATGTATTTAGCTTTTCTCTTATTTTATCTTAACGCAAGATTACGATTTATATTACTCAAATATTAATATTGGATTTTTCACAATATTCTTTCACATAAACAACTCCAAGGTGATAATAAATAATCTTTAATTTATCAAAATCTCAGCATGCATTTGACTCTCTGTTAATTAGTTTTATTTATCTTGTCCTCTTCATAGTTTTTTCTATTCAATTCTACATAATAATTTACCACAAATAAATGACGAATGCAAGTAAAATTCGATTTTTTTGATATTTTCGTCATTATGATTTGTTAAATAAACTTTTACAAGGAATTTTTAATATATATCTTTATATAGATTTATGTTTTAAACTACATTACAATTTATTTCTTTGTGCTATTTACCTGTTCTATTAGCAAATCAAAATCAGATTTATATAATTTATCTTGTTTTACTCTATATTTTTCAAACTCTGTTAATGCTTTATCACAGGCAATTTCATGTGATATTTTTCCAGCATCATTTAAAACATCTAAATCGTCTGCCAGTAAAAACTTATCAATTCGTGTTGCCCAATCTTCCATAGTCATAGGTATATGTCTTTTAGCTCTATTTTCTGCCAAATCTAAAAATGCGGAAACAATAAGTTCTAAACTCTCTAGTTCTTTCGTATTTAAATAATTTTTTGCAATTACAACATCCGTTTCTAAAATTTTTCCGTTAGGAGAATTTTTCCAAGTAGTAAGTCCCATATGTTCTTTTTCCGAATCAGCTCTATTATATATGATTTCCGCAGCAGTTTGGTGCGACACTGCATAGTGCATCTTATTTTGAACTTTCTTAAAAAATTTAATAGTTGTCGGAGATTTTTTGTCATAATCAACACTAGTAGCATATATATCAGTAATTTTTTGATAAAATCTTCTTTCAGATAATCTTATTTCTCTTATTTCAGCAAGTAAAGAGTCATAATAATCTTCATCAAAGAATGCCCCATTAGCCATTCTCTTTTTGTCAATTATATATCCTTTCTTTGAAAATTCCTTTAATACATAAGTAGCCCATCTTCTAAACTGTATTGCTCTATCTGAATTGACTCTATATCCAACAGAAATAACCATATCTAAATTATAATATAAAACTTTTCTTTTTACATCTCTATTTCCTTCTTTTTGAACTAGTAAGAAATCCTTACTAGTTGATTTTTCATCAAGTTCAAAGTTTTTATAGATTTCATTAATATGCATTGTAATATTATTTCTGGTTGTGTCAAATAGCTCGCCTATCGATTTTTGAGTCAGCCACAAGTCTCCATCTTCAAATCTAACTTGGATTCCTTTATCATGAGTTTGCCTTTCAAAAATCAGAAACTCTGCACTACTACTTCTAATAATTAAATCTTTAGACATATTTTCCTCTTTTCATTTTATATCGTTTTTTATATTAAGTTATCTCAATTATAGTAACGTCAACAAAAAAATTTTCAAACTTATGTTTGTATTTTATATTATTTTCTACTTATTTGTCAATAGTTTTTACATTTTGATCAACAAAAAACAAGTAATTTCATATAAAACTATATCAAAATTACTTGTTTTTCTGCGTTTTTTATTTCGTTTAATTTCTACTTATTATTCAGCTTTTGGTGCTTCAGTTGCTGGTGCAACTTCTTCAGCTGGAGCTTCTGCTGGAGTTTCAACTACTGTTTCTTCAACAGCTTCTGTTAAATCTTCTTTTACATCTATATATTTAGATTCAATTTTTGCTCCAACGTTTTCCTTTGTCTTAGCAGCTTTACCAGTTCTGTTTCTTAGGTAGTATAATTTAGCTCTTCTAGCTTTTCCTACTCTAACTACTTCAACTTTCTCTACTAATGGAGAGTGTACTAAGAATGTTTTTTCTGTTCCTACTCCATAAGCAATTCTTCTTACTGTAAATGTAGCGTTAACTCCGCCACCTTGTTTCTTTATTATTATTCCTTCGAATACTTGGATTCTTTCTCTGTTTCCTTCCTTAATTCTTTGGTGTACTCTTACTGTGTCACCAACTTTAAGGTCTGGAATCTTATTTTTCAATTGTTCATGTTCTATTGATTTTATTATATCCATCGATATTCTCCTTTCTTAATTTTCTAATTTATATTTCGGCTATTTTATTACACAATCTTGATAGTTTCTAATAACATATCTTAATTTTCATGTTCTTCCGAAATTATTTTTTCTGCTTCTTTTAAATCATTTTCTTTAAGAAGCTCTGGTCTTTTCAAAAATGTATTTATTAAAGAACTTTTTCTTCTCCACTCATCTATTTTTTGATGATTTCCAGAAGCTAATATTTCTGGAACTTTTTTTCCATGAAATTCTTCTGGTCTTGTGTATTGACTATATTCTAAATATCCTTGAGAAAATGATTCTTCTTTTGTAGAATCTGTACTTAGTACACCTTCTACATATCTGCTTACTGAATCTATAAGTACCATTGCAGGTAACTCTCCTCCAGTTAGCACATAATCTCCAATCGATATTTCTTCATCAACAATTTCATCTAAGACTCGTTGGTCAACTCCTTCGTAGTGACCACAAAGTAGAATTAAATGTTCTTCCTTAGATAATTCTTGAACTTTGGCTTGGTTCAACTTTTTTCCTTGAGGTGATAAGAATATTACTTTTGATTTTTCATCTTTTACAGATTTATATGCATCATACACAACATCTGCTCTCATTACCATTCCTGCTCCACCACCATATGGAGTATCATCTACTTTTTTATGCTTGTCTTTCGAAAAATCTCGTATATTAATTAGATTAATATTTATTAAATTTTGCTTAGACGCTCTTTCAATAATACTGTGTTTTAATGGTTCAAACATTTCTGGAAATAATGTTAGTACATCAAATTTCATATTTACTCCTCTTAAATTAAACCTTCAATAATGTGAACTATTATTTTTTTATTTTCTAAATCTACTTGTTTTAGCACATCTTTGATTGCTGGCAGTAGAATTTCTTTGCCTTCATCATTTTTTACAACATATATATCACTGCTACCAGTATTATATATGTAATCTACTTTTCCAAGTAATTCTTCTTCATCACTATATACATCTAATCCTATTAAATCTGCTATGTAATAAGTACCCTCAGGAAGCATTTTTGCATTTTTCCTGTCCATTTTTATGTAACAGTTACGCAATGTTTCTGCTTGCTCTGGCGTTTCTATTCCTTTTAGCTTTAGGATTACCATACCTTTGCTGTAATTAACTTTTTCTATTTGGAATAATTGTAATTGATTTTTCTTTTCAACAAAAATTTCTTTAAAAGTATCAAATTTTTTTATATCATCTGTAAAAGGCTTTACTTTTACTTGTCCTCTTATACCAAATGTGTTTACTATTTGACCTAGTTCTAAATATTTTTCCATTACCTATTCCTCAAATATAATTCCAACTTTTTTATGTTCTTTAGCTGTAATAGCTTTCATAACAGTTCTTATTGCTTTTGCATTTTTGCCCTGCTTTCCAATAACTTTTCCCATGTCCTCATCAGCAACTTTAACTTTAAGAAGTACACCCTTCTCATCGTCAGTTCTAGTAATTTGAACTTGTTCTTTGTTATCTACAAGACTTTCAATTATTGTTTTTAATATTTCTTCCATACAACTTCGCCTTTCTAAAAGCATTCACACATAAATTATTGTGCTTTCTCTATTAAAGCTTTTACTGTATCTGTTGGCTTTGCACCATTTTTAATCCATGTTGCAACCTTCTCTTTGTCTAAGTTGATTGTAGCTGGATTTGTCATTGGATCATATGTTCCAATTTTTTCTACTATTCTTCCATCTCTTGGAGATCTTGAATCTGCAACAACGATGTGATAGAATGGAGCTTTTTTTGCACCTGCTCTTTGTAATCTGATTTTTACCATTTATTTTCACCTCCGCATTTTTAGAAACTGCTCTTTTAGAACAACTTTTTATATAAATTTCTGTACCTACAAACTTTTGGGTTTGTATAATGTACATAAAAATTAATAACTTATTTATAAAACTTAATATCTATATTATTGGTTTAAATTCATTTCTTTCATCATCTTTTTTAAAGATTTTTTATCCTTCATTTGTTTCATCATTTTCTGTGTCATCTCAAAAGATTTCATGAATTTATTTATTTCTTGCACGCTTGTTCCACTACCATTTGCTATACGAATTCTTCTTGAACCATTTAATAATTTAGGATTTTTTCTTTCCTTATCAGTCATAGAGCATATTATTGCTTCTATTCTTGTAAACTCTTTTTCATCTACTTTTAAATCCTTAATATTTGCCATTCCAGGTATCATTTTAAGTATTGATGAAAATGAACCCATTTTTTTTACTTGTCTTAATTGAAGTAAATAATCATTCAAATCGAATTCTTTTTTAGCTAATTGTTTTGTAAGCTTTTCTGCCTCCTCTTGGTCAAATGATTCTTCTGCTTTTTCTATTATTGATAGAACATCACCCATTCCAAGTATTCTTGATGCCATTCTGTCTGGATGGAATACCTCTAGCTCACTTAGCTTTTCTCCCATACCCACAAATTTTATTGGCTTGCCAGTTACCTTTTTTACTGATAACGCAGCACCACCACGTGTATCGCCATCTAATTTTGTAAGTATTACTCCGTCTATTCCTAAAGCATCATTGAATCCTGTTGCAACATTTACAGCCTCTTGACCGGTCATAGAATCTACAACTAGTAATATTTCATGTGGATGAACACTTGCCTTTACATTTTTAAGCTCGTTCATCAACTCTTCGTCTATCTGTAAACGTCCTGCTGTATCTAATATTACAACATCATTCAATTTTGAATAAGCAACACTCATTGCCTGTTTTGCAATATGAACAACATCTTTCGAATTTTCATTTGCAAACACCGGAATATTTAACTGTGCTCCAACTACTTGTAACTGCTTAATTGCAGCTGGTCTGTAAACATCACACGCAACTAGTAATGGCTTCTTACCTTGTTTTCTAAGTAAGTTTGCAAGCTTACCAGCTGTGGTTGTTTTACCAGAACCTTGAAGACCAACTAACATTATTATTGTTGGTGGATTCGAGCTAAAATTTATATTAGCCTCTGTTCCTCCAAGTAGTTCTACTAATTCATCTTTTACAATCTTAACAACCTGTTGTCCTGGAGTTAAAGATTTTAAAACGTCCTGTCCTAAGGCTTTTTCTTGAATACTTGCCGTAAATTCTTTAACAATTTTGTAGTTTACGTCAGCATCAAGTAGGGCAAGTTTTACCTCTCTTAGCATTTCTTTTAAATCCGATTCAGTAATTCTTGTTTTTCCTCTTAATTTCTTTGTAAATTCTTGTAATTTAGAAGATAGTCCTTCAAAAGCCATATTTTTAACCCTCCGTTTTTTTGTCTTTTATCGTTGATTATGCATTTAAGCTAATTAATTCTTTTCTTACGCTGTTTAGGATTTTTTCAACTTTCTTATCTGATGAGTTGTCTGTAATCTTACTTAGCTCTGAAAGAATGTTTTGAATTTGCTTTTCTTGGTCAATTGTTTTTTTCATAATTCCTAGCTTTTGCTCATATTCCAAAAGCTTACTTTCTCCTTTCTTAACAATGTCGTTAACAGCTTGCCTTGTTATCTTGTTATTTTCAGCAATTTCAGTCAAAGAAAGATCCTCATTGCAATAATCGTTCAATATATTCAATTGTCTTTTTGTTAGAAGATTGCCATATATTTCGCATAGCATTCCAATTTGAACTTTCTTTTCCATATTATCACTTTCTCCTTGCATGACCTTATTAGTATAATTGCTAATTTGTAATGCTTATATACTTTACAACATTTTAAGCAATTTGTCAAGTAGTTTTACATTATTTTTATATATTTTCATAACTTATTAGCTCTATTTTATTAGATATAAATTCTTTATCTTCATCAATCGGTTTAAATAAGTCTGTAGACAAATATTTTTTATTGTCATCTGCAAATACTGTAACAACAATATTCTTTGTTTCTTCTCCTAGCAGAACACTTCCTATAAAATTCGCACCAGAAGATATTCCAACTCCCAGCCCCAACTCTTTTGCAAGCCTACGAGACATATTTACTGCATCATCATCATTTATTTTTATTATTCTATCTATGTTTTTCAAGTCAACTAACTTCGGAATAAAATCATCTCCAATTCCCTCTATTTTATGTTGTCCCTGTATTTTCCCGCCAGATAGAAGTGGCATTTTTTCCGGTTCTATTGCCGTAATTTGCATGTTCGGAAATTTTTCTTTAATTCTTTTTCCTGTTCCCATAAGAGTTCCACCAGTTCCAACCCCAGATACGAAGCCTCCTATCTCACAATTACTTTGTTCTAATATTTCTTTTCCAGTTGTCTCATAATGAGCTAAAAAATTATCATAGTTTTCAAACTGATTGGCTAAAAATCCATCTTTTTCATCAGCCATTTTCTTAGCTTCTTTTACGCACTGTATAAAGCCTCCCTCTTCTTTAGAAATTAATATTACATTTGCTCCATACCCTTGCATTAATTTTACTCTCTCAGCACTTGCCCAATCTGGCATAAATATGTATACCGGGTGTTTATAACGTGCACCTAAAGCTGAAAGTGATATTCCAGTATTTCCGCTAGTCGCCTCAATTATTGGCATACCATCTTTTAAATTACCTCTTTCTATTGCATTATTTATAATATAAAATGCAACTCTATCTTTTATACTTCCAGTTAAATTGTAATATTCAAGCTTAGCAAACACTGATTTTTCTTTGTTATTGTACCTATAGTTTATCTTTATCATCGGTGTGTTTCCAATTCCTTTATTGTTTTTTTCATTCAAGCTAATTTTATTAAAACAGCTTTCATCGTTATCTCCATAAATTTTGCTAGTCATAAATTCCAAAACCTCCTTATATGCGTCTTTACTTTTAATGTTATTTATTTTTACATTTTACATCGTAAAAAATAAACTATGTATTACATAGCTTATTATAATAATATTTATGTGATATTAATTTTATCAATGTTTTATTTAACTATTATTTTTATCTATTATAGTAGTCATCATCATTCTCTTCTGTCTCATCATATTCAAATTCGTATGTTTCAGTTGGCTTATGGTATTTTATGTTTTTCTTTGGTTTTACTTGTTGCGGTTGAATTGTTGCTTCTATCGTTTTATTTTCATTCATTTGCATTTCTTGTTTTCTATCTTCTCTTTCTTCTTGTCTTTCTCTTTCTTTCCTTCTATCATCTTGCGCTTTCTCTTCTTTTTTATTTTGCATCTGTTTATTTAACATAGAATTTACTTTTTCAATTAAATCAGGTACATAATCTAACAATCTATCTAAACATGAACTATGGTCTACTGGCAATAGTTTCACAGTGTTTGGTTGTACCACTAAGAAAGCAACTGGTGTTATATTTACTCCTGCCCCAGATCCACCTCCGAAAGGCAATCTATATTGAACTTGTTCTTCTTTCTCCTTCTTTGTATATTCGTCTATTGTTTCTCCTCTAAATTCACTTCCTCCTGCAGCAAAGCCAAATCCAACTTTTGAAATTGGTATAATCACCGTGTTGTTTGAAGCCTGTATCGGTTCTCCAATTATCGTATTTACATCAATCATGTCTTTAATGCTATTCATAGCCGTATTCATAAGGTTTTCTATTGGATGTTCTCCCATATTAATCACATTCCTTCCTTGCCTTAGTTATTTCTTTATTTACGTAAGGCACTAATCATGTTGAAAAATTAAACTTTATCATCAAAACAAAAAGCACATATTGTCATAATCTCTATACTACTCATAAGTTCTGAATACATAAAATTAAGATTATTCTTTCAACTTTTTTATTTTTAGTATATAACTAATATGTACCAATTTTTTCTTTTTTATACAGCTTGTGCATTTCTTTTTTCTATATTTTTCATAATATTTTTATCTTTTTTTGCTTTACTATTTTCATTAAAGCTTTCATATTGTTTAGTTGTTTTTGCCAGCATTAGTGCAATATAAAGTAGATGAGATATTTTCATAGCCACTTTTATATTCATTTTTACCGAATAAATATTTTTTGGTTGATAAATAGGTTGTACACTATATATTACTGTTTTAGATATTTTTTGCTTCTTGCCAAACTTTGCTCTCGCTAATATATTGGGAATTATTGCAGATATTATTCCTATTAAATAAGATGTAATCACATAATCTTCTGTTCCAAGAGAAATGTTTGCCTTAAATTCATTTAATTCGACTTTTGTATTCATTATTAATCTTCGTATCTCTGTATTTTTTAGTATAATTGCCACTTCTTGTTTTGCAGTATTTTTCATCTTTTCCGCTTCTGCTTTATTATTTTGTTCATAACTTTTTATTTTGTTATTTAATTTTAAAATTTTCTTTTTATTTAAGCATACCTTTATCCAGTGTAGCTTTCCTATTCTTAAAGAAACGCTCACTTTTAATTTCTTATTATTCTGTTTCTTGTCTATATTACTCATGTCTAAGTTTTGTATCTCAACTTCTATTTTTGATATTATAATCATTATCAATAATAACAATATTAATGCAATTGTTCCTAATAAAATATAAAAAACTAATATCAAAATAAACCACTCCTATCTATTAGAGTATTTTGTATTAGTTTTTCCATTTATTACTATTTTAATCATTACAATTATTATTTCAATTATTTGATTCAATTCATTCTTAGTATTTCTATTATTTTTTCATCTATAACCGCACCTAGACTTGTCCATTTTTATTTTTTTCTACAGAAATATCTCCAAATAGGTTTTCTTGGCTTGTAATTACTTTGCTTCTTCTTGATAATTCTAATAATCCAGAAAAAGCAGTTACAACTTCTTCTTTTTCACATTTTTTTAAAGAGAAGAGTGCATTAAAAACAAACTTAGGTCTATTTACAAGTTCTCTAAGCATTTCTTTTACCTTGCTTGCAACAGTATATTTGTCTGTTATTGCTATCTTTTCAATATTACTTGCATTTTGATTTACCTTTTCTTGATTTACTCGAACAACATTTGAATACGCATCTATAATCAGTTGCTTATCATAATCTCTTTCAAGTTTCTGTTTAGGTAATTTAATTTCGTCTGGAGTTTTATAAAATCTAACAGAATTTTCTTCGTACATAGACTTTAAAGTTTTTGTAATTTCTTTATATTTCTTATACTCAATAATTCTTCTTAACAATTCCTCTTCCGAAATTTCTTCACTCTCTTCATTATCACTCGGTAATAAACTCTTTGATTTTAAATATATTAGAGTCGAGGCCATAACTAGAAATTCACTTGTTACTTCCAAATTCATCTCTTCCATTTTGTTTATGTACTCAATATATTGGTCTGTAATCTCGCTTAATTTAATATCATTTATATTCATTTTATTCTTATCTATTAAGTGGCACAATAAATCTAGTGGTCCTTCAAAATTCTCTATCTTAATAGCATATTTATTTGTTTCTAATGTTAATATATTTGGCATTTCTCTTCGTTCCTTTAATCATCTAATAGCTCAATAGCTTGTCTAATATTGCTAGTCTTATAACCTTTTTTTAATAAATATTGAATAATAGCCTCTTCATCCATTTGATTTTGCTTTTTCATTATTATCGTTTTTGCTGATTTTGTCTCGTAATTTTCCATTTCTTCATCATGACTATTTATATAATCCTCAATCAAATCATTTGGAATTCCTTTTGACATAAGCTTATATCTCACTTCTTTTAAAGAAAGATTGTTTAGAGCCATAAATTCATTAATAGCTCTTTCTATGTAATTGTTATCATCAATATATCCGTTTTCTTCTAGCTCTTCTATTATATCATGTAACATTTCATTTTCAATAGTATTGTAAAATTTATTTTGTACTTCTTTTTTACTTCTTTTCTTATATAAAACATACTTTAAAACTTTTGATTTTTCTTTATCATATTCTTCAATCGTATACATATTATTCCTCTTTCATTAGCATTTTACTATAAATTAATTCTCTAATAATTTTAAATAATCTGTTTTTTCATGTAAATTTTCTAATATATATGCATATATATTTTCAATTTCTTCTTTTGCAACATCAGTTAAAGTGACCTCATAATTACTAATATCCATATTTTTCTCTCAATTCCTTAAATACTTTTTTCGCACTATGAACTTTTCCTTCCTTATACTGTTTCTTACTTTCTTCAAGTTTGCTCAAAAATTCTTCTCTTCTATACTCTTCTATGTTTATTGAAAGCGTAGTTTTCGTGTTTTCATTATTTTTCATTGGTTTAATAACTTTATTAGATTTTCCATCCATTTTTTCACACCCTCTAATAGTTATTTCTTTCTGCATAATATCACAGCCTTTCTTTATATGATTATTATAACACATTGTTTTTGATTTTTATACCGATTACTTATTATATTTCGGTACAAAAATCAATACAATATATTTTCCTGTGTTATTCTCTAAATTCAAAAATAGGGAAAAAGAATTCTAAATTATATTTTTTAGAATATTTTCCCTATCCTTAGTTATTACTTACCATCATCTATATTTACTTTTACTCTTCTTCAGTTGGTTCTGTTTCCTGTTCAGCATCTACTTCCATTTCGTCGCTTAGGCTCTTTTCGAATGCTTCGTTGAATTTTGCTCTTACTTTCTTCTCTACTTCTGCCATTATTTCAGGGTTTTCTTCAAAGTATTTTTTAGCATTTTCTCTACCTTGTCCGATTCTTGTTCCGTCATAAGCAAACCAAGAGCCACTCTTTTCAACTATGTCTAAGTTTACACCTAAATCTAGTATATTTCCAGATTTTGATATTCCTTTTCCATATATGATATCAAATTCAGCCTCTCTGAAGGGAGGAGCAACTTTGTTCTTTACAACTTTTACTCTTACTCTGTTTCCAAATACCTCTCCATCTTGTTTTAAGTTTTCTGTTTTTCTTATGTCTAATCTAACAGAAGCATAGAATTTTAAAGCTCTTCCTCCTGGAGTTGTTTCTGGATTTCCAAACATTATTCCAACTTTTTCTCTTAATTGGTTTATAAATACTATTGCAGTATTTGATTTATTTAATACACCAGCTAATTTTCTTAAAGCTTGTGACATTAATCTAGCTTGAAGACCAACATGTGCATCTCCCATGTCTCCATCTATTTCAGCCTTTGGAACAAGTGCTGCAACAGAGTCTACTACTATAATATCTATGGCGCCACTTCTAACAAGAGCCTCTGCTATTTCAAGTGCTTGCTCTCCTGTATCTGGTTGTGAAACTATCAAATTATCTATATCAACACCTAAGTGTTTTGCATAAACTGGATCTAATGCATGCTCAGCATCTATAAATGCTGCTTCTCCGCCTCTCTTTTGGCATTCTGCAATCATATGTAATGCAAGAGTTGTTTTTCCTGAAGATTCAGGTCCAAATATTTCTATTATTCTTCCCTTTGGAATTCCACCAATTCCTAAAGCAACGTCAAGGCTTAAAGCTCCTGTTGGTATAGATTCTACATTCATTGCTGTAAAATCTCCAAGCTTCATTACAGAGCCTTTTCCAAATTGTTTTTCTATTTGACCTAATGCTGATTCTAGTGCTTTTTTCTTTTCACTGTTTTCTAAACTCATAAATTTTTCCTCCTAAATTTTGAAATAATAATGTTTTAGTTATCCCCCAACAACTATTAAACATATGTTTGCGTTTTCTATGTGACTATTATATATCAAATTTGAAATTTGTCAATAGTTTTTTCAAACATTTGTTTTATTTTTAATAAAATATTTTAATCAATCTTTTCTATTTTTTAATATTGTTACTTTTTGATTATACCTTTTTACCATTACTAGAATAATACCTTCAAAATAAACTTTTAAATTTTTTCTAGCAATATTTTCAAAATTTATCTTCTGTACCAGCCTTCTATTCCATAAAAAGTTGAATAATTGTTTGGCTCCACTGTTCCAACCATTGATTGTGTTGATATTGTTATATTTTTGCTTCTATATAAACCTACAAAAGGAACCTCTTCTTTATACAAACTATATATTTTTTGATATATCTCTTTCAATTGTTTGTTTTCTTTAGTTATACTTGCATTATGCATTAATTCAGACATAGAATCACCACTGTAATTTGATATATTTCCTGCAGAGAAATAGTACGTTAAATCTGGACTATAACTAGTATACACTCCAGTTAATAGTATTTGGTAGTTTCTATCGTCAACATATTTATTATATTTTTCGTTAGAAACTTTATCCAATTTAACATCTATTCCTATTTCTTCTAGTTGTTTTTCTATTAGCTCTGCAACAGCAACGCGTGATTCGTTTGTTTTATCTACCGATATTTTTAGTCTTAAAGTTTTTGTACGCCCTCCAATATTTTTCTTCCATCTGTTATTAATATAAGTCCAGCCTCCATCTTCTAGTACTTTCTTTGCTTGTTCTGCATTATAACCAGAGCTTGCAGTGTTTTCGGTATATAAAAAGTTGCCATAATCTAAAGGATAATCTGCTACTGAATTTTGATTATTGTATACTGATGAAACTATATTACTTTTGTCAATCGCATAGCTTATAGCCTGTCTTACTTCTTTAAACTGCATAAGTTCGTCCGCGCAATTAAAACTTAAAAAATCAAACTGTCTTCCCGGATATTCTGTCTTGTTAAATCCAATTGTACCAATGTACTCTTGGAAATTTGGATTTGATGTGTTTATTAAGTCAATATTTCCTATTTTAAAACTGTTGTACACTTCACCCATAGATGAATATAAATTTATTTTTATATTGTCTAATTTTAATTCTGTTACGCCTGTAGTGCTCTTCCATTTATCAAACTTTGCAAGTGTTACATTATTACTACTAATATTTGTAATCTTGTATCTTCCTGTTCCAATTGGCATTTTACTACTTGTAAAAAAATCTTCTCCATAATAATAATTGCTAGACATTATCGGAAAAATCAAATTATACTCGAAAAACGGAATATCACTGTCCAATGTTATTTTTAAAGTAGTTGCATCAATTACCTCAGTCTCTGCAATGTGTGCCACATTATAGCTATATACTGAGTTCCCCTTCTTTAGTAAATCTATTGTAAATGCTATATCTTTAGCAGTAAGCGGTGTATTATCATGCCATACAGCATTAGAAACAGTTTTTACAACATAAATTTTATCACCCGTTTTTGAACATTCCTTTGCAAGGCAAGGCTCCAATTGATAATCTTTTGTCAAATTAAAAAGGGGCTCATAAATAAGAGTATCAATATTAATAATGTCTTTATTTTGAGTAATTAATGGATTCATAGTATCGTAATTTGTAATTCCCATACGCAAATCTCGAATAATATTTTCTTCAACCACAGTGCTAGAATCTTGATTATTTTCTTCTTCTTTATTTTGATTATTATAAATTCTGTAACCAGCATATGCTATAATTCCAACTGCAAATATTATAAAAATATACTTAAATATACTACTAACTTTCATTATTCGTAATCCTTTCTCCATGCTAATAATACATTAAAATAATGCCAATTTCAATACCTTTATTGTATTATTTTTTCTTAATGGAATTATTTTTAACAAAATGATTTCATATATAAAAAGCACACAAAAAGGACATGTTTATTATCCATGCCCTATTATTTATCAACTTAAAAATACTCTATTTCCTAGACTCTACAATAAGTTTTATACCAGTTCTTTCTTCGCCTTCTACTTCAACTTCTGCAAATGCTGGTATACATATTAAATCGACACCTGCTGGAGCAACGAACCCTCTTGCAATAGCTACTGCCTTTACGGCTTGGTTTAATGCACCAGCACCAATTGCTTGCATCTCTGCCTTGTTAGATTCCTTTACCAACCCTGCTATAGCACCTGCTACTGAATTTGGATTTGATTTTGATGAGATTTTTAAAACTTCCATTTTTATCCTCCTAATATTTTATTTTTTTGTATGTTTAAGTACAGTTATATTTATATAATATTTCGGAGTAATTGTCTATATATTTTTGGTATTTTTTTACAGTTTTCATCGTGCTATTTTTGCATTTTTCGTCATTTATTTTCTTACAACTCTCGTAATTTTCTCAACTCGACAGCTTTCGTCATTTATCTCGAAAATGCAACCATTTAGCATGCAGTTACCATCTGCCAGTTTGTATTTTTCTGGAAGCGTTGTTTCAAATCTCTTTAAAGATGCCGATACATCCATTCCTATTACAGATTTCTTTGGTCCAGTCATTCCTATATCTGTTATGTATCCTGTTCCTTTTTCTAATATTGTTTCATCTGCTGTTTGAACATGTGTATGTGTTCCAAACATAGCCGTTATTCTGCCATCTAAATAGTATCCCATTGCAATTTTTTCGGCTGTTGCTTCTGCATGAAAGTCCAAAATTATAATATCAGCCTTTCCTTTTACAGCATTTAAAACATCATTCATCTTCAGAAATGGATTCTCAGATAATACATTCATATCTGTTCTACCAATTAAATTTACAACACATATTTTTTTGCCTTTACAATCAAAAATTCCATATCCGTGTCCTGGAACATTTGGTGCATAGTTTGCAGGGCGCAAAAGTTTAGGGTCATCAGCAAAAGAGAATATATCCTTTTTGCCCCAAGTATGGTTTCCCATTGTAATTGCATCAACTTTCATTTCTTTTAACTCATTAAATATTTTAGTTGTAATTCCCATTCCACCAGCCGAATTTTCTGCATTTACTATTACAAAATCAATCTTTTCTTGTTCTCTTATTTTAGGTAAAGTTTCTTTTAATTTCTTTACTCCATTCTCTCCAACTAAATCTCCAATTGCTAAAACTCTCAATGTTATTTTCCTTTCTATTTTAAACTCATTCTCATTTTATCTGCTAACGTTAATTTAATCGGTTCTGGTTCTTCAACCTCAACTTTTTCATTTCTAATTACATTCATTGCATTAAAATGAGAAATTTTATCAAACTCACTTTGACCAACAATAGCTTTTATTTTATGTATAGCTGGCTCAATTTTGGTATATATTGAATTATGCCTATGCACATCAGATCCTAAAAAATGTACTAAATTATTTTCTAACATTTTTTCAACTATTACCTGTGCTTTCTTCCCATATTGCCCTATTATGCTTCCATAATTAGACTGCATTAACACACCTTGGTTTGCTAATTGATATATAATTTCCGGCTCTTCTTGTGTAAATGTATACCTTTCTGGATGTGCAAGAACTGGAATGTAATTTGCAGAAAGAATTGAATACACAAAATCCTCAATATTAATTGGCTTAGCATTCATCGGAAACTCAAATAACACATATCTTGAACCATTTATTGTTGAAGCTTTGGCTTCTTTTATTAAGCTTATTATTTTATCAGTAAAATAAATTTCACTTCCTAAATACAAACTAAGACCAATCTTTTTTTCTTCTAATCCGTATTGAAGACCATTTAGCCAAGCTTTTCTATCAGCTTGGCTTACCTCATAATAATTTTCCATATAATGTGATGTAGATATAACTCCATCAAAACCGGCACTACTTGCTTCTTCAAGCATTTCTAAAGCTTCCTTTAGTTCTCGTGCACCATCGTCAATTGCTGGAATTATATGAGAGTGAAAATCAATCATGATTTTATAAATTCCTTTCTCATTTCACCAATTTAGTTATCTCTTTTGGTATCATTTAAATTATTTCTTTCTTGTTGCAAATATTCATTTACTTGTCTTAAAATCTCTTGTGTCTTATCAGGCATATCATTTTCAACTTTTTCATTTTGCTTAGGCTCTTCTGTTTTTTCATTTTTCACAACTTCTTTTTCTATTTTAACCTTATCTTCAACTGGCTTTTTATGTTCTTCTTCAAAGAAGTCTTTTTTAGAAACAGCACATCCAGCTTCACGTTTTCCCCTTGTAGTTGTTAACTGCGAGCCATAGTAATAAGATTTTTCATATTTTTTGGCATCTATTGGTACCTTGTTTAAAACAACACCTGCTATTCTTCCACCAACATTCTTTATGCTTTTAATTGTTTTTTGCAAATTTGCTTTTTTAGTAAACTTGTGTGCTGTTACAACAATAGTAGAATCAACAATTCTAGATAAAATTGCAGCATCTGTTACAAGTTCACATGGTGGAGCATCTACTATTATTATGTCACATTGTGACGAAAGTTTATCCAATAATCTTTGCATTTGTGGTGTTATAAGAAGTTCTGATGGATTTGGTGGTACATTTCCTGCAGAAATAACATATAAACCTTCAATTTCAGTCCTCTGTACATACTTTTCCATGTCAGATAATTCTGCATTTTTATCATTTTCTGCTAGATAATTAGCAAGTCCTGGTCTAGGTGATACCCCAAATATCGAATATTGTCTTGCTTTTCTCATATCTGCATCTATCAAAATAACTTGCTTTCCAGCCTGTGCAAACGTTACTGCTAAATTAGATGCAACCCAACTCTTGCCTTCACCTGGTAATGTTGATGTTATAAGTATAGATTTTAGCCTTTTATTAACATTCATAAATTGTATATTTGTTCTCAAAGTTCTAAAAGTTTCTGATATAGGAGACTTTGGATTTCTAAAAGTTATTAACTCTTTTTTCATTATTTTCTACCTCCCTTTCTGCTTTCAGAATTATCAAAAGGTATTGAAGCAAGAACAGGTACTCTACAAGTCTTTTCTATATCTTCAGTTGTTTTAACAGTTGTATCTAGCATATTATCTAATAATACATATATTACAGAAATAACAATACCTATAAGTGCAAATATCATTATATCTTTAGTATGGTTAACATTTGATGGTGAATCACTCTTTTCAGCAGTATCAACTACATGTACGTTATCAATATTATAAATTTCCTTTACTTGCTCAGAAAATACATTTGCAAGTTCATTTGCAATTTTTGCAGCAGTTGCCGGTTCCCCATTGGTTACAGAAATTTTAATAACCTCTGAATCTGCTACAACTTTTACAGTAATACTATTTTTAAGGGCCTGGTCAGATATATCAAGTCCAAGATTATTAATAACCTTTCTAACAACTTTATCACTAGTTGCAATTTCTCTGTAAGTAGAAATAAGTTTTGAGTTTAAATTTACATCTGTCGCTGTTATTGATGTCGGCAATGTTGAATCCTTTCCTGCTGCCAAAACAAGTGTTGTTGATGATGTATATTTGGGTGTAACAAAACATGTTGTATATGCTACTCCTATTACCATGAATATTAATACAATTAATATTATTTGTACTTTTCTATGCCAAAACAAAGAAATCATTTGGCTTAAATCTAGCTCTTCCATATATACTCCTTTTTCCTTTTTTTGTTTTTTCTTTTGAATTAATTCTGTCTAAAATATTATATAATAAAATAACGAATAGTTTCAATAGTTTTTCGACTTATTTTGCAATAATTTTACTCCCGTTACTGCAAAGTATAGAAAATAACAATCCTAATACTGTCCCAATTGCAGTTGAAGTATATAAAACTCTATAAATTTCTTTTACAAAAATTTGAACTATTACAGATATATTTTCGTTTAAAACAGTTAAACTTTGTATTCCTAAAAAATGTTTTTCAAGTATTATTCCTAATATATTTACCCCTGCAATGGTAAACGATATAATTGAAATAAATTTTAGAACATTTCTTATATTCTTTATATTTAAGATAATTAATGCAACTATGTTTACAATTAATAGTATTACTACCATTATAAATATTTTAGGTATTACATCTTTTACTTTCCCAGTAATACTTGAAACTGTCTTAACTATTGAATTTGAATACGAAACTGAATTTAAATATGAGTTAATTATTGCATTTTCAAAATTTTGAATTTGATTCTCAGTAGTCTTATTTACAAAAACCTTGTTATCTTTAATATATTTTCTTATATTATTATCCAATTTTTCTCTTATAGTACTTGTATCAATTTTAAATTCTTCATTATTCAATATTGCATGAACTATAGAATTTGTATCCTCTTTTACTTTATCTAAATCATATATCCCTTCAAACACACTGCTATCCATTCCAGATTGCATTATATAATTTTCAAAACCATCATTTACAGTATCTTCTAGCTTTTCATAATAATTATTTTGTTCCATTTGCATTTTCCAATAATCCTCATTTAGAACTTTATTTTGTAAAAAAGAAACAGCCACAATTGCTATAATTAATGCAACCATTATAAATGATAGTATGTACGATATTATATTTTTTACCATTAAAATATGTCTCCTTCTATTAATTTTGAATATGTTACAAATCTGTGAGTCGCATGCCCTATACTGTTTGAAGGATAACATGTATATAACATTAGTATTTCTTCATCTTCCTGTAGATATACGGCACTTGTGTCTGATTGGTCAACTATTTTTGTTTCATAAATTTCATATGTAAAATTTCCATAGTCAGTTTTTATTTTTATTTTATCTCCCACATTAACCGTATACAAATACTTTAAAAATCCACCAGTATCATGCGCCATGCAAATTATAGAGCCACCTTCACCTGGAAAATAAGACACAGATTGTCCTACACCTTTTCTTAATATTGAAAGAGAATCTCCATAATAAAGTCCCAATTTTACATTAATAGAATCAATAGATAAAGTTCCATACTTCTCACCCCATGCTGGGTAATGAGTCAAATTTTTATTTTCTAAGTCAATCTTAATAGCTTCGTTTTCCGTATTATTGTTCTTATCGCTTACTGACACCAAATTAATTAGTGCAATTGCCTGCATAAGCTCATCACCAATAGTAAATCTAATGGTAACACATATAATAACAATAAATATAAAAGCAACTATTATATTATTAATAGTTGCTCCTAATATATTCTTTATTTTTTTCATATTATTTTGATGTTACTTTTTTTGCAACTAGTACAGCAACGGCAATTAATGCTATTCCAGAAACTACTATATATGGAACATATGATGTTCCTGTTTGTACTAAGTTTGTACTTTGTCCAACTTTTGCTTCAATTAAAGTTGTTCCGTTTGCATCTATTATTTGAATTGTGTTGTCAGCTGAAATGTAATTAATTTTTACATTTGTAGATGCCTCAATTTTGTCCATAGCAGCTCTTACTGTTTTTACTGCTTCTTTTGAAAACTTTGATACATCAGCTGTATTTTGTCCTTCTACTGTTTTTACTATTTCAGCAACATTTGTTTTAACAACAGATACTTGCTCATCTGTTAATTCATGTGAGTTTAAGTATTGTTTTAAAACTAGTAATTGGCTTTCATTTGCTTTGTATGTTTTGCCACCTACTGTTACTGATACTCCTTCCATATAAGAATATAAATCATCATTTGCTGCAGCATTTACTACTGTTGTTAATGCTACTAATACCATTGCTATTAAAGCAACTATTAACATTGTTTTGTTAAGTTTCATTTTAAATTCCTCCTAAATTATTTTTCTATACTATATCATTAAATAAAATAAATTTCAATATTTTTTGATAATTTTTTTATTTAATTTGTATTGAACGATATCTTATATAACATATAATTCCAATAACGCTTATACTAAATATTGCAATTAAAACAGGTTTTCCACCAGTTTGTGGAATCTTGCCTATCGCCGTTGTTCCATCATTTTTTTCTTTATCTTCTGGCGTTATTGTAATTATATTTTCATTTTTCTTGCTATCTTCTTTATTTTCGTTATCTAAATTAGTTTGATTATTTTTTTGATCGTTTTTTTGATCGTCTTTTTGATCATCCTTATTAAAATCATCTTTTGTATTATCATTTTCCTTATTATCTTCATTAGTACTATTATTAGTTTGATTTGCAACTAAGGAAAAAGATTTTTGTAAATTTAATGTATTAGAATCTATACCATCTGAAATAATCAAATTTTTTATTTTTATTTCTGTTTGTTTTTCAGTAGCATTCTTTTTTACTTTCATCGTAATTTTTGCAATATTAGTATTTGCTTTTGCTGTCTTTGTTGTTGAAACAAATTTATGAGTAGTTTCATCATAATCTGGTGTATCCCAGCCATTGAGTCCTTCCATTACTATACTTTCAAATACTGTATTATCATATTCTATACTAGCCTCATATCCCAAGATTCCATCTTTTGTGTAGTCTTGTAAGCTTAAATACAAAACCACTTCTGATTGATCTTTTAATATTTTTTCACTATCTGAAATAAGTTTAATATCAAAAGTTGTATCAGCTAAACAATATACAGCAAATATATTCATCAAGATCAAAATAAAAATAATTATCTTACATATGTTTTTCATCTTATGCTCCTATTCATTTATAATTTTCATTTTTATTATAAATTACATAAAATTTAAAGTCAATAATTGTTACTTAAATGTTACAAAACTGATATTATTCTGTAATATTTCAATTATTTATTATCATTCTTACAATTTGCATAACATCTATAATATTTATTTTTCCGTCATTATTTACATCTGCCGCTAAGCTCTCAGTCTCATTTAGCTCTAAATTCGAAATTACATTTCTCTTAGCCTTCATTAAATCCATAATATTCACTATACCATCTTTATTCAAGTCACCATTTACGATTAAGCTGTATTCTTTTTTTCCTATTCTCAATGCATCACCTGTCTTTATAATGTCAGTTTCTTTTAATTCTTTATTATCTCTATAAACAGTATATTTTTGATTGATTGCAGAATTCTTAGAAAATTTTTTTAGTTCTGTTCCCTGTTCTATTCCTCTTATAAACTTGTCCTCTTTTATGGTGTACTTTTTTAAGTCTGTAATAGTTGGTTCTCTTATTTCAAAGTATGTCCTAGTCACATTTCCAGCATTGTCTATTATTTCTAAATCGTATCTACCAACTTGCTCTATAGTGCTATTTAACTTATAACCAGTAACCAAATTTCCACTTAAATATAATTTAGAACTTTTTATATCATTGTCTTTTACAATTGGTGTAACACTTTCATAGTACACACTGCCTTTTTCAACTCCTTCTATTGTTGGAGCAATCTTATCAATTATAACCTCATAATTATCTTGTTCAATATTTTCTGCATTGTCAATAGATTCCAACACAATAGAATAATCTCCCGTTTTGGTTAATACAAAATTGTTAGACACTCTTTGTTTATTTACAAAAATTTCACTAGTAACATTATTTACACTTAATACATTTAAAGTTATATTTTTATTTGTTATATTTCCGCTCTCGTATTTTTCCCCTTCACCATCTAAAAAGTTCAATACTGGCTTGTCAGGTATAGCTATATTTGTGCTAACATTTTTGCTACCGTCAAAATCTTGGTAAAAAGCTTTTAATCTTTTTCCATTATCAATGCTGTAATTTTTCACTTCTATTTTTGAAGGTAGGGTATAGCCTGCTTTTATTAAATCTCCTAGCTCATTACCGGTACTTGATTTATCATTAAAAAAGATATATTCTAATACATAATCATTGCTTGTATTATTTATTGTTAATCCATCTATGTAAATGTTCGGTAATGCTTTATTATATCCATAATCATGTAAAGTTCCGTCTTTATCGTACGTTACAGAAAAGTATATCAATTTATTTGTTTTAGTACTATTAAAATTACAATTGATAATTTCTATATTTCCATCCCAGCTACTACCATAATCTGATCTCAAAGTTATAAATTCATTTCCATTTATTCTAGTTGTATTTGATATTTTTAATTTCCCGGCACCAGTAAGAGTTAAACCTTTAGTTCCTATTATACAATTTTCTATTGTAAGATTATATACTCCGCAATGTGCATCTATTCTATTTAATGAACACCTTTTATATGTAATGTCCTTTGTATAATTTGTTCCTGTAATTCCCCATCTATCTGTTGCCTCAATATCATTTGATGTAATGTTAGACATTGTAATATTAACACAGTATTCTAGTATTAAATCATAATTTGATGCACTTTTATATTTATGAGAATATAAATCTGAATTTTCAAATCGAACATCAGCCACATAAGACAACCTTACGAATCCAAAATATGGTCCACCTAATCTTTCTGTATTATCTACAGTATGTTTTATATTTGTTATGATTGTATTACTCCTATTGCATATAATATTTCTATTAAAATATCCTGATGTCTGTTCATAGTCTACTTCTGGCAATACCGTTATGAAACTGGCATTTTGTATAGTTATAGTTTCTTCTTGAATTGGTATCAAAAGTATTTTTGTAACTTTACTAAAATCCCATTGAATTTCATTTAAAACATTTCCTTCATTATCTATTTTAAAGAAATCCGTTTGTGCATTTCCAACACTATTGTTATATCCACTTCTTATGTACTGCTTTTTTTCTTCATTATATACAATACACATTTTATTTCCATAACCTGCAAGTTCTGGAATTTTCTTTATATTTTTATTTACAGTAATTTTAGATAATATTTGAGTATCAGTTATTGTTATATTTTTTTCTGTATTTTCTATCCTAAAAATTGGATAATCCTTAGTTCGTAAATTATTTATATTTTCATCATGTATTACTATTGTTGCATTATTCCAATCTGTATTAGTCTTAATAATGATTGGATTAATATCATCTAATTTATATATATTGTAAGAAGGTAAAGTTGCGCGCACCTCATAATTATGTAAATTTGCATAATTATGAGTTTCCTTCATTACTTGATAATTATCATAATCTTCATCTGATTTAGCCCCAAAATCCTCATATGTTACATATTTTATACCATTTTCATCAATATGAGGTTCTAGTTGAATTTCATCATTAATTAACTGAATTTCTTGTTCTTCTTGGGCATTTTCAACTAGCTCTGTACCATCATCTTTAATTTCATTATTTATATCATTATCTGAGATATTAGAACTATTAAATATTATCTTATCAATCTTATCAAGAACAATACTATTTTCTTCAGCTGTTCCGTAATCTTCTTTAATATCTTTTTGTTTTGTTTTACCAATAATTTCATATATAAATAAAGAAATAATTAAAAGACTAATAATCATCACATGAACGCATCTTATCTTTACCTTCGTTTTTCTCATTATAATACCTTTCTAAATATTATTAATTGTTTTTCTTCCTATTGAGTCGTATACTATATTTGTTTTCTTTACTTCATCCAAATTATAACAATTTCTTCCGTCTAATACAATAGGTTTTTTCATTAATTTTTCATATACGGATAAATCCAATTGTTTAATTTCGTTCCATTCTGTAAGAATTAAACACAAATCAGCATCTTTTAGTGTATCTTCTATTGTTGAACAATATGTTATTTCATTTGGATAATACTTTTTAAAATTATTCTCTCCAATTGGATCATATGCTTTTACTATTGCCCCATCGTCTAGCAAAATAGGAATATTTGTAAATGAAGGAGATTCTCTTAAATCATCTGTGTTTGGTTTAAATGTTAGTCCTAATACTGCAACAGTTAATCCTTCAAGACTTTCATAATATTTTCTTGCTTTTTTTATTAATTTTAATTTTTGATTTTCATTTACCTCTATCGCAGCTTTTACTGTTTTTATTTCATAATCATTAAAGCTTGCAAGCCAGCTTAATGCTTTTGTATCTTTTGGAAAACAAGAACCTCCATAACCAATTCCGGCTTGTAAAAACTTATTTCCTATTCTAGCATCCATTCCCATTCCTCTTGTAACATCTTGAACATCTGCACCAACTAATTCACAAAGATTTGCAATTTCATTTACATAGGAAATCTTTAATGCTAAAAAGTCATTTGAAGCATATTTTATCATTTCTGCACTTTCTCTATCTGTAATTACATATGGTTGATTATACCCATCATATATTTCTTTCATGACTTTTTCTGCATGTTTAGATGGTACTCCTAAAACTATTCTTTGCGCATGCAATGTATCCCTAACTGCTGTTCCTTGTGATAAGAATTCTGGATTAGATACTATTTCAATTTTAACATCATGTTTTAAGTTTTTTCTCATAAAGTGTTCTATTTTTTTGTTGGTTCCAATTGGAACCGTTGATTTTACAACAACTACACAATCATTTTCTATCGAGTTAGCAATTTCTTCAGCAACTGTGTAAACATATTTTAAGTTTGCACTACCATCTTTTTTCTCCGGAGTACCTACACCTATATATATGACATCTGCATCTTTATATGCCTTTTTTGCATCTGTTGTATAATCAATTTGTTCCCTATTTTTTATCATAATCTCCTCTAAACCTGGTTCATATATTGGAGATTTTCCTTCTTTCAACATTTTTATTTTGTTTTCATCTACATCTACACATGTTATATTGTGTCCTAATGTCGATAAACAAACGGCTGTTACTAAGCCTACATAACCTGTTCCTGCTACTACTATTTTCATTTTTTTATTTTCTCCATTCTATTTTTTATTTTTTTATTATGTTATACATTAATTGTTTTAAATATATCATTTCATCTTTTTTTCTAAATATACTTACTGTTAGAATATTAGGTATAACAATTACTAAAATTATATCTTTTATAAGCTCTAATATTTTATTATTAACCATTGTAATCTTTACGGCTTCAAAAGTAATTACCATATATAGCATAACTAAACAATTATATTTAAAAAATTCAATTATATATTCTTTCTTTTTCCTGTTAAAAACTGTTTCATATATATTTTTTGGATAGCTAAATATATGCAAAAATAAATAGCAAATAATCGTGCCAATAATTACACCTTTTATTCCATAAAATTTTACTAAAATGATAGAAAATATTATATTTATACCAGCAGCCGCTAATGAATAAAATCTATCTTTATAGAATATTCCCGACGCATCTTTAAATATACATATATTTCTTCTCATTCCACTAATAAAAAAAGATAAACTTAAAATAAATACCGTAATATAATCTAAAATGAATTCTTTATTTCCTAGCCATACTTCAATAAAAGGTTTAGATACAACAAAAATTCCAACTGTAGCAGTAGAATAAATTATAAACTGCAACAGCTCTGTTCTTTTATAAATTTCATATGCTTTTTCCTTTGATTCTAAAGCTAATAAATTGCCAACACTGCCCGTCATGGCTGAAAACATCTGAGCCATAAACTGTTCTAGTGTATTTGTAATCATTGTGTAATTACTATATATTCCAACTGAAATTATACCAACAAATTTTGAAATTATAATATTATCAGTTCCACTTATAACAGTCCAACTTATTTTGTGAAATATTAATCCCTTTAATTCTTTGAAAAAGCTATTCTTTTCTTGCTTACTCAGTTGCTCTCCTGTATATTCCTTCAGATATTGATATTTTCTCATTACATATATATTTATTACAATATTTTCAAGCAATCTCATCACTATTTTTAAAACTAGATAAGCAATATAATTTTTAAATCTTATAAGTAAAAATATTTGTCCCATATTTAACAGGGTTAAATACCCTATATGAATTATATTTATAATATAATTTTTTTGGTCTGCATATAGAATTGACCTCTTATAAGTTAAAGTATAAGATGCAATTGTATCCAGTAAAAATAATATATATATTATATATATATTATATGTAGTTGTTACATTTCCCACAAAATACTTTATAAATGGAAGAAGCATCATTCCCAAGAATGTAATAATTAATAAGATTATTCTATAACAAATCTTATAAAAATTCATATATTTTTTTATTTTTTCTCTATCGTTTTCAGCTACTGGTTTATATAAATTATAAATAACAGCTGTACTAATACCTAATTCTGCAATTGCCAGCATCGAAATAATATTAGAAAATAAGCCATTTATTCCAAGAATTTCTGCTCCTAATGAATTTATAAATACTTTTTGTGTTATAAATCCAAGTAAGATGGTAATAGCTTGTGCAATTATTGATGCTATAATATTAATTATTGAATTTTTTGTTCTCATCATTTTCCTCTAATTTATTTTTATTTTTTGTCAATGACCAAATTATAAATAACCATAATCCAATTTCAGCTTGTAAATACGAAGAAACCATTAATTTAGGAAACCACATTATAAGAAATACAAGCCCCAATACCTTATTTTTACCATTTTCTTTAATTAACTTTATACTACCTTTAATAATTATCACAGTCATTAGTATAAAAATTATAACTCCATATTCAATCATTATATCATATACAATATTATGAGTATATAACTTTTGACTATTATTAGCTTTATAGTATCCCGCTCCATTTCCAAAGAAAAAATTTTTATTGATCATTTCTTCCGCATTTTGCCATATTTTTTCTCTTCCTGAAAGTCCTGAAGCTGTTTTATTTTGCATTTCATATAAAGTTTTTATTGAATATGAATTTATTCCATTGTCTATTGCCAGTGCATATATTCTCTCGATTATAAAACTAGAACTCATAATTAGAGTACCACATATTACTACTATAATAATATTCTTAATAGTATTCTTTTTTATAATCATTTCATATATTGCTGTAAATATTATAATTGAAAGAATCGCACCTTTATTAGCAAAAAAAGCCATTTCAAATATTATTATTACAAGCACAACATAACATAGTATACTTTTCTTTTCTCTTGCTCTAATATATACACCAATGTACGATATAAGCATTACATTATATCCAAACCCCATATAATCTCCACTATATTTGTAAGATTGAAATGGATCCATTATATATAATAGTGCAGTCAATAATGCAAATAAACTATAATATCTTAAAAAATTATCATTTGATTTCATTTGAATGAATAAATGGTTAGGTATTATTGCAAAAATAATCATATATGTATATATTTGATTCGTAAATTCATTATTTCGAAAAGTACTATCTATAACAAACAAACAGATTATTCCGGCATCTAATAGCAGCTCACTAACAGTAAATTTTGTTTTTTTATTATTAATTCCTATACTAATCAAGATAACAGCTAGTACATTTAATGTCAGAATTATCGTTGATACTTCTTTATAATTTGGAATTATCCTAGCAAGTAAAACAAAACTAAATATATAATACGCTAACAATATTTCATTCAAATTTTTCTTTACTTTTTTCATTTTTTCTCCATTTCAAATGTATTATTATTCTTTCTATAACAGACAAAGCCAATGCTTTCAAGAAAGTGAAAGGATATTCTTTTATTCCTTTTTTCATTATTTCATTTGTCATTTTAAATTCCTTATTTTTGAAAAAATTAATTGTCATACTTACATAATGCGAACAAATTATCTTCTTTTTACACCCCTTCTTTTTATTATCTAGCTGTTCTATAACTGGCATAAACTCTTTTATAAAATTTTCCTTCATTTCTTTAAGATCTTTTCCATTTAATTGATTTTCGCCATTATTTATTCCCATTATTATGAGTGGTTCTTGTATGTAAGTTAATTTATTATTTTTTAAATATCTAACCATAATTTCTACATCTTGATGTCTCCTGTATGTTTCATTAAATCCATGTAACTCTTGTAATGTATCTTTTCTAAAAAGTAATGTAGAAGTTATTGGCGAAACTTTTAAGCTCAAAATATCTTCTAAAAGAGTTTTTTCATTTATCTTTTGTTTTTTCACCTTATTATTTCTATAAATTTGACAACTTACACAGTTATATTCTCTTTTTTTTTCTAATACATCAACTTGTTTTTCAATTTTGGTTGGCAAAAATTCATCATCATCATCCAAAAATCCAATATATTTACCATTAGCTGCATTAATCCCAGTATTTCTAGCTGCTGCACCATTTTTATTTTTTTCGTGTTTAATATATTTTACCTTGCTGTTTTTAATATAGCTCTGCATCAGTATTTCATTCTTTTTTCTATATTCTGTATTAGGATTATTATCATCAACAACTATTATTTCTATATTTTGATATGTCTGTTTTAAAATAGATTCAATTGCCTTTTTCAAATTTTCATTTCTTTTATAAGTCGGAATAATTATACTTACTAATTCATTCATTTTACTTCATCCACCCTTTATATCTCATATTCAAAACCTTAGTCTGAATCCTCACAAAAAATTCTCTAGGCGTAATCACACTTTTATTTATCATTTTTTCAAATTTAACAAATAAACTTTCTTTATACTCTGTTGGAACAGCTTGTAAATTTTCAAATAATTTACACCATTTTTCTATTGTACTTGTCACAGAAAACGTCTTTGCATATTTTATTGCATTACAACTCATTTCTCTGTATATATGTTCATTCTTTATTAATAAATCCACATCTTTTATAATTCCACTATCTTTTTTTTCAAGAAATCCAGAATATTCATTACATATAGATGTCGATAGTCCATCACAACGCTTTCTTGCAATTACTGGGATTCCATATGATTCTAATTCTAATGCAGTCATACAAAAAGTTTCTCCCATAAGTGGTCTAGACACACTTACTACACCAATTCCGCCATTATCTTTTATTATATTTCTTATTTGTTTAGCATCTAATACTCCCTTAAACTCTATTCTTGCATTTAATCCTCTCTTATTTATAAGGGCTATTATCTTTTTCTCATATTCTTTATATGTAATTTGCATTTTTCCAAGTTCAATTTCCTTTGCTCTAAGTTTTCCAATTCCTCCAATTATCATCAATCTTGTATTAGGATTTTTTTTGTTTATTGAACTAAATATTTTTATTAATTCATGTATTCCCTTATTAGGTTCAACTGCACCTATATAATAAATAATATTATTATTTTTTTTATATTGAATCCTAGCACTATCAATATAACTTCCTATACAGTTATTAATATATGTCATCTTAGAATATGCTATTGAACTTCTTAAATTTATATATTGCTGTTTACTTACACATATAAGTTTAACTATATTTTCATTTTCGTACAAGATTTTTTCTACACTTTTATCTACATAGTTATGTGCCCATAAAATGATTTTTGTTTTGCCATTTTTTAGATTGTTTTCATTAACTGACGTTATCTTGTTTGCTCTAATCACGAGATATTCATACTTATTGTTCTCACACCATGTATATGCCTCGTTTATGCTTCCAACATTCTTATATGTTACAATATCTTTCTTTACATTTATTTCACAATTTGTAAGAAGTACATAAGTATTTTCTTTATCTATATTTTTTTTCTGTAGATTACTTACAATCAGTAAATATAAATATTGAGTTCCTCCAATACCAATGTTTCCTTCTTCCAAGTCTTCAATCTTATTTGTCATATTCTTATTAAAATCACAGTAAAATGCTACTTTCATCTTTTTCTCTTTTATATCTATTTACTCCTTCATACATATATTTCATAACTTGCATTATCGTAAAATCATTTTTATAATATTTATATTTTCTAATTGCATATTGGATAATAAATATTAGATAAAATATTTTAGACATTCTATAATATACTGCTCCCAAATTATTAAAATATTCTTTTGTATATCCTTTAAACCAAGTGGATTCACTTTTTCTAAGAATAGCTATTTTCTTTGGCACATAGTATATTTTTAATCCTTTTTTTAAACAATCAAATAAAAATATATTTTCTTCCCCCATATAATATTTAGAACCAGCACCAAAATCCTCATCAAATTTAATACTTTTCTTTAATATACTTTCTCTATTTACCGTCATCTGAACTGAAGATATTTTCATTGATTTTAAGAAACCAATTCTTCCTTCTCTTAGAACTTTTTTTTCATCTTTTTTGTCTTCATGTTCTACAACAAATGCAATTATATCGGCATCTTTATATTTCTCATATGCTTCTTTTATAATATTCGTATAATCTTTCTGATATGTCATATCATCATCAGCTATTGCAATGACATCTGCTGTACTCTTATTTATTGCTAAGTTTCTACTTTTACTTAATCCTTTTCCAATATATGAAAAAAATTTCTTATTAGTTTCATCTACTTGAATTAACTCTTTTATGTTATTATTATTTATTTGATTGATAATAACATAATTATCATTAATATTTAATTTTTCTAACAATACTTTACCGTCTTGCTGATTCATTGTTGATACAAGTACATCTACATTCATTATCCTTCCTCTTTCATCATATTTGTATAATAAGTATATTTTTTCTAAATTTTTTTAATTAATTTATTCTATCGTTAACTATTTAACCATTTAAGATAACAATGCTCATTTTTACTATCTTTTTTCTTTATTACATTTAACAAATCCTATAATGTTCATTTTATCTCATCTATATTAAGTTTTATATTACTTCCCATTTGTAAATGTCCCTCTTTCGTATAGTCTCTATCAACACATGCAGAAGGACTAAATGTAAGCTCTCCAAATACAGGCTTATCTTCGTAATCATAAAAATCAATTCTTACAAATTTAAATGGTTTAGCAAGCTTCTCCGCATATTCATACATACTATCAATGCACTTTGGTTTTTTGATATAAAAATCCTCTGGTGTCGAATTTCCTAAGTCATTTACCTTCATTATTTTCCATTCTTTATCCATAAAGTAGTACTTGATATGACCTGTATTTCTTCCCACACAAATCATAACAAACTTTGGAATTCCATCAAAGCAATATACCTTATAGTCAAGAATTGCATTTCCGTCATTTGAATCCAGAAATTTTTCACAAACAATTTTTCTTTCTATGTTTTTATATTGCAACTCTGAATACATCGCCCAATAGTCTCTTTTTAGCCATTTATTTAATTTTTTTCTTGTTTTATCAATGTCTAAATTACTTTTGTCTTTGCATATTACATTATATCCAGCTGCATGATTACATTTCAGTACAAATCGATTAGGAAGTTTTTCAAAATCTATGTAATTTGCATTATCATATACACCTATCAAATCATTAAGTATTTCCTCGCAACCACATTTTTTTACATAATCTCTTACTCTGTATTTATCAGCACATTGAGATACTAGTTCATTATCTTTATATGTATTTAATTTTAACCACATAAGCTTTTCATTAAATGTTTTTGGTTCTTTTAAGTTTAATTTTCTTTTAAGCATTCCAAAATATAAGATTTTACTATTTAACTCAGGGGATATTCGTGTCAACTGCATTAATATATCTTGTTCTAATTCTTTTATCATCTTACAATCTCCTTCTTACTGCATTAATTACATACCAACAAAAATTATAGAAGCTATAAAATATATTTAAATGTTCTACATTTCTATATAAATTCCATGTTCTTTTTAATGCTTTTATTTTATTTGATGAAAGAGTATCATTGCTTCTTCTATAAAATGATAAACTTTCATTTAGTCCATATGCCACAACTCCAGTTCTTAAAACTTTCCACCAGGTTGCTGAATCTTGTCCTCTTCTTACATTAGGCATTTTTATTAATTCTTTTCCCAGTTTGTTCACATCAAATATTACTGTTGAAGTAAATATAGTTGTATTTTTTAATGCCTGTTTATACGTTAATGTATTTGGTACTTTTACTATTTTATTTAGTTTTTCTCCCTTTTCATCAACAAATTCATAGCCTGTAAAAGTAAATTCAAGTTCCTTTTCCTGCATGAATTTTATCTGTTTTGTAAGCTTTTCAATATTCCACAAATCGTCTGCATCAAGGAAAGCAATATACCTTCCCTTTGCTTTTTCTATTCCAGTATTTCTAGCAATGGCAGCTCCAGAATTTTCCTTAAGTTCTATAAGTTTTATTCTTTCATCTTGCTCTCCTGCAGACTTAATTATTTTTGTACTATCGTCAGTAGAACAATCATCCACTAATAGTAGCTCCCAATTCTTATATGTTTGATTTTGTACTGTTTTTATTGTATCTTCTAAAAATTTTTCTGCATTATATACTGGCACAATAATGCTCACTAATTCTTCTTGCATTTTCATCTTTCCTCACATACATTATACTGCTTCTTTTTGAGTTATTTTTTCTTGTTCTTTCAATTCACTTATTTCTTCTTTTATACCTTGTTCCGATATCTCTGCATTTGTCTTTTTAAATACCTGAACTATTGTTTCAAATACAATCTTAATATCTAGCCACATGCTTATATGTTCCACATAATATAAATCATATTCTATTTTCTTAAATATGCTGATACCATTTCTTCCTTTTACCTGAGCTAGTCCAGAAATTCCTGGTAAAACATTACTCCTTCTTTTCTGTTCATCTGTAAACCATTCATAATATTCTGGTATCCATGGTCTTGGTCCTATAAAACTCATTTCACCTTTTAATATGTTTATTAATTGTGGCAACTCATCTAATGACGTCTTTCTAATAACTTTGCCGACTTTTGTTACCATCTGTTCATGACTTAAATTGCTATGTAACTCTTGACGATCAACTTTCATTGACCTAAATTTATATACATTAAATACTTTACAATTCTTTCCGACCCTTTTTGACTTATATATAATTGGTCCACCATCTTCAATTTTTATACATATGGCAACAATTATCATCGGAATAAATGCTAACACTAATAATAAAAGAGCAAGAATTAAATCACATACTCTTTTAATTACATTTTTATACATGCTATTATCCCCCTATTATGTATTTTCGCTGGCATCACCTATACACCTATTTGATACCTTATTTTACGTCGAATACCATTTTATTAAATTTACTCTTTCGTCATTTTCTATGTCTTTAGTCCTTTTTTCGACCTTCAAGTTATATTATACATATGCCTTTATATTTTTTCAACCCTTTTTTGACATTTTACAATAATTAACATAAAATGTGACACTTACTAATATAAAAAAGTGTAATGCTCTTTGTTATTAGCACCACACCTTTTTATAAAATTTTACTTATTTCTATGGTTCTTCTATCATATTACTTTTATCCTCGATAAACTTACGCATTAAATCAATAGATTCTTTTAACTCTTCATCTGTAAAATGTCTATTAATGATATTCTCTGGATGATGAATTTGATTTCTAATATACTCAGTTAAAATTATATTTTTTTCAAATTTCATTTTATTCCTAATTTTTATATATTTTATTTGTTTTTTTCCTTTTGTATACTCATTCTTCCAACCTTGATATTCTATATATGCATATAATTCATCATGATATTCAACAGAAACCTCTCCAAAGGCAATATAGTTAACTTCATTTAATGATGGATATTTAAGTCTTCTAGGGATAACGCTATCAATCTCCTTCTTATTATCTTCTGTACAATTAACTAATCTTAAATTGTTATAATCAAGTTGTTTTACAATATTAGAGCTATGTGTTGTCAAAATCACTTGTGTTTTATCTCTTGATGCTAATTTTTTAAAAGCCTCAATTAATAACTTTTGATTTGCTGCATGTTGCGACGTTTCTGGTTCTTCTATTGCATATATCACTCCTGTGTTTTCATCCAATGAAGACTTTCTCTCTGCTTCCGCTCTAAAAAAACTTAATAGCACTAATCTCTTAACTCCACTTCCTCTTTTATTAATCGGAATATCATCATCTCCTACTATTGAAACTCCCTTAAAAACATCCTGCCACTTTAAATTATCTGATGTTGGTATAACAGGTTTTAAATTTTGGGCTATATTTGGATCTACCTCTTGTATCTTTTCTAAAGTTCTATCAGCCACATCTTTTAATGTGCTATTTATTTCTTCAGCAATTTTTGAAAGTCTTTCTTTCAGGTCATTACCAGATAAAATTAGTTTTACTGCTTCTCTTAATGGATCCTGTACTTCGTCATCGCCGTCACTATTTTTTCTATCAGACTGAAAAAGTGAATATACTGGCATGTAATTAGCAAGTTTTTCCCATATTTTCTTCGCATCTTCCTTTGAAATATCTATTTCCACATCATTTAGTTGTAGGTCATCCCCATAAAATTTCCATATTGCTCGCCTTAATTCCACATTAATTGTTTGATTTTCACATGTTATCTTTTCTTGACTTACTATCTTTTTTAAATCCAAATTTTTTGCCAACAATAAATTATTGCATTTACCGTTAGTTGGATGTTGTGCTCTAACAAATATCTTAGGCGAACCACCATCTTTATATTTTTTCACAACTTCCAAATATCCGTCTGAATTTAATAAGTATTCCTCTTTTAATGTTGTCTTTGCAGATGCATCTATTATTATTTCAGTAGGTAATTCTTCAAAGCATACAGATATTACTGTTTCTAAATTACCTTTTTTTCTTTCTTCTACATTAATATCGCTTTTTTCAAGTTTAACAGCTCCCTTTCCATCATTAAAAAATATATCAAGAGCCTCCAAAATTGTTGATTTTCCTACGTCGTTTTTTCCAACAAATACAGTTAAATCATCAAATTTTATATTCACTTCTTCTTCATATCCACGAAAATTTTTTATTTTTACAGATACAATTTTCATTTATTTTCTCCTTTCATTAATATATTTTCTAAAATTTGACTTTTTAATTTTTTATGTCTAACTCTTTAACAATTTTATCATAAATAAATGCAAAAAGGAAGTTTTTAACAGAGAACTTCCAAATATTTCTTCTATTTATATTTATATTGCTACTCTTCCATTATTGTTACTTTGCTGTCTTCTATACTTTTTCTGTACTCACAAACCTCAACTTCTTCATATATTTTTGCATTTGAATCTATATAATCTATTATTGCATATAGTCCCAACACAACTGCTATCATGTCTTCACGTTGTACTTCAACTATTCCATAAACATCCCCTGGAATATCTTCATTTACTGTAATTTTTCTATCCGCTTCTGCCGAGAATTTATCTCTAGTGTTGTCTTCTGTTAGAATATATGTTGTTTTGTTTACATCTTCATTTCCAAGTTTGTAAGTTTCGTCTTTTATTTTATATTCTAAATCTTTTATAACTAAATCTCCCTCAACAGTAATTTGTGCAATTCTTATTTTGTCTTCTTTTCTATCTTTAGAATTTATTCCCGTGTTTTCTATAAAGCTGTCTAATTTATCTTTATTCCAAACTTTGTTGTATGTAATTACTACACATCTGTCTTCGATCGCCTGTTCTAAAGTATAATCTTGAGGAAGTTCTGATAAATTTCTGTAACCATATTTGTCTGTCGAGCTTCCTTTGCCTGTATTGTTTTCTCCATCTGTTAAATTATTTGAAGCTGAATTTATCGAATTTGATGAACTGTTCTTCTCATTTTGTTTTGATGTTTTTACTTGTTGCTTTACTGTAAATAGTATTCCTCCTATTATAATAACTAAAATTGTAATTGCTAGTACTAATTTCTTTTTCATCGCAAAATCTCCTTTTTTATAATATTTTCAGCATATTTGCTGTTTGTATTATTTAGACGTTTTGTTCTTTCTATTTTGTTGGTGTTTTATGCAAATTATTGCAAATATTACCGTTAGTACTAAAAATATGCTTGATAAAGATAGTAATATATTACTTGTTCCATTATATGTTTTTTCGTTATTGACCGGGATTTCTACGATATTTGTTGTATTGTTTTCTAATGTATTACCAGTTTGCATATTGTTTTCTTCATTTTCAATTTGGTTATTTACATTATCTTCTTGTATTATATCTTCTTTGTTATTTTTTGAATTTTGCGAGTTTGTATCTTCTGCAATATTTACTTTAGCATTTTCTAATGTTTGCGAATTTTTATTTTCTGTTATATTTTTATAATCCTCTGATGTTTGAAAGTTGCTATTTTCCTGTGCTTGTGAGTTTGATTTTAAATTATTGTTTGTAGCTGGTACTTCTATTTCATTTTTATTATTTTTCATGCAACCGATATAGAGTGCTAATGTTGCAAATAACATGCTAATATTTCCAAGTAGTAGTTGCAAACTATTTAATGCTTTGTAATATCTCCACTGAACTGTTCCAATTGGTTCATTCAAAATTTTTGCTATTTCTTTAAATGAAAACTCGCCAAGTATTTTTAGTGATACAACTTCTTTTTCTTTAACCGATAACCCACTTATCAATTTATTATATTTTTCTGTATCTACAATATTTTGAAGTTCATCACATTCTTTTCCAGTGTCTATATTGTATGCTTCCTCTAATGAAATATTCGTTCTTTCTTTTCTTAGGAATGTAAGTGCTTCATTCTTTGTAACGGCATATAACCAAGTTGCTTCTTTTGAGGTTGGCAATTTGTCTTTTGGCAGGCTATATATTTTAGCAAATACATTTTGTGTTACATCTTCACTTGATTCTTTATTTTTTAATATTGAAAAGGAAATTTTATACACAAGTTGATTATAATTTTTATACAATAGTTCAAATTGTGAATTGTCTCCTTCTCGTAATTTTGAAAAAATATTGTGTAATTCAATTTTATTAATCATAATTTTTTCCTATCAAATTTATTTGTATATTAATTATATTATTAAACCACACTTTTGCAAGTATTTTTCTTGCTTTTATCACATTTTTGCAAGCATTTTTATTATTTTTATAACACTTTTGTAAAAAAGAAGACTTATAAGTCTTGCTTAATGCAATTCTTATTAGCCTTCTTTTATTTATTATTTGTTGTAACTTATTGAAATTGTTGTGCCTTTTGCCACATTACTTATGTCTACATAGTATCCATCTGTATTATTTCCTTTTACATATCCTGCTGTTTGTGCTTGTGCAAAATTGTATGAATGGCTTCCTATTGTTAGTGTAAATTCTTTTGATGTGTCTATTCCTTCTAAGTTAACTCTTCTAGCATCAGATTCTTCTACTGTAATGTCTCTTGTTTCTGTTGATGTACTGTTGTCATTTATTATGGTGTTAAATATACTTTGTAAGTCACTTGTTGTCATAGAACCTACATAAGATTGATCTGCATAGCTGTATTTTCCAGCACTACCATCTGCAATAATTTTATCATAAAGCTTACCTTTTACATTTCTCCATGTAAAATATCCGCCTTCAGTTCCCTCATCATTGCATTTGTTTACATTTTCACTAGTTGGATTTAGTATTGTTTCTGATAATGTTCCACTCATGTTTAATCCTATTGTGTAGAATTTAGACTTTGTTCCTGTTGTTCCATAATAGTGTGATGTAATTTGTTGTTTGTAATAGTTTGCAGTTCTTATTGTATAATAAGCTTCATTTTCTGTTGTGTCAGAACCATTACCATATTTTTTGCCAGAAAGTGTTGTATAATTTTCATTATAATATGTTGGATCTCCATCTGATAATAGTATCATAACTGGCGTACGTGTTATTTCTTTTTGTTTTCCATTTACTGTTGTTGTAAATTTAGTGTTTGCTGATGTTAATATACCTGCTCCTTCTTTTATTCCAGCTTGTGTATATGTTCCACCATAAACATTTAATGTTTGATTTTTCTTTTCATTTACATTTGTTGTTATTGTATCATATTTTTCGTTATTGCCTCTAAGCACACCTTCTTGTAATGTTAAATATTTTCCTGTAGTTTTTGGAGTATATTTTCCAAGTGGTAATAATGTTGTTGCATTATTAGCATTTGCTAAACTGCTATTATAAGTACTACTATATGCTACTACTCCTATCCTACTTTCTGGATTTTCATTCATTATAGTAGAAATTGCGGTATTTACAGAGTCAACCATTGTTTTGTCTTTATCATTATCATTCATACTTCCAGAAATATCTAGTACAAATACTACATCTAATGGTGTTTTTACCGATGTTTGTGATGTTGTAGTTGTTGTTATTTCTACTGTTCCTTGTATATCTTGATTAAATGTGTTTGTAATATTATATCCATTATATGAAGTTGTGTAATTTCTTACATTTTCTTCTTCAATTGTATATCTATTTAATTGTACATTTCCATTACTATCTAATACATATTTACCATTTTCATCAGTTTTGTATTTTGGTAATTCTGTAAATTCATATTTTGTATTTCCATTCGCTAATTTTATTGCACTTGCTTTGGTTCCGTTTTTTATTAAATTAATTGTTATTTCAGGGTGAACTAGAGTTGTTCCTTCTGGGTCAACCCATGTTTTTTCTCCACTTATAGAAATTAGCTCTTGGTCTATTGTGTTAACAAAGTCTACTCCGTTTGCTGCTTTTTCAGATGTGTATCCATTTAGTTCAGCTTCTTCAACAGTATACTCATTTAATTCAATATTACCATTAACATCTAATACAAAATTTCCATTTGCATCTGTTTTGTATTTTGGTAATCCTGTAAATTCGTATGTTGTATTTCCATTTGCTATTGTTGTTGTTTTATATTGTTCTCCATTTTTCAATAGATTAATTGTTACTGTTGGATGTGTTGTTCCTGCTGGAGTAACCCATGTTTTGTTTCCACTAACAATTACTGTGTTATCTTGCTCTATTGTATTTGTAAAGTTATTTTCATTTTGTTCAGATTTATAACCTTCTACAGTCTCTTCTGAAACAGTATATTTATATTCGTGTCCATCTGTTAAATCATATCTATCCAAATTTTCAAATGAATATGATGTTGTTCCATTTGTTAATTCTACGGAATTTACTTTTTCGCCATCTCTTAATAAATTGATTGTAATTGTTGGCACTATTTTTCCTGCTGGTATTACCCATGTTTTGCTTCCACGTACAGAAACTTGCTCTTGTTTTATTGTGTTTATAAAGTCAACTCCATTTTCTGCTTTTTCAGATGTATAATTTGATAATTTAGTTTCTTCAACACTATAATTGTATATACTTCCATCTGGTGCGTATGTTTCTAAATCTTTAAATTCATAGCTTGTTTTTCCACTTTCAAGTGTTATTGTTTTGTACTCTTCACCATTTCTATATAGGGTGATTTCAATATTTGGATAAATTGTTCCAGCTGGTGCAATCCATGTTTTTGTACCACTTATTGTTTTATATTTTTGTTCTATTGTATTTGTAATAGTAGATTTTTTGTCATCACTATAACTTGTTGTATATCCCTCAACTTTTTCTTCTGAAACTGTATATTCATATTCGTGACCATTTATTAAATCATATCTATCTAAATTTTCAAATGAATATGATGTTGTTCCATTTACTAATTCTTTTGAATCTATTTTTTCTCCATCTCTTAGCAAATTGATTGTAATTGTTGGGAATTTTGTTCCTGTAGGTGCTACCCATTTTTTCTCACCATTTATTGAAACTTTTTCTTGGTTGATTGTATTTGTAATGTTTTCATTGTACTCTCCAGTATAAGATGTTGTATAACCACTTACATTTTCTTCTTCAACCTTATACTTATAAATATGTCCGTCTGGTGCATATTTTTCTAAGTCTTTAAACTCATAGTTTGTTATTCCATTTGCTAATGTTACAAAATTAACTTTTTCATTGTCTCTTAATAAATTAACTGTTATTTCTTTGTGTTCAGTTCCTTGTGGGTCTATCCAGGTTTTTGTTCCGTTTATAGATAACTTCTCTTGGTTAATTGTATTTGTAATTGTGTTTTCACCATATGTTGTTTGGTATCCATCAACAGCATCTTCTGAAACAGTGTATTTATAAATGTGTCCATCTGGTGCATATTTATCTAAATTTTCAAATTTATAATTTGTTGTTCCATTTGCTAATGTTACATGATCAACATTCTTACCGTCTCTTAATAAGTTTATTGTTATTGGATTGTGAGTAGTTCCTTGTGGGTCTACCCATATTTTTACACCTGTTACACTAACAGTATTATCTTGGTTAATTGTATTTGTTATGTTTTCATTATATTCGCCAGAATATGTTGGAGTATATCCTTCTACAGCTTCCTCTACAATTGTATATTTGTAAATATGTCCATCTTGTGCAAATTTGTCTAAGTTTTCAAATTTATAAGTTGTTGTACCATTTGCTAATGTTACATGATCAACATTTTTACCATCTCTTAATAAGTTTATTGTTATTGGGTTGTGAGTAGTTCCTTGTGGATCTATCCATGTTTTTGTTCCGTTTATAGATAACTTTTCTTGGTTAATTGTGTTTGTTATTTGTTCATTGTATTCGCCTGCATATGAAGTTTGGTAACCTTTTACATTTATTTCTTCAACTTTGTATACATATTCGTGTCCGTCACTTAAATCATATCTATCAAGGTCTTTAAATTCATAGCTTGTTGTTCCATTTGCTAATGTTGTTGAATTAATCTTTTTACCGTCTCTTAGTAAATTGATTGTTATTGGGTCGTGAGTAGTTCCTTGTGGGTCTATCCAGATTTTTGTTCCATTTATAGTTATTTTTTCTTGATTAATTGTATTTGTAAAGTCAAAACCATTTTCAGCTTTCTTAGAAGTATATCCTTTTACATCAGCTTCTTCAACTGTGTAAACATTTAGTTGAACATTACCATTTTCGTCTAATTCATATTGACCATTTTCATCTACTTTGTATTTTGGTAAATTATTAAACTCATAGTTTGTTGTTCCGTTTGTTAATTCAACTTTATTTTCAAAAATACCATTTTTGTATAACTTTATTGTTATTGTTGGGAATGCTTTTCCTTCTGGAGCTATCCAGGTTTTTGTTCCACTTATTTTAACTGTATTTTCTTGATTAATTACATTTGTTATAGTTAAAGTGTCATTACTATATTCTGGAGTATATCCTTCTACTTCAGCTTCTTCTACTGTGTATAAATATTCGTTTCCATTTTCATCATATTTTGGAAGATTTGTAAATTCATGTGATGTTTCACCGTTTTTTAATGTGTATGTTGCATATACATCTTCACTTCCATTTTGATATAAATTAATTGTAACTTCTGGGCGTTTTGCATTTTCTTGGTCTATCCATTTTTTTGTTGCTAGTACACTTGTTTTAAATGTAGTGTAATCTATTGTATTTGTTACAGTTAATCCATTATCGCTATAAGCTGGTTTGTTATAATGTTCTACTTGAGTTGTTTCAATAACAGTGTATTTTATTTCACTACCATCTTTATTATATTTTTGAACGTTTTTAAATTCTACCGTCCAATCATCCGCTGTTGCAGTTTGTGTTTTTCCAGTTGCAACACCGTCTGCATATAATTCAAATGTTATACTCTTACGTGCTCCAACTTTGTTTTCATTATCATTCCATACTTTATTTGCTGTAATATTTGTTAATACACTTTCATATTTTAATGTATTTGTTATTTTCAAAGTTATATTATTTTTTTTATATGATACTGTGTAATTTTTGTCAACGTTTAATTCTTTTGCATCATATTTTATTAATTCTTGTGTTTCAAAATCATATTTATCAAGATTTGTAAATGAAGCTTTCCAATTGTTTTGCTCATTTAATGTTCTTGTATCAATATGTGTTGCATCTCCTGCATTTTTATAAAGTGCAACTACAATTTCTGTTGGACGTAATTCATCTACATTTTCCTTATCAACAAATTCTTTGTTAACATCTATTGAAACATATTCTTTTATTACCTCATCATCTGTTGGAGGTACTTCTTTTTCATCTTGTTTTGCATCTGCATTTCTTACTACTATTTTTTCATCTTTAAATGGATTTATTGTTACAATAAATGTTATTGATTTTTTCTCTCCTGCTTCAAGAGTAACATCTATTCCTTCATTTAATTCTTTTTCTGTGTAAGTATCATTTCCAATTTTTATACTGTCTGCTACTAGTGTTGTTCCTTCTGGAACTGTATCTGATATTTTTACTGTTCCTTTACCATTTCCAATGTTTGTAGCTATTAAAGTATATGTTATTTTGTCTAATTCATGTAATGGATTTTCCTCTGTTACAGGTGTTCCGTCTGCATGAATTCCTTCACTTGTTTTTACAGTTGTAATATTGGCAACTTTTGTTTCTACTTCTTCTGTTGGTGTATTTCCAACTGTTGCAGTATTTTTTACAGATTTAATATCTTCTCCTGCTATTGTTTTTGCATTTACAACAACATCAAAGTTTACAGAAACTTCACTGTTTGCTGGTACAACTACATTGTTCCATGTAATTGTTTTATTTTCTTTGTCAAATTTTCCGTTTTCTGTTATTGTTCCATCAACTAATGTTGTACCGTCTGGAATACTATCTGTTATTACTGTTGTTCCATCAACTTCTGATGTATTTTTTACAGTAATTGTGTATCTAATTGTTTCTCCAACTTTTGCATATCTATCTTCTAAAACTTCTTCCTTGTCAATTGTTGTAACAACATTTGCTGTTTTTACAGCTGTTATTATTGGAGTTTTTGTTTCTGGTGTTTCTTCTCCATTTACTTTTGCAGTATTTTTAATTAAATTTACAGAGTCTGCTGTAACTTTTGCCTTAAATGATACTGTTACAGTTTCTCCTGCTTTTATATCATTTTTCCAAGCTATTTTTCCTTCATTATTAAGTGCTCCGCCTTCTGATATAGAAACAAGTTCTGTTCCTTCTGGTATTTCATCTATTGTACGGATGTTTTTAGCATCTTCGTTTCCTTTATTTGTTATTTTTATAACATAAGTGATTGTTTCACCTTTTTGTACTGCTGTATTTACTGGTAATTCTTCTAAAGCATCTCCATCTAAATACGCGTATTTTTGTAATTCTAGGTCTGGTTTATGTACTTTTAATCTTGATGCTGCTGTGTATGCTGCAACACTAATTGGGCTCCAACCTATTTCTGTGTTTTGCTCAACTAATACATTTTCTCTTCCTGGTATTACTGTTGTTTGTGTATAATCTTGGTTTGGAACATTAGCTCCACCTGTTGTGGTTGTTGTGCTTGAGCCATTGTTTCTGTTTGATGTTCCATTTGTGCTACCATTTCCTGTTGTAGCTCCAGTAGTTCCACCATTTGTGTTACTACTATCATCTCCATTGTTTCCAGCATCTGGCAAATTTTCTTTGTCATTTACTGTTTCACCATTATTTTGGTCACCATTATTTGGTAAGCCAGCATTTGTTACATTATTATTTTCTCCATTTTGTGATGATGAAGAACTATCTACATTTACCGCAGCTGATGCGTTTCTATTACCTTTTACAAAAGCTACTGTACCTGTAATTGCTGCTATTAATAGAACTAGTGCTACGCTTATAATTATAATGGTTTTCTTACTCTTATAATTAATTCTCGCTTTCAATTTATTTACCCCCATGTTTTATATTATAAAACTTCTCGTGCCTTAGTTACTAATCTATTCTTATGCCCGTTTGTACACGTTATTAAAGTTATTTCTCGCGTATTATTTTCCACACTTTCTACACAACTTACGTCATCTGGGTCTATAGAATATATTTTAAATATTTCATATTCTACTGTTTCGTTTTTTAAATTTGTTAATTTTATTTTGTCCCCTATTTGTAAGTATTTTGTTTTTCCAAACATTGTGCCATCTTTATTGTTGTGCCCTGCTACTGTGTAGTTACCAATTTCATTTGCCTGAGGCCCCCAGAATTTAGTTATACAAACCTTCATTGTTTCTTCGTTTGTATGGTCTATAACAGGATATTTAATACCTATTTTGGGAATTTCTATTATTCCTTCTATTTTATATCCTTTAAATTTCAACTCTGGCAAACTTTCCGGTTTATTCGTAGTTTCTTCATTTAATTTTTCTTCTATTTCCACAATTGAAGCTGATACCTCTTTTTCGTTTAAATGATTACCACCATATCTAAGTATAATCATTGCTATTACTACTATAAGTGCTACAATTAATACGGCAATAATAAGATTATAGATTTTTTTCATAACTATTTGTTCTCATCTTTTTTCTCTGATTTTTTTCTTATAATTGCAACTATTATAAGTGCAATAATTATTACTCCAAGTATTGTAAATAATATAGCTCCACTATCAAATGTTACTGGTAATTTAACTGTTTCTGTTACAACCTTGTCTTCTTCATTTATACGTTTTTCTTCGTAATCATATTTGCTTACAAGAATTTTTGCATCTACAATTTCTTTTTCTCCATTTACTTCTTTAATATATGCTATATATTTGTCTCCTGTTCTTGCTGTGTCTGGTTGTAATATTTCAGAATTTTCTACTTCTGTCCAGTCAGTTTTTGCTGGTGTTAATTTTTCATATAACTCATAGAACTTCTTTTCTAAAGATAATCTTTCATATGTATCTGTTTCATCACCTTTAGCCATCTTTTCTGCTAAATTATACATTTCTTCTGCGTCTTTGTTTTCGTCAGATACTTTAATTAAGCTATAATAGTATTTTGAACCTTCATTTTCTTTTACTACTATTTTTCCAGTTGTTACGGTTGTTGTTATTCCTTCTACTTCTGGATGTGTTACGTGTTGTTTAGTTGTATCTATTTCTATTCTATCTGTTTTTTCATTTACTTTAGTTGTTGTGTCTACTAAAGTAATTATTTCGTCTGTTAGTGCATCATCTAAATCAACTTCATCTGCTGCAATTATTACGTTATCATCTGCATCTTTTACCCAAATGTATGCCTTTAGACTTTTTTGATTTTCTCCAAATATTTCTTTAAATAATTTCTCGTCTATATACGCAACATTTAGAGTCCCTGCTTCTGTTTTTGGCTGATCTGTTGCAGAGTGTGTAAAATTCAAATCAGCTATTTTAGCACTTTTGTCTGTGCTAATTGCAAATTGAAATTCTTTTTTGTAGAATTCTTTATAATAAATTAAATATTCATTATCCGAATTCTTAAAAATTACTTTTTCATTAGTTGATGCTAGCACTGGAACGCTAGCGATTGCTATTAACATTATTACTAACATTAATACTGCTGCAAATCTTTTGAATTCCATTTTTTTACATTCCTTTCTTTTATTTTTTCGCCATTATTATATCTCACTATCCACTCCTAAGTCAATATATTTTGCGTAAAATTTTCCTAATTTTTAGCATGTTTTACACGTTTTGCCATTTTGTAACATTTACCATAATTTATATACATATTTTTTCTTTTTTTCCAATTTTATTGTTGCTTTTTATCATTTTCTAAATTCCTTTGTCATTTTTTCTTGACTTTTGTCCTCCCTATGTTATAATTTAAATATAAAATCAAAAGAATAGATTCAAAAGGATAAAAATTATTTTTTAGCTATACGTATTCCAAATATAACAACTATTTTTCTCGCTAAAATGAATTTTTGAACCTAATTTGCATCTAAAAGGAGGTATGAAATATGGTTAATAATGAATTAGAGTTTAATAATTCTACTTTTTCTAATAACAGTAATACATTTTCAGCCTCTGTTACAAATAATTTAAACGATTTAGAAGTTTCAGCACAAAATACTAATTTAGCTTTAGCAAGCTTTGTTTCAGATGGTAATTCTTCTAACAATTCTTCTGAATGCAAGGTTTTGTCTTCTGAGAATAATGATTCAAAAGTTGCTAACAGTAGCTTGACTTTAGAAGAAAATGTTTCAACTAATAATTCTTTTAGTAGTTCTTTTGAATACAGTACTTTATCTTCTGGAAATGCTCAATTAACAATAACTGATGGCAGTTTAGCACTTGACGATAATTCACTACCAGAAGAAAATACAAACATAAATTGCTTGGCTTTAACTGTAAAAAAAGAATATAATTTATCAATCGTAAAACATGTTTTTGTTAGAACTTGGAAAACAACTTGGCGTGTTGCATTAAGTGTTTTTATACTAAATTTTTTAACATTCTTTTTTTAATAAATATTCATTTGTTTGCAACATATGCAAGCAAAAGTTTTTCACATAATTAAAAATACTATGTAAAATTTTTTGTTTTACATTTATATAAATTATTTAAAGTCATCGCAAACGAAAAAAGTCGCTAATAGTATGAGTTTTAAACTCTACTACTAGCAACTTTTTATGTCCATGTTCTATTTCCATTAGAATTTTTGTTATAATTCACAGCCATATTATTTATTGGAGATGTATGTGGGAGACACAACAAAAAAATAAAATTATTGATAAAATGTTTGTACTTTGGTACAAGCTGTGAATAGTAACAGGATTTTTATTAATATATCAATTTTTTTCAAATTATTACTGCATAACTCCTCATATAATAATATTCTATGCCCTACTACCAAACCAATTTACTACTTTTCTAAATAGCTTTTGTATTTTACTTTGGTAAACCACAATTAAAGATTGTTTTGATTGTTTTGCATATATATCAACATATTTTCTATTCATTTTGCTTTCCATGTTTTTTATGTATTTATTAAGTTCATCATTTTCTTGAGATTGCCCAATAATTTTTCCTATTATGTTTTGATATTCATTTAATTTGTGAGAATAATTTTCAACTTCTTTCAAAGTATTTACTCTATTGTAAATTTTATCAAAGTATGTTGTGCACATATCTTTTTGTGTTTTTAAATATAGTTCAATTATTTTTTCTTCACTTCTGTCAATTTTATTATTTTCATCTAAAATATTATCAAAATAATTTAAAATTTTATTAGTATTTTCCTCAAATGTATTGTATAAATCATTTTCAAATGTATCTGCTCCGTAAATAGCACTATTTACAAAGTTTTTCTCTCCCACCAAGAATAATAATTGTATTACTAAACTAGTAAGGTATGGATAATATTTATCGCTAATTGTATAAATTGAAATTTTATCATTATTTTTTCTGTGAGGTTTTTCTCCAATTGCTTTTGATGCAATATATTGTGTAACAGCCTCATTTAAGCCTAAACAATATATTTTAAATTCAGCAAAATTGCACACTCCAATACGTTGCTGGCTTCCATCAAACTTTTTAAAATTTTGCAAGTAGTGTATACATTCCTGAATTACTTTTTCATCAATTTTTGTAATATCAAACTTCTCATCAAAATACAAGGTATTATTTGGATAAAAATATACCACATTTCCAAATTTAGATGCAACATTTGCATAGCTCATATTGCAATTGTAAATTCGCATATATAATTCATTATAAGAATTTCCAAGCTCTAGCACATTGTCTGCCAACTTTTCAGCAACAGTTTTTGCAACAAAATTTGTTTCTTTAAATTCAAATTTTCTAGTTTGAACAATTCCAAGATTCATTAAGTTTTTCTCTACGTTCATAAATTATCTATTCCTTTTACTTAGAATTCTACATTATTTTACATTAAAAGTCTATAATTTTTTTAAATTTTAATAAATAATTTTACATTTTGTAGAAAACAAAAAAGACGAGGCTTCCCTCGTCTTTTAAATTTATTTTGCGTAGTCCACAACTCTTGTTTCTCTTATGATGTTTACTTTTATTTGTCCTGGATATTCCATTTCTTCTTCTACTTTTTTAGCAACATCTCTTGCAAGAATTGTCATGTCTGCATCTGAAATTTGTTCTGGTTTTACAACTATTCTAACTTCACGACCAGCTTGAATTGCGAATGATTTTTCAACTCCTTTGAATGAGTCTGCAATTGATTCTAGCTTCTCTAAACGCTTGATGTAGTTTTCAAGTGTTTCTCTTCTAGCTCCAGGTCTTGAAGCAGATATTGCATCGGCTGCAGCAACTAAAACAGCTTCTACTGTTTGTGGTTCTACATCTCCATGGTGTGCCTCTACAGCATTTATTACTAGTGGATTTTCTTTGTATTTTTTTAGAATATCTACACCAATTTGAACGTGAGTTCCTTCTACATCATGGTCTAGTGCCTTACCAATATCATGTAATAATCCTGCTCTTCTTGCAAGCTTTGGATCTAATCCTAATTCATCTGCCATAATTCTTGCCAAGTTAGAAACTTCTATTGAATGGTTTAATACATTTTGGCCATAGCTTGTTCTGTATTTTAATTTTCCTAGTAAGTTTACGATGTCTGGATGAAGTCCAATTACGCCTGTTTCCATGCAAGCTCTTTCTCCTTCTTCCTTGATTGTTTCAGCAACTTCTTCTTTTGCCTTTTCAACCATTTCTTCAATTTTTGCTGGGTGGATTCTTCCATCTTCCATCAATTTTTCAAGAGCTATTCTTGCAATTTCTCTTCTTAATGCATCAAATCCAGATATTACTACTGCTTCTGGTGTATCATCAATTATTAAATCTACTCCTGTTAAAGTCTCTAATGTACGGATATTTCTTCCTTCTCTTCCTATTATTCTACCTTTCATTTCATCGTTTGGTAGTGGAACTATAGATACAGTTGTTTCTGCTGTATGGTCTGCCGCACATTTTTGAATAGCATACCCAATTACTTCTCTCGCATTTTTTATAGACTCTTCTTTAACCTTATTTTCTGCAGCCTTTATTAAGTTTGCTTTCTCTAAAGTTAATTGCTTGTCCATATCTGAAAGTAATTGATTTTTTGCTTCTTCCTTAGATAATCCTGAAATTCTTTGAAGTTCTTGCATTTGCTTGTCCAAAGTTTTTGATATTTCTTGTTTCTTATTTTCAAGCTCTTGCTTCTTGTTTTCGATTTCTTGTTCCTTTCTCTCAATGTGCTCCATTTTGTTTTCAAGATTTTCCTCTTTTTGTAATAATCTTCTTTCTTGTTGTTGTACTTCGCTTCTTCTTTCTCTAATCTCGTTATCAAGATCTTTTCTACTGTTCATGATCTCTTCTTTAGCCTTAAAAATTTCTTCTTTCTTTTTGTTTTCGGCTTCTTTTTGTGCAAGGTTAATTATCTTTCTTGCTTCTTCCTCTGCACTTCCTAATTTTGATTCTGCTACTTTTTTTCTTATTGCCATACCTACAAAGGTAAAAATGATTGCTGAGACTAGAAAAATGGCGATATTAATTACAATTTGCATAATCTAACACCTCTTTCTATTAAATTTTCAATGTGCATAAATATATATCTAATACTCTCTCTAAATATATAAATTTTATTTAATTATCTATCTATAATTTTTTATATTAGCTATACTTTACATATACTATTTTATATGTATTATGGCTGGCTGTCAAGTGTTTTTTTCAAAAGTATAATTATACCAACTCCTATTTTAATCCTATGTATTCCTTGTAATTTATATCTTTTTTTCTATAAGAATTTGGATCAAGTCCAACTCTTGTTCTCATATAATTTAATATTAAAATCATTATTGTAAAAAATACTATTCCAAATATTATCATTGAATGTTTTACACTAAAGTTTGATGAAATAATAGCTCCAAATGCGCATATTATTAGATTTCCAAGTCCTATTACGAAACTGTGTGCAGAGTACACTTTGTTTGCAACCTCTCCATTGGTGAAATTCGTTATATATTTTTTTATTAACACATAATAAAAACCTGTTGATAAATAACGTACTGCATATGTTGCTACAATTATTCCTATAATTAGCCAATATGGTAACCCTGTAACAGCAATAATTCCTGCCATTAAACATGCAAGCGTATATGAAACTCCAACAATTGATAATGTTTTATTTTTATATTTTTGATGTATTTTTTCATGCTGTTTTGATGATATTCCAGCAACTATTTGCATTATAGCATATATAATTCCTGTTATAGATGCTGATAATCCCATTTCATCTAGAAGTCCCATTTCGTATGTATTCATAACCATTATAATTCCATACATTACACCCGAAAATAGCATTAATGCTTTTAATCTACTCGAATTAAATATGAACGAAAATGCTAATTTTAAATCTCTAAAATATGTTTTATAATATTTTTTAATATCCTCCTGTTTCTGTACTGGTGTAAGTTCTGTAAAACCAGTCGCAAGTAATGCTGATATTAACAATATTATTACACATATTGTCATTGGTATATAGCCATTTATATCAAATAAAAATCCCGACACTATTGCTGAAAAAGCAGAAATGTAATAAAAGTTTCCAACAGACTTTCCATCAATTCTAGAATATATTTGGCTCTTTTCTTTTACATCAGGTATTGATGAATTTAAAAGCCCCGGTTCTGCCACGTCTTTCATTGCAACTGCTATCGCTCCAAACAAGTTACCAACAATTAGCACTGGTAAAGAATTTGATAACATTATTACTGTAACAGATGTTGCTTGAAATAAATCTGCTATAATCAAACTTCTTCTATTTCCTATTTTATCGATTACAACTGTTATTGGTATTTGAAATAACACCTTAAATAAGCCCAAGAATGCACTCACTACCACTATATCACTTGCAGTAAAACCTTTTACTTGTGTTAAAAATAAAAACTTTATTGCATAGTAAAATAGTAAATCGAATGTTAGCATTCTATGTACAGAATAAATTCGCATATTTTTCTTTCTTGCGTTTATTTGTTCTTTTTCTTTTGATTCCATCGTTACTCCTTTTACGGTTAATAATTTTCTCTATTTACTCTATATTTCTTCATTTTATAATTATATAGTAACATTTTTGTTTTTTCAATAGAAAAATTTAGCAATTTTATAAGACTTGCTACGTAATATTGGTATTATATAAAAATAAATCATTTACCAATACTAAAGCAAACACAAAGTTTAAGTTTTTGTGTGCATTACATATTTGTAAATGATTTGTTTTTATTATTTTAAATATATATTAGGGTCTACATTTTCTCCGTTTTGTTTTATTTCGAAGTGAAGGTGTGTTTCATCTGCTATTTCAAATCTTGCAGTATTTCCAACTGTTGCAATGGTTTGCCCCTGTTTTACTTCTTCTCCAACAGTTATAAATTCTGCTGTTAACAAATTTGAATAAACACTCTCAAATCCATTTGTATGTTCTATTACAACCGTTAGTCCATATCTTGGATCATTTTTTATTGATTTAATTTTTCCGTCTGCTGAGGCTTTTACTATATCTGTCTTTTCTGATTTATAGTCTATTCCTAAATGAGTAGTCCATTCATCTAAAGTTACTGAATATACTAAGTTGTCACTCGAATAATCTTTAATTTTTTCACCATCTACTGGATTTACAAAAGTTGGGTCTTTTGTTTTCTCAACTTGTTCAACATTGGTTACATTTTCGTTTAACGTATTCTCTTTTACATTATTATTTTTTGTTGCATCTGGCTTTTCTTCTTTTTCATTTTTATTATTTTCATTCTTATTATTTAAATTTTTATTTTCTTCATTTTTGCTTGTATTTACTGCCATTTTATTTGTATTTTCTGTATTTGTAGTACTTTTTGTTGTATTTTCAAGTTCATTTACGCTTTTACCAATAGAACTACTTGCCGCTTCTGTGTTTCCTATCATATTCATTCTATTATTATCTGTAGATGATATTTTTTGTGTATTGTTTATGTTTTTTGCTTGTGTTGATAAGTTATTACTGTACAACACGTACGCTACAATAAATGCAACTACTGCAATTAAAATTATACCTCCCCATGTTAAAAAACTTACACCTTTTCTAGAATCTGCATCTCTTTTTCCTCTTCTATCCATTTGGTTCCTCCTTATTTTTTATTAATATAAGTTTTCCCAAATTTTCAAGATATATACATTTTTTAGTAACTACTATATAAAAGTAGATTGCTTTTTAAATTAGTTTGCTCATACTTTGCAGACTTTTTATTTACTATAATTCTTGCTATAATTTTCAATCCTTTGACAATATCATTTCATAGCTATAATCTAATTTCTTTACAAATTTGTAATTTCCACTCCTGTATAATAATGCTTTATAATTTCTTCATAATTGCTTCCTTGTTTTGCCATGCTATCTGCACCAGTTTGGCTCATTCCAACACCATGCCCATAACCTTTTACAGTGAATTTTATTTCATTTTCACTTATTTGCGTTGTAAAATTTGCAGACCTTAGTGCTAATAAACTTCTAACCTCAACCCCAGATAGTTCCAAGTTGCCAATTTTTATTGTTTTAACTCTGTCGCCTTGTGTGTATTCTATCACTTTTATGCAATTTTCATCATTATAATCTATTGTAAACTCCGGATATTTATCCTTTATCTTTTTTTCAAATTCTTCTTTTGTAAATATAGCTTCTGATTGATATTGACTGTAAGCATCTTCTCCAGATGTCTCCACGCTTTGTAAATAAGGTAAGTCACTACCACCCCAAACATTAGACACCTCTTCCGTCTTTCCACCGCTATTAGAATGAAAAAATGCGTCTATTACCTCTCCATTATAAGTAACAACTTTTCCAGCAGTTGAACTCACAGCTTTTTCTATCTTCTCCCAATTACTTTCTCTTTTATCTTCATCCCATCTAGCCATCCTATCATCTTTAGATATCCATGCCTGACAACACGCAGAATTATCGCAAATGTCCGCTTCTCCATGTTTACTTTGGTTATGTTCAATTTTATACACTGTATATGTCCTTGCAACAACCGCTTGTGCCTTTAACGCTTCTTCTTCAAAATCGGCCGGCATCTCAGCAGAAACAACTCCTAATAAGTACTCATCCATTTTCATTTCTTCTATACTATTATCTTTGGTATGCAAAACCTTCACTGTACCATACCTCTTATACTCATAATTTTCGCCCATTAGGGATGCCCCATTTGGGGCGAAATTTTCTTTTTTTTCTTCATCCAATTCATTGTTTTCTATATTTTCTACTGTTCCTCCAGTTTCTTTTACGTTTTTTTCTCCATCCCCAAAACGAATTGTAAATATAATTGGTATTGTAAATGTAGCCAATATAATCAGCATTATAATTAATATCAATTTTCTCATAATTGATTGAATTCCTCTCTTATAGGCACAAACTTGGTTGCAAAATTATAATTATTTTGCAACCATTTTCACAACCATTCAAATTACTAATATTTATATTACTAATTTTTGTTTCATAGAATATAATATTCTTTTTTCTATTCTAGATACTTGAACTTGGCTTATTCCGAGCTTTTTGGCCACTTCTGTCTGTGTTTTTCCTTTATAATATCTTAGCATTACAATTTCTTGTTCTTGACTATTTAATTCTTCTACTAATTTTTTTATTGTAAGTTTATCTGCAATTTTATTTTCTTCATCTTTATCACTTGCAATTGTATCTTCTATACAAAGCTCTTTTCCAGATTTATCATTATATATCGGCTCATTAATTGAGGTAACTACACTTGCTGAGTTTGCATCTAATGCTAATGCTATCTCTTCTTTTGATACCTTTAAAATTTCCGCTATTTGCTCTACCTTTAATTCTTCTCCATTCTTATCCATTGCTTCTTTTTGAATTTGATTTATTTTTACAGCCAATTCTTTTATGCTTCTACTTACTTTTATTCGTCCGTCATCTCGTATATATCTTTTTATTTCTCCTATTATAAAAGGAACAGCATATGTAGATAGCTGAACGTTGTAATTTGTGTCAAATTTCTTTATAGACTTAACCAATCCCATTGCTCCAATTTGATTTAAATCTTCTATCTCATATCCTCTTCCTACAAACCTTTTTGCTATGTTATAGACAAGCCCCATATTGTTTTTTACGAGGCTTTCTAGCACTTCTGTGTTTCCCTGCTGAGCCTTTATGATATTTTCATATGTACTTTCCAGCATTCTAAAACCTTCCTTTATTCTTGTGTTCGCATTCTTTTTATATACTATTTACTAACTTTTTCTATATCTTCTACTTCATTTTTATCTTCTCTAGCAGTCATTATGTATTTTCTCATAGTTACTTTTGTTCCCATATCTGGAATAGATTCAACTTTTAGCTCGTCCATAAAGCTTTCCATTATTGTGAACCCCATTCCCGACCTTTCCAAATTAGCCTTTGTTGTATATAACGGCTTTTTAGCCAATTCGATATCTTCTATTCCTTTTCCCGAATCTGATATTTGTATTTCTACACAATTATCTTTTAATTTACACTCTACCTTAACAATTCCTTCAGAATTTTCGTACCCATGTATTATAGAATTTGTTACAGCTTCAGATACAGCCGTTTTTATGTCTGCAAGTTCTTCTATTGTTGGGTCAAGCTGTGATGCAAACGCAGCCACTGTTATACGTGCAAATGCTTCATTAGAAGATTTGCTTACAAACTCCAATTTCATTTCATTATCATAAATTCCAACCATTTTAGCCTCCATCTAACCAACGTTTTCTTCATTATTTTTTATTAATGGTATAATCTTTAATATTCCACTAATTTCAAAAACTTTTTCAACTTGCTTATTCACATTCATAAGTTCTAGCTGTCCACCAAGCATCTTAATAACCTTGTATCTTCCTAGCAACATTCCTATTCCTGCACTGTCCATGAAAGCAACGTTACTAAAATCAAATATAACTTTTCTAGGCAAAAATCGCGTAATTTCATTGTCAATCTTCCTCCTTAATTTTTCTGTTGTGTGTTCGTCAATCTCTTCTGCTATTTTTAATGTTAACTGCTTGTCCTTTGGCACATAAATACATTCCAATATTTTTTCCCCCTTTTTAGCACACATTATTAATTTTGTGTTCTGTTTTTTGTTTTATACAAGCATACTACATATTCCATAAATTTCCAATAGCAAAATTTGACTAGTTTTATCGATTTATAAGAAGTTTTCGACATTTTTTTCTTTTAATTTATACAATTATTCATCTAACTATATTCTTGTAATAGAAAAGAATAAGCTTACAAGCTTATCCCCATTTTATAAACATTAATATTTTCAATTTTATCAAATGTTAGTTTTCCATTATTTTATATTCAGTTAAATTTTTATAATCTCCCCTTTGATTAAAGAAATCAAATTTATTATTTTTCATATATATTACCTGCGGAGTATTATCTTGCATTTCTTGAAAAAAAATGTAAAACGAATCTTTTTGCATATTTTCACTTGATATTTCATTATTTTCTATCCTAACTATCTTATCATTTAGCTTTGTATTAAAAAAACTAAATAATCTTAATTGAACTACTTTTTCATCTACTGTTCTTTTCATTTTAATTTTATTATTCATTACATTGATATCTTTTAGACAATCTTTTCTATATTCAAATACTTTTGAATAATCATTTCCATTTAAATCATTATCAATAATGATTTCATTGTTTTTTATAAAGCTACAATCCTTAAATATATAGCAAAAATCAAATTTTACATTTATTTTGTTATTTTCTATATTATCAATACTATCAAATATACATGCTCTTAGTATTCCTTCACCTTTTATAGCAATATCATTATTGGCTATTTCAACATTATTTGCTGATTCTTCCTCTTTAAAATAACGCATATACGGATTACCACTTATATTTTCAAAATTGATACTATTGTTATTAATCTTTACATCTTCTGAATTAGAAATCCAAAATAACAAACTACCAGCTTTTATATCTAAATTGTTATTTAAAAATTTAACATTAGTTAATTTATTCATGTTATTTCCAATATTTATTATCGGTGATGACTTTACAGTTACATTTGTTTCATCAATTTTGAATTCATTCTCCTGTATTATTACATTATTTATTTCTCCATTTCCGAAAATAGCAATTGTTTCGTCATGGCAGCTTTTAGAAATATAATTTTTTTCCATTTTAATATTTCCAGTTCCTTCTTTTCCGGCTCTTATCCAAATATTGCCTCCAACATTTCCATCTGTCAAATTTATCAATTCGCAACCTATTATATTTATATTTTTCCAGTATTCCTTTAAATCTATATTAGTAACTTTTCTATTATTTTCTTTTACATTTGTTGCTATAATATTAGTATTATAAAAATCTAAATTTTCTGCATATTCTATTCGCACCATTACATTTTCTCTTTCTGATACTATAGTATCTTCATATAATGTTATACCATAAATTCCTATATTACTAATATGCCTTGTATTACTACCCACTATATAAATTGCACACGAATTATCACTCCATACAAAGTCATTGCCATAAATAATTTTAGCATTATTCCCAATTAAAAAAGTATTGCTATTTTTTATTCTTAGTAAAGATTTTATTCTATAGTCCACACTCTCAAATACAATATTTGAATACTTTGAATTTAGCGCTAATTGTATTGCATTTGTATCGTCATGCTCTCCATCTCCATATGCTCCAAACTGATTTACTGAAACTGTATCATTTATTACATGTAATTCAGCATATAGTCCATTATCTAATTGAATACATGTGGCATTATCTACACTTAAACTTGTGGTACTTACTATGTCATAATAAGCTCCTCCACCTAAATCCTTATTATAATATCCCTCTGTTTTAACTATTTTTCCAGCAGCTAAACTTGTATCATTTTTCATATCTGTAACTGAAGAGTATGTCTTATTAATATCTAATTTAAATTTTTCGATACTTATTATTTTACTCTCACTCGTTACAACTTGCCAATCTCCTAATATGAATGAATAGCTGCCATCTTCTTTTTCTGCTACTCCTACTTGTAAATTTTTTCTTAAGAATTTTGCAAATTCAGCATTTTCTCCCGTTGCTTTATCAATTTCATATTCATTTAATAAAAAACCAACTTTTTCTTTTACAGCAGACTTACTATAGCTGTCTTTTGCTTCTTTTGCTTTTGTTATTATGCCATTATCTCCTAATAATAGATTAATTGATACTCCTGCTAAAATTAGCAATACCACTATTGTTATAACTAATGCAATCAATGTAATGCCTTTCATTTCTTTTGTTTTCATATTTTTAATCCTCCACTTTGCCATTAAGTTAGATACTTAATGATAACATGAAAAATTGCAAAGTGCTTTTCTCTGTTGGCTTTTATGATATATTAATATTTTTTTATTTTTAAAAAAACTAAATATATTTTTTTAAAATTTAATTTTAATTTTGATTGATTTTTTTATATTTTACTGATATAATTGAGAAAAATTCAAAGTCATTAAGTATCTAACTTAATGACTTTTTGTAATTTTTTATTTTATTTTTGTTTTTATTGTTTCTATAGCTTTTTTCACTTGTGCGTCTTTATCAAATTCTGTTTCGTATTTTCCTTCTGCATTTTTCGTTAAATCTACTTCAACATCTGGAGTAATACCCTCTTTATTTATTTTGTTATGGTTTGGTGTGTAATATTCTTCTGTTGTTATTTTTAAGCCACTTCCATCTGATAAACTATATAGTGTCTGAATTACACCTTTTCCATAGGTTTTCATTCCTACTATTGTTGTATTTGGATATTTGTCTTTCAATGCTCCTGCTAATATTTCTGATGCACTTGCTGTACCTTCATTTACAAGTATAACTACTGGAATATCTGTTATAATTGCATCATTCTTAGATACTGTTAATTGTTCATTTGCTATTTTTGATTTGGTTATAAGAATTGTCTCATCTTTCTTTAAAAATAAGTCTGCAATTCCTGTTGCTTCACTAACTATTCCTCCGCCATTGCTTCTTAAATCTATTATTATTCCCTTTGCACCTTTATTAACTAGCTCTGTTACTTGTTTTTTGAATGACTCTGCAACACCGCTATCAAATGAATCTACTTGAAGATATGCGATATTGTTTTCTACCATTTTTGAAGAAACATGCTCTACTGTAATTTTCTTTCTTGTTACAGTTAAATCAATTTCTTTTCCATCTCTTAAAACTGTTACCTTTGCTGATGTTCCTTCTTCGCCTTTTAGTACTTTTATTGCATCATCCATTGTTTCTCCTGTATAAGCAACATCATTTACTTTTTCTATTATATCACCTGCTTGCATTCCTGCCTCTAGAGCTGGTGAGCCATTCATAGTACCTACAACAAGTATGGTATTTGTTGTCTTATCATTTGTTAAATATATACCTATTCCAACATATTGGCTACTTGTTTCTTCTGTAAACTCAGTCATTTCTTCTTTAGGTAAATATTCTGTGTATGGATCTCCTAATCCTTCAACAAAGCCTTTTATTGCTCCTTCTACCATTTTTTCTTCATCGACTTCACCAATGTACTTTTGCTTTATCATTGTTTTAAAAGTCTCTAACGTTTTTACTAAGTCAGTAGTACTAATTGAGCTTGTTCCGTCTGTATTTGTTTTAATTCCTATACTACCATAAGATGTTACAAATTTATTATACATTATCATCGTTGTTAGCATGAACGTAATAGTTGCTGTCAAAATAACAAGCATAATAATTTTATAAATATTCTGTCTTTTTATTCTTTTATCTTCCATTTTTATGTCCTTTCTTCTTAAGCCAATTATGATAAACATTGGCTATTTGTATTATACTTTATAAATACTAATTTTATTACATTTTTACATTAATAGTCTAACTTCTTAAGTATCATTAATAGTTTGATTATTATTTACATTCTCATTTTCAATTGTATTATTAGTTTCATCATTTGCATTATCACCTTGCAAATATGGAATCGGATCTACTGCTACCCCAAATTTTCTTACTTCAAAGTGTAAGTGTGGACCAGTTGAATTTCCGGTTGAACCAACAGCCATTATTACATCACCTTGTTTTACAGTTGCACCAAGTTCTGTATATATTTCTTGCCCGTGTCCATATAAAGTTACTATTCCATCTCCATGGTTTATCATTACACAGTTACCATATCCACTCATTACACCCGCATATGTTACAATTCCATCTGCTGCTGCAATAACTGGAGCTCCATAACCTGCATTTCCAATGTCTATACCATCATGGTATCTATACACTCCTTGTATTGGGTGTAATCTGTTTCCATATGGAGATGTTATATATGTTCCATCTACTGCTATTGGCCATAACATTACTCCACCTTTGTATTGTATTGCTAAGGCTCCACTCCAATTTATAGCTGCTTGAATTTGATTTTCTAAATCTTCTTGCTCTTTTTTATATTGTTCTATTTGTTCATATAAATTCTTTTCTTCTTCACTTAATTTTGATGCATAACTTACCTGCAAAGTTTTCTGGTTTTCCATTAATATTTGCATTTGCCCTTGTTTTGCCTTTGCAACTCTTAAATCTGTTTTTTTCTTTTCTTGTTCTGCTTTTTTTACTTCTATGTTCTGTTTTTGTTCATCTAATTCATTTAATAAGTTACTGTCAAATTCTATAATTTGTTCTAACATATAATAATTAGATAAGAAATCGAATAAATTTTTAGATGACAACAATACATCTAAATAAGTAGTTTCACCACCTTCATATAGTGCTACTACTCTCTTTTTTAGTAAATTTTCTTTTCTTACATATTCTTGTTCAGTTTTTGTTAAGTCATTTTGTGTTGAAGAAATTTCTGCTTCTAATGATGCTATTTGTGATTGTAATTCATTATATTTATTTTGATAATCGTTTATCGAGTCATCTAGTTCTTGCACCTTCTGCATTGAAGCTGAAATCTCACTTTTTACATATTCAAGTCTAGTATTTGATTCATTTAATTTATTATCTACTTCTGTTTTTTGTTCAAATAGAGTCTTATTAGTTGCTTCACTATTGGTTTCTCCTTCTATTATTTCATTTTGTGAAACCTCATTAGCAGAAAAAACATTTATGGAGAAGCATACTAAAATTAAACAAATGGTAATTAGTGTTAGTATTTTCTTCTTCATAAATGTTCCCTCCTTTTATGTATTTAATTTATTGTTAATCTACTATTGTGTATCCACCAGGCAAATAATCTAATGGGTCTTTCCAGTTGTTTCCGAAGAAGTCGCCTATTGACGTTGCCTTTCTTATTTCAAAATGTAAGTGAGGCGCAACACCACCAGTGTTTCCAGAGTACCCAATTAATTGTCCTTGTGATACTTTTTGCCCTGTACTTACTGCTTTTGAATTCATGTGTGCATATAATGAGCAATATCCATTTCCATGATAAATAATCAAGTAATTTCCATAACCTGCACTTGATGATGAACCTGCTTGATATGCACTATATATTACTGTTCCAGATGCTGCTGCTATAACTCTTTTTCCTATTTCAGCATTTGTTCCAATGTCTATACCCTTGTGCCATCTGCCCCATCTGTATTTCATTCTAGAAGTTACTCTTCTTGGTGAATAATCTAATGGCCATGCAAAAGTTCCATCAAAGCTACTTCCATTTCCACCATTTGTTGCATTATTTTTTTTCTCTTCTTCTTGAGCTTTTCTCAAAGCCTCTGCGATTGCATCATCAATCTCTTTTAACTTAGCATTATAGGCATCTAACTCTGCTTGTTTTGCCTTTTCATCAGCTGATAGTTTATTAATTTCTGATTGTTTTTTCTCTTGCAATGCAGATAGCTGAGCTCTTTTAACTTCTTGATCTGCTTTTACTGATATAACTTTTGCCTTATCTTCTTCTAAATTATCTTTATCTTTTTGCAATTGTTCCTTCTTGGCTTCCAATTCATCAATCAAAGCCGAGTCAGTTTCAACAATTTGTTGTATCATCGAATAGTTAGATAAGAAATCTAGTATATTTTCCGAATTAAACAGTACGTCTAAATATGAAGTTTCTCCAATTTCGTATAAAGCAACCATTCTCTCTTTTAATAGATTATCTGTCTTTTCAATTTCTGCTTCTTCATCTTCAATCTCTTTTTGTTTTTCATCTATTGTATCATTTAGCTCATCTATTTGTGCTGCTAATGTATCTAATTGCTTTTGTGCTTCTGTAACTTGTGTAGTAATTTTTTGCAATTCTGTTTCAGCTTCATCTTTGTCGTCAGATATGTCGTTTAATGCATTTTTAGCTTCATTTATCTTGTTTTGCACATCACTCTTATCGTCCGTAAGAGATGCATATGACTTTACTACTATTGATGATATTAGCATAAGTACTGTTAAAGCTGACAGTACAGTTAATAACATTCTTTTTTTCATAGTTTTTCTCCTTTATACCTGCAAATATTTTCTCATTGAAATAGAACTTCCTAATGCACCAATTCCTATTCCTAATACCATATACACAATAACTAATAATGTTGTCATATCTGTAAATGATAGAAGTTTTATTCCCATTGTACTTATTATTGAGTTTGCTGCTGCATTTGTAATTAAGCTATATGCAATTCCAAGAACTAGTATTGAAAGTAATGCTGCAACAATACCAATTATTATACCCTCAATTACGAATGGCCATCTAATGAAGCTGTCTGTTGCTCCAACATATTTCATAATTGATATTTCTTTTCTTCTTGCATGTACTGTTAATTTTATTGTGTTTCCTATTATGAATATAGATATTAATACTAGCAATGTTAATATTACAGCAGAAACAATTCTTACTCCATTTGCTATTGCAACTAAGCCATTAATTGTTTCGTCTCTACTTTGTATACTATCAATATTGTCTATTTTTTTAATTTCATCTTGTACTTGAGAACTTAGTTTCAAGTCTGTTAATGTTACTAAATATGAGGCTTTAAATGGATTAGATTCATCCCAGCCAGCAATTAAAGCTTGCTTGTCCTTTAATTTTTCCTTAGTCTGATTTAGTGCATCTTCTTTAGACACGAATGTTACCTTATTTACTCCATCTATTGCTTGTATTTGTTCTCCAATTTGCTCCATTTGAGCATCTGTTGCAGTCTTTTGAATAAACACTTGAATTCCTTGTTGTGTTTCCAATGTTTCAACTGCATTGTTTAGGTTTTCTATAATCATGAAAAATAATCCAAAAATCAACATAGTGGCACACATAATTGCAAGTGACGCACCCGATGATTTTTTATTGTGAAATACATTTCTAAAACCTTCTCCTAATAAATAACCAAATATACTATGCTTCACTGTCATACCCACCTTTTTTATCACTTATAATATTTCCGTTTTCTATACGAATAACTCTTTTGTTCATCTTATCTACTATATCTTTTGCGTGTGTTGCAACAACCAAAGTAGTACCTCTTAAATTGATTTCATTTAAAAGTCTCATAATATCCCAAGCTGTATCTGGGTCTAGGTTTCCTGTAGGCTCATCTGCAATTAACATTGATGGATTGTTTACTAATGCTCTAGCAAGCGCAACTCTTTGTTGCTCACCACCAGATAACTCATTTGGATATACATTTGCTTTATCTGAAAGGCCTACCATTGCAAGAACCATTGGCACTTGTCTTCTTATATGTTTTGGTGTAGCTCTTACAATATACATTGCAAAAGCAACATTCTCATAAACAGTTTTATCTGGTAAAAGTCTGAAATCTTGGAAAACAACACCCATACTTCTTCTTAAATATGGAACCCTCTTAGGCTTTAAGAAAGTAGTATCTTTTCCATTAATAATAATGTGTCCAGAAGTTGGCTCTTCCTCTTTCAAAATTAACTTTATTAAAGTAGACTTACCAGAACCAGAACTACCAACCAAGAATGCAAAATCTCCTTTATTAATAGTAAAATTAGCATTGTGTACAGCCTCTGTGCCAGTATCATATACTTTAGAAACATTTCTAAACTCTATCATTTTAAAATCCTCTCTTCGCCCTTTCTCGGCAACTTTTCGCCCATTAGGGACGCCACTTTTGGGGCGAAATTAATAGTTTTATTTATCTTAGACCATTTTAGGTCATTTTAAAATTCTGTCTTTAGTAAAATGATTGTCATATATTCGACATCTTATATCATAATATTTTATTCTTCTCTATAATAACAATAAACGATGTTAAATGCAAGAGTATTCGGCAAAAAAAATAGCAATTTAAGTTTAATTTTCTCACTTAAATTGCTTGATATTCGCTATTATTCAAGAGTATAAAATTCACAAAAAATTCACAATTATTTTGATAATATTTTTACTAAATATTCGCTATTTAAATTGTATTTTTTCAAAAGCTCTTCTGCTTTTCCAGATTCTCCAAAAGTATCATTTATTCCTATTCTTGTTACCTTTGCTGGGAAATTCTCTGAAAGGACTTCGCATACAGCCGTTCCAAGACCTCCTATTATGCTATGGTCTTCTATTGTAATTATTCTTTTAGTTTCCTTGGCACATTTTATTATCATTTCTTTATCTAACGGTTTTATTGTATGCACATCTATCACTCTTACATTTATACCTTTTTCTTTTAATGCTTCCTGCGCCTTTAAAGCCTCAGAAACTGTCACACCTGTTGCTATTATGCTGGCATCTGTTCCATCTCCAATTTGAATTGCCTTACCAATTTCAAACTTTATATTGTTTTCCTTAACAAATCCTTCATCATATATTACTGGTGTTGCAAGTCTCGATAATCTTACATACACTGGTCCATTTACATTTGCAATTTCTTTTATTGCCCATTTAGTTTGAACATCATCCGATGGGCTCATAACTATCATGTTTGGAAGAGTTCTCATCATGCTTATATCTTCTAGCATTTGATGTGTTGCACCATCTTCGCCAACAGTTATTCCAGCATGTGTAGCACATATTTTTACATTAGCATTTGTGTGTGCTATTGTATTTCTTATTTGATCATAAGCTCTTCCTGCAGCAAACACCGCAAAAGTACTAACATATGGAATTTTTCCAAAAGTACTTAATCCTGCTCCAGTTCCCATCATATCTTGCTCTGCAATTCCCATATCAAAAAATCTTTCAGGGAATTCCTTTGCAAAAATTGATGTTTTTGTTGCTCCAGATAAATCTGCATCTAGTACAACTACATTTTTATTTTCTTCTCCTAGCTCTGCTAAAGCCTCTCCATAGCTTTGACGTGTTGCAATTTTCTTATCTAAAAGCATATTGAATCCTCCTTTCCAGGTAGCTCTGAAATATTATGTTCTATTTTTTCTTCTTCTAATTTTAGAGCCTTCATCGCCCTTTCGTACTGTTCATCATTTGGAGCTTTTCCATGCCATTCAGCTTTGTTCTCCATGAATGGTACTCCTTTTCCTTTTACAGTTCTAGCAATTATTATACTTGGCTGTCCTTTAGTCTGTCTTGCTTTCTCGAAACTATCTATCAACATTTCAATATTATGCCCATCACATGGAATAACATTAAAACCAAATGATTCCCATTTGCTATACAAACAATCCAAAGCTTTAACTTCTTCAACTTTTCCATCTATTTGCAAGCCATTATTGTCTAAAATTACACATAAATTATCTAATTTATATTTATTAGACGTCATTGCTGCTTCCCAGATTTGTCCTTCTTCAATTTCTCCGTCTCCTAAAATGCAATAAACTCTGCAACCCAAATTATCCATTTTAGATGCAATAGCCATTCCATTTGCAATAGACAGACCTTGGCCCAGCGAACCAGTAGACATATCCACTCCTGGAACTTTTTCCATGTCTGGATGTCCTTGTAAATTTGAACCTAATTTTCTGAAAGTTTTTAAATCTTCTTTATTAATAAATCCTCTTTCTGCAAGCACCGCATATAAAGCAGCTGATGCATGCCCCTTCGAAAGCACCAATCTGTCTCTTAAATTAGATTGAGGCATCTCTGGATTTACATTCATTTGATTAAAATATAAAACCGTTAATATATCTGCTATTGATAATGCTCCTCCTGGGTGACCAGATTTAGCACTATATACTTCATTTATTATGTCAATTCTAACATCATTTGCAATTTTTCTTAATTCCTTCTCATCAGTAATTTTCAAATAAATCACACTCCTTCGAAGAATAATATACTATAACTTATGTAAAAATACAAGGTAATTTTCAGAAAACATCAGTCTACATCTACATTTTAATTGATTTGAGTTCTAAATTATGGTATAATATTCCTAGTTCGCAATGAGCATTTTTTTGAAAGGATGGTAACACAATGACAGAACGGCAACTCGAAATGCTAAATAACGACTTTCGTTACTTAGCGGGAATAGTACATTCGCAAACAACTGATAAGACTCTTCTCGCAACTAAATTCAGAGTAAGTTGGCCTACCATGCAAAGAAAAGTAACAAATTTGCTTGAGGCAGGCATAATTGTCGACAAAGGAGATTCTTATAAGATCAATCCAGATATTTTGGCCACATCATTATTTATTGGCATTTATTCTGATGGAATTAGCATTAACTGCATCGCACTGAATCTAGCCCAAGAAACTGTTGAATTAAGTGAAGTGCTCTCTAAGGAAAACTATGATAGTTTTATTGCAATCATTCATAACACAAACCTTAGTCTTTTGTCCAAAATCACATTTTTAGTTCATCTCTTCTCGCAAGAGGACAAAATACTAAATGTCGGCATTTCTATTCAGGGGACAATAACTCTCTCAGGTGATGTCATTATCTCCAATTCACATTTATCATTGAACAGTTCTTCGTTTCTAGACAAATGTACACTTTTCGAGGCAGTACGAGCTAACTACTACATGTTGAAAGCAGATTACTTATTTGCCGATATGTGGTATCTGTACGTTGGCAATGAAGCTATTTATCTGTTATCAAATGGCACAATTAGTCCCTCCAAGGGATTAATTTCTCTTGACACATGCGAGAAAAAGGCTATCGACACTCTCTTTGAGCATAACACAGATCCAATTAGCCTGTTTGAGGCGAAAGACATCGTATTGAGGAAAGTTATTCCTTTTACTCAATTTGTCCATCCCTCCATTTTAATCATCGGAGGAGTCTTAGCCAGCCAGGAAGTTTCCAGTTTTGTATATTCCGACTTTAAGGCTTTAAACATCAGCGAAGTAAAATTCGATGACAGCAACTTTGCAAAGTCTATTGCATGCTTTGCGATGGGCAAGTTCTTCAAAGGTCGGGAATGATATCATTCGCAATAAAAGAGTCGTATCTTCTGAATAGATGGTACGACTCTTTTATATTTCCAACAATGATTTATATTAAATATAATTTCATTTATTGTTTTTAAGCATATTGTTTTTTTCTTTCTCAAGCTGCTTCAAACTTTTTTCAGGTGTTGGTAAATCCTCTGGCATAGTTCCACCATTCTTTTCAATTACTTCTCTTATATTTTTTCCAATATTATAATGGGTTTTATTTGCTTCTTTTTCAGTTTGTATATTATCTTTTTTTAATTTCTGCTCTGTTTGAGAAATTCTAAATAAATTTGCAATTAATTCATCACTTCCCATATTGTCTAAAATATCTTCTCTATATCTTAATCCTTTTCTTTTAGCTATATCGTCAGCCGTTTCTCCATTATATAATCCTTTATAACCTGCATTGTGAAATTTATCGAAGTTCTTTACCCCAGCATTCTTAGCAGCAATATTGAGCGAATAATTTCCTTTTCTGGCTAAATTTCTTTGGTAAAATCTTTTTTCATCTTCAGTTAACAGACTGTATTCTTTTTCTGTAATTTCCTGTTTCCTTGTCTGTACTGCAAAATATGTTTGTGCTAAAGCAATTACCTTTTTTCTACTATCTCCATTTTGTGCTATCAAATAGCAAGCATAACGACTTAGTTTATAATCTGTCTGTTCTCTATAAGCTCCTGAACCTATTAAGACCATTTTATTGACATTAGTAAAATGGTCTATCACACTTATATCACTATTTTCACAAGATATTTTAGCCTTTTTCACTATTTTTTCAAAATTCTGCCAATTTGAATATTCCAAAATAGGCATCAATTCTCTCGCATACCAAAATTCTACTCCATTCTCGTCAATGTGTCTAATGTCTTCAAACGTTTGATTTTCTTTCTTCGCATTTTTCATACCCATCACTCCATTCACATTTAATGGAATTAATTGTAAAACATCTGTTTGTATTTGTCAAGCATTTTTTATATTTTCTTAATAAAAAAAGTTGTATTCTTCTAAATAGATAATACAACCATTTTTCACTTAATACATATATAAATTTTGGTGGAGATGAGGGGAGTTGAACCCCTGTCCAATATTCTTTCCATATATATTTCTCCGAGTGCAGTTTGTTATTTAATTTTCCCTGTAAAATTCATTAACAAACAAACGATTTTTACAAGTAGCCATTTGTTTTACCTACTGCTTTAATGGCTAAAGCAGTGTTGTTATCCTACTAATTGACGCCTTATCTAAGACCGTAGGCCTTCCTAGTAAGACGAGCTACCTAAACTTAGGCAGCGTATGCTAATTCTGTATTATCAGCGTTTATTTTTATTTCTGCTTTTTTATAGTGGCCAAAGCAGCCATCCACTACTCGCTACATATACTTCTGGGATACTGTCGAAAACCAAATACATCCCCATATGTAATTATTATACACTAGTTTTTATTTAATGTCCATCATTTTTCCAATATAAGTTATTTTTTTGTTTGACATAATATAGAAAATAGCGTATAATATGATGTATAGGCTTTTGCCTCACATTACAAACACAAAAATGCAAAAAAAAGGAGAATTGTGTATGAAAAAAACAACAATTATTCGTACAAGCAATGCTCCGATTATCTTTCGGAGTAAATTCCAGAGTCAGTTTGACGAATTGCCTAAACATTGGCAAAACCAACTAGTTGACATCTTTTTCAAATTTGTCAACAATTCCGATGACATTTATGCAGCAGATATTCTTTTTCTGCTAACACTCAGTCCTTTTGGAGGATTGCACAAGTTAGGGATTCGAGAAAAAATTGAATACTTCAATGAAGACATTCTCGAAAACGAACTCCCTATAGCAGAACGCTCCATTGAAATTTCTAAAGCGATTATTAAACCATTGCGTAACGAACTTCGATACCAACGCCGAAAAGTTCATCCGAACTTTTTAAAGGTTCAATATCCAGAGAGCTGCCAAAAAGCTTACAAGTCGCTCTTCAAAGCGTTGTCGTATGATGAAATCTTGACATATGTAGCATGTTCTTATTGTTACAATAAATGTCTTAGTTCTTCTGAATATGACATGAATAGGATTTTTTATCTTCTGAGCAGTTCCTCTAAAAATATCTTTGGAGGACTTCGGGCAATAGGATTTCAGTTTTATCAAGCAGAATTCTTTATGAAACATGCAGCAGTATTGCATAATTATTTGAAGGCACTTTGGTTGTCGATTGAATCTAATTCGATTACCACCAATAAAGTGACCACTGGAGCTAAATACGAAAATTCTACTGAGGTTACTTCTTTTAACGAAGATGACATCATTTATGAGCCAAACAAGACTCTTCCATCTGCTTCTAGTAATATGGAAAATGCTGTCTCGAAAGAACCTAACCGTTCTGATTCTCCTCTTAGAATTCAGCTGTCTGCCTTCAAAGCAACGCTTAACGATGAAAAGGACATCGAACGTCATCCGACAGTTGGTAATATTCTCGATGATATCGAGGTATTCAAAAAATTTGTTGCAATTGCATCAAATGCAAATTTTGCAAAAGATTTTGCAGAGTTCTCAACCGCTGTGAAGGCTTTAAAAATGCGTGGCTACGACTATAACGAAGTTATAGATACGTTACCCAAAATTGAAAGCTGGCTCAGCATCAAAGCAATTCTCGAAAGAGGGGCATGAAAAACGTGGTAGACATACCCCACATACCTTTGAAGCACCCAAGGTAGTAGACTAAATTGTTTACTACCTTGGGCATTTTTATCTTTGTTTTACAAAAAATATAAAAATTATAGACAAACTTCAAATTGTATGTTATTATTTTTAATATTAATGAAATGGGGTTATTATGAAAAATTTAACTGAAAAAATAAAAGGATTAATACAAAAATTTTGTACTAAAGAAGTTATATTATACGCAGTTTTTGGCGTACTAACAACTATTATAAATTGGGGAACATTTGCAATTTTAACTAAAGCTTTTTCTAACCTAGATAAAAATGTTGCAAATGCAATTGCTATTATTGCAGCAGTTCTTGTTGCTTATATTACCAATAAAGATTTAGTTTTTCATTCTGAAGCAAAAGTATTTAATGAAAAATTTAAAGAATTCTGGAAGTTTATTGCTGGAAGAGCTTTTACTATGGTCTTAGAATTTGGCCTTGATGCACTTCTATTCTTAATACCTGTTGTAAGTGCAAGTGATTTCTGGCAGATGGCAGTTAAAATGGTTGTAACAATAATTGTTATAATCTTAAACTTCTTCATTAGTAAGTTCTTTGCATTTAAAAAGTCAAAATAATAATTAATTAAAATACCAAAAACTATTAATATAGATATTTTCCAAAGGAGGTTATCTTGTTTAATAGTTTTTTTAGATTTATCAGTGGATATTTTTCTATTATGCTTATATTTATTATATTAGTATTTTTTCTTATCACTCAAAACTTGAATGCCACACTAGAAGATAATTTTATGTGGCCTTTAGATGGCTACACGTACATTAGCTCTTATTTTGGCTATAGAAACTCTCCTACCTCTGGTGCCTCAACTTATCATTCTGGAATAGACATACCAGCACCAGAAGGAACTAATATTCTTGCAGTTTGTTCCGGCACTGTTACATTTGCAAGCTGGGGAGCTGGTGGAGGATATACAATAGTAGTTGAAAATGATGACATAAAAGTTTCTTATTGTCACGTTTCTCCAAACTTTATTGTATCCAAGTATGACACAGTAGTAGCTGGCCAAATAATTGCCAATGTTGGTCCAAAAAATGTGTATGGCATTATAAACAATCCATACAAGGATTCTTTAGGAAAACCAACTAATGGGGCTACTACTCGGTTGCCATTTACATTTAACAATAAAAAAAGATGGTTTAGCGGTAAATCCGCTAAACTTTTTCAATACGCTCTAAAACAAAAATAAAGCCTTACGGCTTTACCTTCTAATTTATTATGTGGCAGGGGTACTAAGACTCGAACTCAGCCCAACGGTTTTGGAGACCGGCATGCTACCACTGACACCATACCCCTAACTGACCTTATAATAATAGCATAAAAATTAGATTTGTGCAATACCCAAAACAAAAAATCTACAAGATTTCTCTTATAGATTTTTATTTAAATTACATGTCATCATCATTATCGTCTTTTTCTTCGTTATCAGTATCGCTATCTTCTTCGTCTTCATCACAACCACATTCGTCATGATGTCCGCATCCACAGCATCCACCTGAACAGCAATCATCGTCTTCTCCATCCCAGTCTAGTTCTATTTTGTTATGACATTCTGGGCATTCGATTTCTTCTTTTAATTCATCTTCTATGTCTGCAACAAATTCATGATTGCAATATGGGCAAACTATTTCAAAATCATAGTCTTCATCTTCATAAATATCTTTTTTTATTAAGTCGACTGTATCTTTTACCTTGCCTATTTTTTCGTCTAATTTATCTTGATGTTTTTCAATGTCATCCATTCTCTCTGAATTAACATTTGAAATTCTATCAATTACATCCATATACATGAATGAAAGTTCAGAAACTTTTTTCAAAACGATTTCTCTTTCTTTCTCATCAGAGATACTTTTTTCTATATCCTTTATTATTTTAGAATATTTTTCACTAAATTCTGCCATATAATTTATCCTTCCTTTAAATTAATATTTTTATATTAATTTAAATTTTTAATGTTTCGAGTTCAACCAAAATTAAACTCTTTCCATGTATTCTCCAGTTCTTGTGTCTATTTTTATAACATCACCGATGTTAACGAACATTGGAACTGTTAGTTCATATCCATTTTCTAATGTTGCAGGTTTTCCAGATGTTGTTGTTGTGTTTCCAGCAAATCCTGGTTCTGTATATTTAACTTCTAACTCAACAAACATTGGTGGTTCTACTGCAAATACGCTTCCTTTGTATGAAAGCATTGTTACACTCATGTTTTCCTTTATGAATTTTAATGCATCTCCTATTTGTTCTTTATTTAAAGGTATTTGCTCATATGTATCATTATCCATGAAGTAGTATAAATCTTCATCATTGTATAAATATTGCATTTCTTTTTTCTCTATTTGAGCTGCTGGATATTTTTCTGATGGGTTAAATGTTTTTTCTATAACTGCTCCTGATATTACATTTTTTAATTTTGTTCTTACGAATGCTGATCCCTTTCCTGGTTTTACATGTTGGAATTCTACTACTCTGAATACATTTCCATCCATTTCAAATGTTGTTCCGTTTCTAAAATCGCCTGCTGAATATACGCTTGCCATTATTATTACCCCTTTCTAGTTTTTTATTATATTTTTTAATTTTTCATCTCATTAAAACGCGACTATGTAATCATACCATATTTTAGGCGAAAAATCAAGTGTTGTGGCACTTTTTTTCAGTCTTTCAAATTTGCTAGTTTAATGTGAGATATATTCACTTTTTAGAAATTCAACTGGAAGTGCGCCTTTTGAGGAGTTCGAAGGAGCTCCGACCAAGCACAACATGTTGAAATTTCGTAAAAAGTTAATATGTCTCATTTTAACTAATTTTATTCGTCTACAACCACATAATCTTTTTCTGACTTTGTTAAACTTGTACTCATTCCCCTGTTTACAAGCACTGTGTCTTCTATTCTTACACCAAATTGATTTGGTATATATATTCCTGGTTCATCTGTTACTATCATATTATTTTTTAATACAAAGTCAACTCTAGTACTTGCATATGGGAATTCGTGTATCTGTAATCCTACTCCATGTCCTAACGCATGTATTAAATCATATCCGTGTAATTTAAAATCGTTTTCAACCATTCTACTTACAAGCTTTAGGTTTACTCCTTCTTTCATTTCATTAATTACCTGTCTCTGATTTTTTAAAACTAGTTCATATACTGGTTTTACTTCTTCTGGTACATATCCTGCAAATATCGTTCTTGTCATATCTGAACAATATCCTTTGTATTTACACCCCATATCTATTGTTATTGGGTCTCCTGCCTCTATTTTTTTATTTGTTGGTACTGCATGTGGCATAGATGAATTTTTACCAGACGCAACAATTGTACTAAAAGCAACGTCTTCTGCACCATTGTCTATGAAAAAATCGTCAATTTCTTTTGCAATTTGTTTTTCAGTTAATCCAATTTTTATAAAATTCTTTAAATGATTAAAGCAATCGTCCGTAATTTTACAAGCTTTTTCTATAAGCTCTATTTCTTCTGGATCTTTAATCATTCTTTGTTTTTCGATTATTCCCTCTGTTTCTTCCAAATTGTTTATTTTATATCTGTGCATAAAATCTTTATATTTTGCATATGTAACATATTCCTCTTCAAAGCCAACATTTTCACAAAACAAGAAGAAATTTTCATAGTCATCTCTTGATATGTCTTGCATATCATACACAACTATTTCATCATTTAATGTTAAAGTATTATTTACAGCTTCTACATATCTTCCATCTGTTATGTAAATATTTTCTTTAGGCGTAATTAAAAACACACCATCTGCTTCGATTCCAGTTAGGTATTTTATATTTATAGGATTAGAAATTATTATGCCTTGCATATCTAACATTTTTATTTTATCTCTTAGCCAGCGAATATTATTGTTCATTTTTTACTGCATCCCCTTCTATTATACGAGTTTTAGGTTGTTAAAGAATTAAATTTTGACAACGGAAATGAAATTTCATTGGCACATACTTTGTATATGTAACCGTGTTTGAGATAATATTTGATGCAGTCAAAATTATAATTATTTAACCTCCTACTATATTAATTGTGCCTTATACGTTCCTAGTGTAAATATCTTAATTAATACAAAGAATAATACATTAAATGGTACAAATATTGCAATTATTGTTGCTATTACTATAAATGGACCAAATGGAATATACTCATCTCCTGTTTTTCTCTTACAAATTATTAATGCTACTCCAATTATTGCTCCTAATAAGAAGGCAATAAGTGAAATTATAATTATTGTTCTCCAGCCAAAGAATAAACCAAGTGCTCCCATTAGTTTTACATCTCCGAAGCCCATTGCTTCTTTCCCTGCAATTAAGCCTCCTACTAATGTTATAAATAAGAAAATTCCAGCTCCAGCAACCATTCCAAGTAGCATGTCTATGGCTATATTTATGTTTACAATTCCTTCTACAAATGTGTAAACTAGTCCAACTTCAAAAATTGTTAAATTCAATCTGTTAGGAATTATTTTCAGTCTATAATCTATTGCTAAGGCACTAATTAACATTGGTATTAAGGCTAGATACGCTAATGTTTTTATTTGAAATCCATACAAATACAAAACTCCAACATACAGTAGCGCCATCGCCACCATGTATATGTATTTAGGCTTTTCATTTTTTAAATAAATTGTAAAAAATTCTCTTACGAAAACTTTTTTATAATCTGGGAGTCTTACTGTACTCCATGCCACAAATTGACCAATTCCAAGCCCAATAATTCCTAAAAATAAATAATATAATATGTTTATATTGTTAATGTACATTTAAATACCTCTTTTACTTTTGTTTATATTTTTTTAAAATTTGTCTTTCTATTAATCTATTAAATCTTGTTACAAAAATGTCTTTTTCGGCAAGTGGTTCAACTAAAATAGAGTACATATGACTCCTGTTTGCACCAAGCACATCTGTTAGTATTTGGTCTCCAATTACAGCTATATTTTCGCTATTTTCTTGTACTATTTTCTTTGCCCTATTAAAGCCAAATTTTAATGGTTTTTTAGCAAAATAAATATACGGAACCTCCAACTTTTTTGACATTTTTTCTGCTTTTTTCTTTTTATTTGTATTAGATAGAATACAGAATTTTATACCATGATTTTTTGCTTTTTCAACCCAATCTTCAAGTCCTTCCAAAATGTTATTATCTGTGTCTATCATGGTGTTGTCTATGTCCAATAGAATAGCCTTTATATTATTTTTTTCTATAAAGTTCATATCTATTTCTAATATATTTTTAAAGTAACTTTTAGGGTAAAAAATCATTGTATCCTCCTAATATTTCTGCTACTTTATATTATCAATATGTTGGAGGTTTGTCAAGCATTTATTGCTATTTACAAAATCTATGTTTTCCTATTGTAACAACATGCGGTCTTGACCAAATCCATGCATTTGTTGCAGTGCTTGGATTGAAGTAGTATATTGAGCCATATGATGGATCCCAACCATTTAGTGCATCTCTTGCAGCATTGTATGCTGTTTGGTTTGGTGTTAAATTAATCTGACCATCTGATACAGCCGTGAATGCACCTTTTTGATATATTACTCCTGCTATTGTGTTTGGAAACGAACTGCTTTTTACTCTATTTAGTACAACAGCTGCAACGGCAACTTGCCCTGCATATGGTTCTCCCCTTGCCTCACTGTACACAGTTCTTGCAAGCAGATTTAAATCACTGCTACTCGTGCTGTTGCTAGAGTTTGAATTACCACTAGAATTAAATATTCCCATTGCCTCTAGTGTCTTTTTTCCGGCAATTCCATCAACTGTTAATCCGTTTTTTCTTTGAAAATACTTAACAGCTGCTAACGTTTCAGAGCCATAAATTCCATCAATACTTCCAGAATAATATCCCCATCTTTTTAACTTTGTTTGAATTTGTGTAACTTCCGAACCTCTCGAGCCATATTTTGATAATGCTAATATATTATTATTTGTAAAAAATATGTTATATAACAAAAATATTATTAATAATACTGAAATAATTGCGATTGCTTTTTTATTTTTTAACATAAAAATTCCACCTTTCAAGTTTATTATTCCTTGATTTGGTGGATTTATACTAAAATATTCCTATTATATTTCCGTTTTTATCAATATCTATTTTTTCGGCAGCTGGAACTCTTGGAAGCCCTGGCATTGTCATTATCTTTCCAGTGATTACAACTATAAACTCCGCTCCAGTTTTTAATGCAATGTCATTTACATGTAACTCATACGGTTCATTACATTCTAGATTTTTTGGATCATCCGAGAATGAATACTGTGTTTTAGCAATACATACCGGATAATGCGAATATCCCATTTTTTCGATTTTTTCAATTTTTTGCAATACTTTCTCCGAATATTCTACACCTGTTGCACCATAAATATTTTTTGCAACTTTTTCTATTTTTTCTTTTACACTATCTGAATTATTGTAAGCAAATTGCATGTTTTCTTCTTCATCTGCAATTCTTAAAATTTTCTCGGCTAAATCGATTGCCCCTTCGCTTCCTTTTTCATGGCTTTCGACAAGACTCATTTCAATGTTTTGCTCTCTTAGTGCATTACTAAAAAGTTCAATCTCTGCATCCGTATCTGTGTCAAATTTGTTTATCGCAACAATAACATTTAATCCAAATACGTTTTTCAAATTATCTAAATGTTTGTTTAAATTTTTTATCCCTTTTTGTAATGCTTCAAGATTTTCTGTTTTTATTTTTTCCTTTGCTTGTCCTCCATGATACTTTAATGCTCTAATTGTAGCAACACAAACGACTGCGTCTGGCTTTATGCCTGCATTTCTACATTTAATATCTATAAATTTCTCTGCACCTAAGTCTGATCCAAAACCAGCTTCTGTTATTGTGTAGTCAGCTAACTTCATGGCAGTTTTAGTAGCAATAATACTGTTACACCCATGAGCAATATTTGCAAAAGGTCCTCCATGAATTATTGCTGGAGTATGTTCTAAAGTCTGAACCAAGTTTGGCTTTATTGCATCTTTTAGTAAAACAGTTAACGCTCCTTCTGCATGTAAATCTCTTACAGTAATTGGCTTTTCTTCTTTATTATAACCAACTGTAATGTTTCCAATTCTTCTTTTCAAATCTTCGATATCAGTTGCCAAACATAAAATAGCCATTATTTCAGATGCAACAGTAATATCAAATCCATCTTCTCTCGTAACTATGTTTTTCTCACCAGATAGTCCTGTTTCTACTTTTCTTAACTGTCTATCATTAAGGTCAACACATCTTTTCCATGTAACTTTTTCAAATCCTAATTCATTTCCATAATAAATATGATTATCAATAAGAGCAGAAAGTAAATCATTTGCAGAAGTAATTGCATGAATATCTCCTGTAAAATGCAAATTTATATCTTCCATTGGAGCTACCTGAGCATATCCTCCGCCAGTGGCACCGCCTTTAATACCAAAAACAGGTCCTAAAGAAGGTTCTCTTAAGGCTATAATTGCACTCTTTCCTATTCTTGTTAGGCCATCTGCAAGACCAATAGCCATAGTAGTTTTACCTTCTCCTAATGGAGTTGGATTAATTGAAGTAACTAAAATAAGCTTTCCATTTTTTCTATCTTTCAATCTATTAAGCAATTTTTTGCTATCAATCTTAGCCTTAAAATTTCCATACTGTTCAAGCTCATCATCAGCAATTCCAGCCTTTGCAGCAATGTTCTTAATATTCTCTAACTTAGTATTCCTAGCAATTTCAATATCTTCCATAATGGCCTCCTCTTATAATTTCATCATGATGCTTTAAATAATTTATTTCTAATATTATTGCATTTTCCTGCCACATTAAAATATTAGTCCCACAATCAAGCCTACTATCGCACCCACAAATACCTGAAATGGCGTGTGTCCTACTAGTTCTTCTAGCTTTACATTGAATGTCATTTTTGAGAGTTCAGAATCTGGATTTGTCATTATCTCGTTTAGTACATGGGCTTGTTTCCCAGTCTCATACCTTACACCACATGCATCATACAGAACTACCATTGAAAATACGAATGATAAAGCAAATAACGGAGATGAAAAACCTTGGCTACGCGCTATCATTGTTGTTATTGAAACAACAACTGCTGAATGAGCACTTGGCATACCTCCAGCTCCCCAAAGTCTTCTAATATTCAATCTTTTTGTTTCTGCATATTCCCATATTATTTTAAATAATTGTATTCCAGTCCATGTAAAAAATGGCACAACTAAATATCTATAATCATTATAAAAATTCACTAAATTACTCACTCTTGTTGTGTTCCTTTCTCTTTGCACTAATTCTAGTTATAATATAGTTACAATTAGTCTTCCTTTGGTACAAAATTATCTTCTTTAATTTCTCCACCATTGTTAATCAACATTGTAATCTTCTTTTCTGCTGAATTTAAAAAGTCATTACATTTTTTAGACAAATTCATGCCCTCTTCGAATTTTTTCACGGATTCGTCTAATGTTAAATTTCCTTTTTCAAGTTCATTTGCAATACTTTCTAATTGTTTCATCGCATCTTCAAAATTTATATCTTCATTCATATTAAATAGTATTCCTTTCTCACAGTACTAATTCCTTTTTATAACTAATCTATTGTTGCTGTTTTTTGTCCATCAGATAGTCTTAAATTTACTTTTTCTCCTGAATTTAAATCATCTACAGATTTTATCACTTTCCCACTTTCTTGCTTTGTTACAATGCTGTAACCTCTTGTTAAAGTTTTTAATGGACTTAAAGAATCTAGTTTAGCAGTCTCTTTTACAAAGCTTGTCTTTGCTTCTTTCAATTTTAACATCATGCTATTTTGCAAAGCCTTCACTTTCATATCAATTACCATATATTGCTCATTTATTTTCTGTGTTGGGTTTTTGTATGCAGGTCTTGCCATACATTTTTCATATGATAATCTCATTAATTCTATTTTCTTTTTTAGAGCAACTTTATATCTGTTATTATATAATTTTAAAGTTTCTCTTACATCTTCTATGTTAGCAACAGCTAGTTCTGCAGCAGCCGATGGAGTTGGTGCTCTTAAATCTGCCACGAAGTCTGCAATAGTAAAATCTGTTTCATGTCCAACTGCAGAAATTATTGGTAGTTCAGAATCATAAATTGCTCTTGCCACAATTTCTTCATTAAATGGCCATAGGTCTTCGAGCGAACCTCCACCTCTACCTATTATAAGAACATCAGCAAGTTTATTTTCGTTCATAAACTTAATGCCTTCTGCAATTTTTTCTGCAGCCCCAGGTCCTTGCACTGGAACAGGGTATAATCTAATATGCACTCCTGGGTTTCTTCTTGTACTTACATTAATAATATCTCTTATTACAGCACCTGTATTAGAAGTTAAAACTCCTATTGTTTTAGGCATAAATGGAATTTTCTTTTTATGTGACTCTGCAAATAATCCTTCTTGTTCTAGCTTTTTCTTTAATTCTTCATATGCAGTGTACAAACTTCCTAGTCCATCTTCCTTCATGGCTTTTGCATAAATCTGATAAACTCCATCTCTTTCAAACACAGCAACACTGCCTAAGACCATTACCTTCATTCCGTCCTTAGGCATAAAAGATAAATGTGTAGTGTAGCTTTTGAACATTACACATTTTATTAATGAATTTTCATCTTTTAAAGTAAAATACATATGACCAGTATAATGGTTTTTAAAGTTTGATATTTCTCCCTTTACCAAAACATTATTTAGCATTTCATCGCCATCAATTTTGTTCTTTATGTATTTGTTTAAATCTGTTACCGTAATTGGATTATATTCCATTTCAGTCCCTTTCTCTTAAGGTATATACTCAGTTAAAAAAAATTATAATTATTTTTCAACTGGCTCCTGCTGTTCGTTGCTTTCATCAGCAACCTCTTTACTATTTGAATTATTTTCTTCGACTATTTTTGCAAGCACACCATTAATAAACGCTGGCGAAGAGTCTTCTCCATATTTTTTCGCCATGTTTACAACTTCATTTATTATTATTTTGAAAGGTGTTTGCATATAATTCATTTCATATATAGCAAGTTTTAATAAAGAAACATCTACTTTAGATATTCTCTCTATAGTCCAGCCAGTTTTTAGGTTCTTCGCTATTTTTTCTGTTATTTCTTCGCCGTGTTCCTTTATTCCACTAGCAACATTTTTTACATATTCTCTAGTTCTTCCATCTTCTACTTCTGTACTATCTAAAAATAATTTTACCTGAGCTTTGCTATTTTCTTTTTGAATCTCTTGGCTATAAATATAGCAAAAAGCAAGCTCTCTTCTAGTCATTTCTTCCATTAAAATCCCCTTACTACAATCTATCTATAAAATTTTTTAATTTATCTTTTACTTCTGTTTTATTGTGTTGCACGTAATTTCCTATGTATATTCCTAAACATATAAAAACTATCCAAATAATTAATTCATATAAACGAGTACATAATATTAATATTGCAATTAATGCTCCGATGATTGCTCCACCATATGTTCTAAGAAACTTTTTTATATCGTTCATAATTTTTTCCATTCCTTTCACTATTTACTAAAATACAACCTAAGTATTTTTAATTTTCTATGCTTCTTTTGTATCCTTTACTGGTGTTACCATATCTTTTACTTTAATGTCTAGGCTCTTTACTTCAACATCTAAAGATTTTTTTATCGCATCTTTTACACGTACTTGAATGTTATTGCTTAAATCTTTTATAACAGCTTGGTCTGATACAGCTATTGTTAGTAAAATTGATAAATCGTTATTCTCATCTAATGTTATTTTTGATTGTTGGTCTTTTACACCTTCAAATCCAGCAACAACTGAATTTACAATACTTGTTATTGTTTCTTTTGTTACCAATAACTTTCCATCATCATTTTCAAGCATTATGCCATTTCCTACACTTTTTTCTTCATCTGTCGAAGATTCAAAAAATATTCCTTTTATTGCAAATAAAATAAGAACTACATTTAATCCTAATAAAATATTGCAAGTAGTTTGGTCTGCTAATGCCTTTGTTACAAATACATATAACCCTGTAGCATCAATCCATCCAAATATACAAGCACTTGAAATTACTGCCATTAATAGTATTAAAACTGAAAATATACATAGTATCATTTTGTCTAAAAATTTCATTTTATCTTCCTCCATATACTTATTTAAAGGCACGATTAAAAACGTGCCTTATATAAGTTTAATTATTCTTTAACTTCGTTTTCTGTATTGTCTTCTTTTTCTTCTGTTGCTGCTTCTGTGTTTACACCTTGTACATGTACATTAACAGCTACAACTTTTAATCCTGTCATTCCTTCTACTGCAGTCTTTACTCTGTTTTGAATATCGAATGCAACATCTGGAATTCTTGAACCATATTCAACTATAATGTTTACATCTATTTTTGTTTCTTTTTCTCCAACATCAACTTTTATTCCTTTTGATAAGTTCTTTTTACCACTTAAAACTTCTGAAATTCCTCCAGCAAATCCACCAGCCATTGCATATACTCCAGGTGCATCTGATACAGCTTTTCCTGCGATTATTGCAACAACGTCATCTGCTATTTGAATATTGCTTGTTTCTCCTTCTGTATTTTCAATTGTTATTTCACTTTCATTTATTGTCTCGTTTTCCTTTACATTTTCATCTTTTTCCATAATGGTACCTCCATATATTTTATTTTTTATTAAATAGTTTTCTATTTAACCGTTCCTCTATAGTATACCAATTAATTCGATTTTTTACAAGAGTTTTTCCTATATTTTTTCTTTCGTTTTTTATTAAAACATGTCATATTAAGCCTTCTAAATAGTTTCTTCCACCATAATAAAAATGTACTATATACACGGTATTTCTTTTCTTATTAACTGTATATAATAGTACATAATTTATATTCCATATTTAGCATTCCACTCCTTAAAAACTTCTTCTGCGTCCCTTACTCTTCCAAGTTTTATATCTTCTTCTGCTTTTATTAAGTTATTTTTTATTTTATCTTTTATTAAACTTTTTTTATATTCCTCCATACTCATAAGTATTACATTGTTTTTATCATTTTTTGTAACAACCACCTCTCCATTCAAATTTACTGCCATCTCCAATTCTTGTAAATTTGTTAATTGTTGCATATTAATACCTCTTTTCCATAAACTTATAATTATTATAACACATATTTCACTATCTTAGAATAATTTTTTACCATTTTTATTTTGTTTTTGAACTTTTAAACAATTTATGGAAATATACTATATTCTGTGTTATAATATTGGTTAGTTTTGTTTAGGAGTTTTATGATGATAGAAAAATATTTAAATAAATTGGAATATAATAAAATTTTAGATTTAGTGTCTAATTATTGCTCTACATATATTGGAAAAGACTTTGTTTCTAAGCTAATGCCATTAAATAATAAAGATTTAGTAAAAATGAAGCTTGAAGAAACCAGTACGGCTCAGACTTTGCTTTATAGAAAAGGAGAACCACCTATTTCAAATATTACAAATATTGATATTTGGATAAAAAATTTAGAAAGCTATAATTCATTATCTGCTAAGGCTTTGTTAGATGTAGCTCATATATTACAAACATCTAGATTTTTGCATGATTATTTTTTTGCTGATGATTCTTTTGATTTGTCTGATTTTGCGCTTTTGGAAGACTACTTTTCTATGCTTTATTATAATGAGACGATAGAAAAAAATATTCTAAATTCCATAATCGATGAATATACAATCGCAGATGATGCGTCAAAAACATTGTCTGCTTTACGTAGAAATAAGCGTAAGTTAGAGCAGGATGTACGTGATAAGTTGTCTAATTTTATTCACTCGTCTTCATATTCTAAATATTTAATGGATTCGATTATTACTATTAGAAATGATAGGTTCGTTATCCCAGTTAAAGAAGAATATAAAGATAGCATTTCTGGTGCAATTTTAGATATTTCCGCTAGTGGCTCTACTGTTTATATTGAGCCTTCTTCAATATTTGAGCTTAATAATAAAATTAATGGAATTAAAGCAGAGGAATCAATCGAAATTGAGAAAATTCTAAAAAATTTATCATTATCATTGTTCCCTATTGCAAGTAAAATAAAGACAGCATTAGGAGCAATTGGTCAAATTGATTTTATATTTGCTAAGGCAAAATATTCTAAGAAAATCAATGGAATTTGTCCGCTGATAAATGATAAGAAAGAAATTAATTTATATGGTGCTAGACACCCTCTAATAAGTCCAGAAGTAGTTGTACCTATTGATGTTTCGTTAGGTAACAATTATACTTCATTATTGATTACAGGGCCAAATACTGGTGGAAAAACTGTAACTCTTAAAACTGTCGGTCTATTCTGCCTGATGGCTTGCAGTGGAATTCTTATTCCTGCAAGAGAAAACAGCAGTATATTCGTATTCGATAATGTTTTTGCCGATATTGGCGATGAACAGAGTATTCAAGAATCTTTGAGTACATTCTCATCACACATGGTAAATATAATAGAAATTTTAAAAGATGCAACTTCATCAAGCTTAGTTTTATTAGACGAACTTGGTTCTGGTACAGACCCAGTTGAAGGAGCAAGCTTAGCTATAAGCATCTTAGAGAATTTGCATACTCTTGGAGCCTTAACTATTTGCACAACTCACTATCCAGAGCTAAAAAAATATGCCTTAACACATGAAGGATTCGAAAACGCAAGTTCTGATTTTGATGTAGAACATCTTCGCCCTACTTACAAGTTACTGATTGGTATTCCCGGAAAGAGTAATGCTTTTGCAATTAGCAAAAAATTAGGCTTGTCTGATGAAATATTAAACAGGGCAAAATCTTTTCAGAAAGATGATGATGTCAATATAGAAACATTATTGAAAAATATTTATGATGATAAATTGGCTATTGAAGAAGAAAAAGAAAAAATTAGAAAAAATTCTAGTCAAGTAGAACTTTTAAGAAAATCATTAGAAAGAGACAATTCAAAATTAACACAAGAGGCAGAAAGTATTGTATCTGATGCAAAACAAAAGGCGAGAGAAATTTTGCTAGATGCTAAAGACGAGGCAAATGAAATAATACGTGAATTAAATAAAGAATCTACTAACACTAAAAGTGCAAATGCCTTAAGAAACAAATTAAACTCATCAATAGATACACTTTCGCATATTGAAGCCGATAATTCAACCAGCAATTCTAAGTCTTTGTCATCGGAAGATATTACAGTCGGCATGGAAGTAATGTGCAAAAACTTCAATGCTAAAGGAACCGTTCTTTCACTTCCAAACAGGTCGAATGAAGTACGTGTTCAGATTGGAGCTCTAACAACAAATGTTAAACTATCAGATTTATTATTATTGAATACTTCAAAAAAATCTAGTACAAAACAATCTGGTAGCACACATAAAAATGGCAATGTTACATTTTCAAATAATAAAGCTCAAAATGTAGCCTCAGAAATTAATGTCATCGGATTAACAGTTGACCAAGCACTTCCTATTGTGGATAAATATTTAGACGATTGCTACATGGCAAATTTAGAAAACGCTAGAATAGTTCACGGAAAAGGAACAGGACGTTTACGCGATGGAATTCACAGTTTTCTAAAGAAGAATCCTCATGTAAAAGGTTACAGAATGGGAACCTATGGAGAAGGTGAAATGGGTGTAACTGTTGTAAGTTTTAAATAAACAAAAATAAGAGGAATTTTAAAATTTTCCTCTTATTTTCTTTAACCTTGGTTGGAAAATAATTTATTCAAACATATTTCCAACACCAACAGGATTTCCTCTTAAAAAGTCTCCTACCGCCATTCTTTTAGAGTTTTCTCCTTGTATCTCAAGTACTTGTAATATTCCACCATTTGCTTTTATAAATAGGCCTTTCTTATCATCTGAAAATAATACAGTTCCAGCTTGCATTTTGTTTAAATGATATTTGTATTCTTCTAATTCCTGGAATTTTTCTAATAATTCATTTTCTGTTAGTGTTTGTACTTTCCAGAATTTTATCTTTTTGCCATCCAAAAAAGTATATGCTCCCATTATTGGATTTAAGCCTCTTACAAGATTTTTTATATCATTTGCAGTCTTGTTTTTCCAGTCTATTTTTGCCATTTCTTTAGATAGCATTGGAGCCATAGTTCCTTCTTCTGGTTGTTTAGTTCTTGTGGCAGTTCCATTCTCAATTTCTTTTACTGTTTTTATTAATAGATTTGCTCCTATCGTTTTTAATCTATCCCATAATTCTCCAGTAGTTTCATCTTCTCCAATTTCAACTTCTTCTTTTAATATCATGTCTCCTGTATCCATTCCAGCATTCATAAACATAGTGGTTACACCTGTTTTCTTATCTCCGTGTAGCACAGCCCACTGAATTGGTGCGGCACCTCTATATTCTGGCAATAATGAGCCATGAACATTTACACAACCATATTTTGGAATATCTAACAATTCTTGTGGCAAAATTTTTCCATATGCCACAACACAAATTAAGTCTGGATTTAATTTCTTTACTTCCTCCAAAAATTCCGGATTATTTCTAACTTTTATAGGTTGATAAACTTGCAAATTTTTCTCTATTGCATATTCTTTTACAGGAGAAGCTACCATCTTCATGCCTCTTCCCTTTGGTTTATCTATATTTGTAACTACTCCAATTATATCATATTTTGCTTCATATAAAGCCTTAAGTGACTCTAATGCAAAATCTGGTGTTCCCATAAATAAAATTCTCATATTTTATCATACCTTTCATTCGAGATTACTAAAAAATTAATTTAAAACATTTTATTTTTTAATTATTAAGCTACTAACTTGTTTTATTCAAATTAGTAGCATTATTCTAGTCAATTGTAATTTATTTGTTGTCTTCTGGACTAATATATTCTAAAGTTCCCGGAATCATGTTATCAATAAACAAAACCCCATTTAAATGATCTATTTCATGAGCTAAAGCTTGTGCTAATAAATCTTTTCCAACTATTTTTACTTTCTTTCCTTCTTCATTCAAAGCTTCAACCACAACTTCTTTTGGTCTTATCATTTTTGCATATTCATTTGGAAAGCTTAAGCATCCCTCTTCGACTTCTTGTTCTCCTTTAGTCTTAATAATTTTAGGGTTTACAAGTTTTAATGGCTCTTCACCATCATATAAATCTATAACAATTACTCTTTTAAGTACACCAACTTGTGGTCCAGCTAGTCCAACTCCATTATACTTGTGCATGGTTTCAACCATATCATCTAATAATTCTTTTATTCTATCATCAACAGTTTCAACCTCTCTTGAAGTCTTTCTTAGAATTTCATCATTTGATAATCTTATTTCTCTTATTGCCATTCTATTTGCTCCTTTCTCCCATTATAAATATTGATGCCTATGTGTATTTTTTTATAATTTTTTATGAAATTCATTCAAATAATTTTTACAGCATATTACTTGGATTTACATCTACAACTATTCTAGTATCATTTTTTGTATTTTTATTTCCAGCATTTTTTACAGTATCATCTATTGCATTTATTATCGGCTCTCCCACAATACATTTTACTATTATTCTCCACCTAAATTTATTTTTTATTCTGTCAATTGGAGCTGGAACAGGATTGTACAATAATATTTGCAATTTTTCCGTATGTATTTTTGCCTTCAAACTTTCGTATATTTTATTCGAAGTTTCTTCCAATTCTTTATACGATTTACTAGAAACTCCAATTAGTATTATATCACAGAAAGGCGGATATCTCAACTGTTTTCTTAGGTGTATTTCTGTATCATAAAATAATTTGTAATCTTGTTTTTGTGAATATTGAATACAAAATGCATCTGGATTGTAAGTTTGGATTATTACTCTTCCTTTGTCTTTTCCTCTTCCAGCACGACCGGCAACTTGAGTAAGAGTTTGAAAAGTACGCTCGTGAGCCCTATAATCGTCTATATTTAGGCTACTATCAGCCGCAATTACTCCAACAAGAGTAACATTTGGAAAATCATGTCCCTTTACAACCATTTGAGTTCCAATAAGTATATCTATTCCATCTTTTTTGAAACTATTTAAAATATCTTCGTGTGAATTTTTCTTTGTTACTGTATCTATATCCATTCTGATTGTTGTAGCATCAGGAAACATTGTTTTTATCTGCTCTTCTAGTTTCTGTGTTCCAGTTCCGAAATACCTAATATTCTTGCCACCACATTCTGGGCATACTGTAAGTGCCTTTGTCTCGTAACCACAATAGTGGCACTTTAATTTATTTTCCTTCAAATGATATGTAAGAGTTATATCACAATTCTTACATTTAGCAGTATAACCACAATCTCTACACATTATGAAAGTAGCAAATCCTCTTCTATTTAAGAATAAAATTGTCTGCTTCTTATTTTTTAAATTTTCTTCAATCTCGTCATGTAATTTTTGACTAACCATTGTTTTATTACCACTTGCAAGTTCATGGCGTAAATCCACAATTTCTATATCTGGAAGGCTTGCATTATTAGCCCTTTTGGTTAATTCCAGCAATTCTTTCTTTCCACTTATAGCATCATGATATGTTGTCATATCTGGAGTAGCACTTCCAAGAACTACTGGTACATTATGCTGTTTTCCTAAGTAACTTGCAATCTCTTTTGCACTGTAGCGAGGACTCATCTCAGACTTATATGAATCGTCATGCTCCTCATCAATTATGATTAATCCCAAATTTTGGACCGGTGCAAAAATTGCAGACCTTGCTCCTATTACAATTTTGGCATCTCCACGCTCAATCTTTTTCCATTGGTCATATCTTTCACCAACTGATAATTTGCTATGTAAAACCGCTATTTTTTCTTCACCAAATCTACTCAAAAATCTATCCACAGTCTGTGGAGTAAGCGAAATTTCCGGAACTAGCATAATGCTGTCTTTCCCAAGTTTCAACGCCTCTTCTATTAGTCTTATGTAAATTTCTGTTTTTCCAGAACCAGTAACACCAAATAATAAAAATTCATCATATTCATTAAATTGCAAAGAAGCATTTATTTTATCAAAAGCATCTTGTTGTTCCGAATTTAACACCAAATCCTGACTCTTTTCTATAACTTTATGAATAAATGGATTTCTCTCTACTTCTTTTTCTACAATTTCAATATAACCATTCTTTTCAAGAGTCTTTAAAACAGCATTCGTTACATCTGCAAACATTTGCAAATCTGTACTTAATATTTCATTTTCAACATTCTCAATTAAGAATTTTAAGGCTCTAATTTGCTTATCAGATTTCAACTTTTTACTCTCTATATCTGCCTCAATTTCGTCCGCTTCTTTTGTTAAATATACAAAATTTTGCGTCTTATCATTTACTCTATTTGACATGACCTTTGCAGTTGTTCCAGGTGGCAACATTAGCTTCATACAATCTGATATATTGCAGAAATATCTATGAGCCATCCACTTTGCAAGCTCAATTTTCTCATCACTTAAATGCAACTTGCTCTCAATTTGAGCAATACTCTTTAATTTATCTAAATACTCAGAAGTCTCTTTGATTCCAACAATATAACCTTCTTCAAGCTCCTTCTTATTGCCAAAAGGCAGCAAAACTCTAGCTCCCACAATAGCCTGTGCTTCAAGCTCTTCCGGGATAATATAGTCAAATTTTCTATTCAAATTCTTAACATTGCTGTTTATAATAACTTCTGCTATCATGATTGCTCCTTTTCTTATGGTATGATTATATAATTTTTTTATAAGATTAGCAATAATTTATTCAAAGATTGATTAAAACCCGGTATGCTGTAACATACCGGGTTTTTTAGATAATCTTTGATTATCTGTATCTTTTCAAAATTCAGTTCTTGCTCTTAAGCATTAAAATTCTACATTTTTTACTTTACTTTCATTTTCTATTATTGCTGTTATTATTTGTATTGTTTTTTCTAAATTATTGTTTTTTAATACATAATCATATACACCAATTTTAGATTCTTCATAATCAAATCTATTTAAACGCAAGGTTATCTCTTTTGGATCTGCATCTGGTGTTCTTTGCAATAATCTTCTATGCAATTCTTCCTTTGGAACACGTAAGAATATCGTTACTATTCTTGTATCTTTTCCTAGTAGTTTTACTAAATTTTCTGTTCCATTTACATCGATATCTTTTACTATTATTTTTCCACTTTCTAAGCGTTCATTTAATAAATGCTTTGATGTTCCATAATAATGGTCGTGGTGTACGTCGTACTCGTATAGGTCCCCATTTTTTATTAATTCTTCGAATTCTTGTGTAGAAATAAAGTTATATATTTCCCCATTTACTTCGCCTTCTCTTGGTTCTCTATCTGTATAAGATGGTAAAGATGTAATATTTGTATTTCTTTTTATTAATTCTCTTTTTATTGTGTCTTTACCAGCACCAGAAACTCCTGATAATAATACTAGCATACCTTCACCTTTCCAGCATCAATCTCGTCTGCTGCTATAGAATCTGGAGCTACATCATCTGTTTTTACTAATGGTTCTGCTCCTTGTGCAATTTGTCTAGCTCTTTTTGATGTTGCAATTACTAATTCATATCTATTATCTACCTTCTCTAGTAATTCTGCAACGCTTGGTTTTATCATCATAATTCAATTACCTTCTTTCCAATTTTCTACTATTATACCACGTTTTAGTGGCTTTGTCACTTTAAAATACTAAATTTATTCTATATTTTGTATTTGCTCTCTTATGTCCTCTAGCTCAACCTTTAAATCAATTACTGCTTTTGTTATTTCTCCACTTCCTGCTTTCGAACCTATTGTGTTAGTTTCTCTATTCATCTCTTGTATCATGAAATCCAACTTTTTCCCAACTGGTCCATCACTATTTACTAATTCTTTAAATTGAACTATATGGCTATTCAAGCGAGTCAATTCTTCTTCAATTGATGTTTTATCTGCATATATTACCGCTTCTTGTGCAATTCTATTTTCATCAACGACATCAGTTTTTAGAATTTCTTTTACTCTTTTCTCTAATTTACTTACATATTCTTCGACTATGCCTTTAGAATTTTCGGCTATTTTATCAACTAAATTCTGTACTCTTTCTATTCTCACAAGTAAATCTTGTTTTATATTTTCGCCTTCTGTTTTTCTCATTTCTATTAAGCTATCCAATGCCATATTTAAACATTGTAAAGTCTCACTTGCAATTTCTTCATCATTGTCCGAATCTATCGAATTTAATATATCTGGAAGTTTTGCTATTTCAACAACACTAATGTTTTCTGATAAATTATTTTCATCGGCAATCTCTCTTAACTGCTTTATGTATTCTTTTGCAATTTCCTTGTTTAAAACAACATTCTTAGATTTATTACTAAAGTCGAAAAAGCTAACTGATACTTCAACTTTTCCTCTAGTAATTCTATTGGCAATTTGTTTTCTTATTTTATCTTCCATAAAACTTAGTCTCTTTGGAGATTTTACTGTTATATCACTATATTTATTATTTACAGTTTTTATTTCTATTATGTAGTTTTTACCGTTACTTTCTAAACTAGCTCTTCCAAAGCCTGTCATGCTTTTCATTGTTTGCAACATTCCTCCTTCAACATATAGTTTCGAGTTGTAATTATGTTTAATATTTACTATTCTTCTGCGACAATCTCTTTAACATCACTTATTGTCTTTTTCCATTTTAATTTTTCACGTATATATATCGATATTGATTTTACAAGATAATACAATACGCCTATGCAAGCTACAATATTTGCTACTGCTATAAATTTGTCTTTATGTAATATGCATGTATATAATAATACCAAAGACATTATTGCTACAAATAGCATTTCCACTCCATATAACGCTGTTTTATCATCATCTTTTCCATATGCAAACTCAAATAATATAATTGCAATTGCCAAAATTGATAAGCTGAATACCTTCAAATCTGTGATAAATGTTGGACCATCAATATTTAAAAAACCTATTCCGATTCCAATAAAATATAATGTTACAACAATTCCTAGAATAATATTTGCAAATACCTTTTTATATATTTTTTTCTTTTCATCTTTTGGCATTTTTTTAGCTGTTTCAATTTGTTCTTCTATTTGTTTTTCATCAATTTTTTTCTTATCTTTTTTCTTTTTAGCCGGAACTTCTTTTACTTCTTCGAATTTATCAACATTATTTAGTTGTTCATTAATTATTTGTTTAATTCTATCGTCTGTTTTTTTCGATTTTTTTACTGCCTTAGATTTTTCTACCTTGTTAGTATTTCCACTTTTAGTTGTTTTCTTAGCATTAGTCTTTTTTTCTGTAGGAGTAGTTGTTTTTTTGGTGGTACTTGTTTTTGTGGTATTTGTATTTGAAGCTCCTTTTTTAGTAGTCTTACTTTTTGTTTTCGTATTATCTTTCACTGGCTCTTCAATAGCAATTTCTTTCTTTGTATTCTTTCCAACTCTTGAGCTTGAAGTTTTTTTAGCAGTAGATGAGTTTTCTTTTGAACTTTTCTTAGTTTTAGATGTTGTAGTGTTCTTCTTAGCTCCACTTTTATGCGTTGTAGTTTTTGTTGTTTTTGGCTTTTCTTGTTTTTCAGAATTTCCTGCTACTTTGCTTTCACTAACAGTATCTTCATTTATTTTTTCTATATTACTATTTTTCTCTATATTATTTTCTGCCATTTTCAAAATCCTCCACATAACAATTATACCAAATTTGGTATTTATATTTCAAGGTAAAAAGAACTTTATTTAATATATTTTTTAGTATATATTTAATAGACTCTGCTATGCAAAGTCTACTAAATAGTTTCAGTATTAATTTTCTTAAGAATTATATTCTAATTCATAAATTATATTTCCAGCCATAACCACCCCAGCAGTTTCTGTTCTTAGAATTCTTTTTCCTAGCGAAACAAATTTAGCGTTTTTTTCTGCTAACATTACTAATTCTTTTTCAGATATTCCTCCTTCTGGGCCAATAACTATAGCAATATTATATTGTTGTTCACTAGAGTTATTGCTCTTTATCTTTCTTTCTAGTTTTTGTAATTCAGTTTTTAGCATATTATGTTCTTCATTCTCATATGCAACTAACACTGCATCAAATTCTGTTGTATCTATATCTTTTAGTTTAGTTATATTTCCTATTTGCGGAATAATATCTCTCATAGATTGTTTTGCTGCAATCTCTGCTATTTTCTGCCATCTTTCAAGTTTTTTACTTGCAATTTTTTCATCAAGTTTTACAACAGTTCTCTCCATAATTACTGGAACTATACTTTTTATTCCAACTTCTGTATTTTTTTGAATTATTAATTCCATTTTCTCAAACTTTGGAATTCCTTGGAATAATGTTATATGTACATTTGATTCTGTTGTTTCATTTATCTTACTTATAATTTTACATTCGACTTCATTTTTAGAATAATTAACAATTTCAGCATTATAATTATCACCTGTGTCTTGATTGCAAATTTGTACTTTGTCTGTTTTTTTCATTCTCAATACATTTATTATATGGTTTACATCGTCACCAATTATTACGATATCATTATTATTTATTTGCTCTGTTTTTACAAAAAATTTAGACATGTTATTTACCTCAATTCAATTTTATGTTTACATTATAGCAAACTTTGGAGTTTTTAGCAACATCAATATTAAACATAAAAAGCCTAAAAATAGTCAGTTTCACAAAATTGGAAAATATTAAAAAATTTATACACTAAGCTTGACAAGGTCTTAACATTAAAATTTTCGCCCAAAAAGGGGCGTCCCTATTGGGCGAAATTTTTATTGTTTTTTTATTTTTGGTTTTGCAATTAAAGATGCCAAATATCCGAAGAATATTGCTGCTGCTATTCCTCCAGCATTTGCTTTTACTCCACCGATGAATGCACCTAATAAACCTACTTCTTTTACAGATTCTAAGGCTCCTTTTGCTAGGTTTGCTCCAAATCCTGTAAGTGGAACTGTTGCACCGGCTCCGGCAAAGTCAATTAAATATTTATATAATCCGAGTCCTCCTAATATTGCACCAACTGTAACAAATATTACGAGTATTCTAGCAGGTGTTAATTTAGTTTTATCTAATAAAATTTGACCTATTATACATATTCCTCCACCTGTAACAAAACATCTTAGTAATTGCATCCAATCTATACTTTGAATAAATTCCATAAGTCATCCTTTCTACATTTCAATGGAAATTGCATGTGCTATTCCTGGTATTGTTTCTCCCTGTTGCATACTAGTCGAGTTCATCAGTGCACCTGTTGCAATTAAAAGAATTCGTTTTAATTTTCCTTCTTTTAATTGCTTAAAGAAATATCCAGAAAATAATGTTGCAATGCATGCACATCCGCTTCCTCCTGAATGCGTATCTTGTTTTTCTTTGTCAAACATTAGCACTCCACAATCATTATAGTTAGCCTTTATATTATAGCCTTTACTCTGAGCCATTTCTTGTACTATTTCTTTTCCAATATAGCCTAAGTCTCCTGAAATTATTGCATCATAATAGCTTGGCTTTCTTCCTGTATCTTGAAAATGAACCATTAGTGTATCTAGTGCAGCAGGTGCCATCGCAGCTCCCATATTATTTGCATCTTTTATTCCCATATCTACTATCTTTCCAGGCGTAATGTTTGTTATACGAGGTCCTTCTCCACTATTGCTTAATATTGCAGCTCCCGCTCCAGTTACAGTCCATTGTGCTGTTGGTGGTCTTTGAGTTCCGAGTTCTAGTGGGAACCTAAATTGTTTTTCTGCACTACAAAAGTGGCTTGAAGTCGCACATATTACATTATTTGCAGCTCCACCTTCTATAAATACTGACCCCAAGCACATGCTTTCCACAAAAGTTGAACATGCTCCAAACACTCCAAAGAAAGGTACATTTGTGTCTCTTAATCCAAAGTCCGAAGAGATACATTGGTTTAGTAAATCTCCAGCAAAACAATAGTCTATATCTGTATTTGCTAAACCAGATTTTGAAACTGCCAAATTTACGGTTTCTTTTATTATTTTACTTTCTGCTTTCTCCCATGACTTTTCTCCCCAGAACTCGTCTTCCAAGCACTTATCAAAATAGCTTGCCATTGGGCCATTAGCTTCTTTTGGTCCAACAATCGAAGCAGTTTGTAATATTATTGGCGGATTATCGAAACATACAGTTTGTTTTCCAATTTTATGCATATAAAAATCTCCTTTACTTATAAAACTTCTCTTTAATTGAACATAAAAAATCCATTAGATAAATATTGCTGCTATAATTCCAATTATTACTGAAGTTGATATACCAAATACTAAAACCGGTCCTGCAACAGTAAACATTTTGCCACCAACTCCCATAACATATCCCTCGGACTTATATTCTATAGATGGAGAAACGATTGAGTTAGCAAACCCTGTTATTGGTACTAATGAACCAGCACCAGCGAATTTTCCAATTCTGTTAAACACATTTAATGCCGTTAAAATAGCAGAAATTGCGATTAACGAAATCGATACTACAGTCGATGCCATAGTATTATCCATTCCTTTAAACATACAAAAGTCTAATATAATTTGTCCGATTGAGCAAATTAATCCTCCAACCCAAAAGGCATTAAAACAATCCTTTAATATTGGGGAATTTGGTGACTTTTGTTTTACATACTCGTTGTATTCTTTATTTGTATTGATCTGTTCCATTCTATTTTCCTCCTTTCGATTGAAAATAATTACAATTTTTTATTTTCTATCCCTATCAATCATAAATGTTAAATCAATATCCACATAATATTCAGTTATTTTATCACCATTAATCTTTGCTTTTTGATTTACGACAGTGACACCAGTCAAGTAATCTATAGTCTTAGATGCTTCGGCTATTGTTTGTACAATTGCATCTTTCCATGAAACTTTAGATGTGCCTGTTACCATTATATGTTTTTCCATAAGCTTCCCTCCAATTTTTTATTCATAGTCTAGCTTTTCCAGAAATAAAAAAATTATGCGAAAATAATGACAATTTTCACATAATTTAAAATAATATAAAATTCATAAATAATTTGTTTTAAAATTCATCAATTAAATCTCTTACTATCTGACTTGCAATAATTAATCCACCTACAGATGGTACAAAACTTATACTTGCAGTTGTTCTTCTATGTTCTTCGCTTTTATCGAATCTATTTGGCAATTCTCTTGAATATACTACCTTTGAATGATTTATTCCCTTTGCTCTTAATTGTTTTCTAATTGTTTTTGCAAGTGGGCATACTGAAGTCTTACTTATATCTGAAACTTCAATTTGTGTTGGATCAAGCTTGTTTCCCATTCCCATTGCAGAAATTATTTTCACATTTTTTTCATGAGCAGTAATTATTAAAGATAGTTTGGATGAAACAGAATCTATTGCATCTACTATATATGTATAATCTTCTCTTATTAACTTATCTTTATTTTCCTCGCAATAAAATTCTTTATATATTTCCACTTTTGCATCTGGATTTACTCTTAAAATTCTTTCTTTCTCTACTTCTACCTTATCCATGCCTATTGTAGAAAAGTCTGCAACCAACTGTCTATTTATATTAGTTACATCTACTACGTCTTTATCTACCAATACAAAATTACCAATGCCAGCTCTTGCTAATGCTTCAACTGTATATGAGCCTACGCCACCACAGCCAAACACTGCAACAGTTGCATTTTTTAGTTTGTCTATATTATCTTTTCCAATTAATAATTCTTCTCTTGCTTGCCAATCTTCCATTTTTAATTTTTTCCTTTAATTTATTTTGTATTTAATATTTTTTCTACTTCGTCTTCAGATAATTGAACCGCTTTTGCAATTTGTTGTACAGATAAATTCATATTTATTAGCTTCTTTACAATTTGTTCTTTCGTATCTTTTATTCCTTCTTCTCTTGCTTCTTTTGCTTCTTTCTTTAACTGTAATTTATCAGCTATTTCAAGAGTTCTATTTAATGCTTTTC
>OGCN01000191.1_pt1 | contig 107201 bp, 81 predicted proteins | sample 1570181 | NCBI WGS metagenome assembly OGCN01 (sample SAMEA4370584, study PRJEB24528) | human gut metagenome | reverse complement strand
CCAACTACCTTTGCTGCGATCAAGCCCTGGAGGATTCGAAGGGAGCTGGCCGTATGGGACTTACCCATGTTATGTCTGCTTTCGATTAAAACCGTATCGGTGTTTCTCGATTGCGGGTGCAAAGGTAGGCATTTTTTTTTATTACGCAACTATTCTTCGATAAAAAAATAAAGTTTTTCCCATAAAAAGATGATTTTTCCTCGTTTTATATACTTCCTATGCCGAAAAAACTTACTTTTGCACTATAATTACATATATAGAAAAGACATGGAAGACAAACCAAAGACACTACAAGAACATGCAATGCGTTTCGGTACGATGATGGGAATATTCTGGATAATAAAATTCTCGTTCCTGCCTATGGGATTCAAAACACCACTTCTGCAACTTCTGTTCATATTCATGACATTATTTGTCCCCATACTAGGATATATATACATCCGTAAATACAGAGAACGCTACTGCGGCGGTGAGCTGTCATTCATACGCGGATGGGTATTCTCGCTCTACATGTATTTCTTCGCCTCACTCCTTACCGCAGCTGCCCATTATATCTATTTTCGTTTTATCGACAACGGCTATCTCATGGGAACATACATGGAGCAACTGGAAAATCTTAAATCAACTCTGACCGGAGACCTGGAGACTTCCATAGACCAGCTGATACAAAATCTTGAAACCATAGCATCAATGTCTGCACTCCAGCTTACCATGCAATTAATATTCCAAAACATATTCTACGGAGCACTGCTATCACTTCCTACAGCATTATTGGCAATGCGAAGAAAGAAGAATCCATAAAATAAAATAATCAAGAAATAAAAACATATCCAAATGGACATATCAGTAGTAATTCCTTTATATAATGAAGAAGAATCCTTGCCGGAACTCCAGGCATGGATAGAACGAGTAATGAACGAAAATGGTTTCAGCTATGAAATAATTTTTGTAAACGACGGTAGTACCGACAACTCGTGGAACGTTATAGAAGATCTTAGCAAAAAGCACGATAATATTAAAGGTATAAAATTCCGCCGTAACTACGGTAAGTCCCCTGCCCTTTTCTGCGGTTTCGAGAAGGCTGAAGGAGATGTAGTCATTACCATGGACGCTGATTTACAGGACAGCCCAGATGAAATTCCGGAACTATACAGAATGATTACAGAAGACGGATACGACCTGGTTTCAGGATGGAAACAGAAAAGATACGACCCACTTTCGAAAACAATACCTACAAAACTGTTCAACGCTACAGCCAGAAAAGTTTCCGGCATCAAGAACCTGCATGACTTCAACTGCGGACTGAAAGCATACCGACGCGAAGTGATAAAGAACATTGAGGTTTACGGCGAAATGCACCGCTACATACCATATCTAGCAAAAAATGCAGGTTTCAGCAAGATTGGCGAAAAAGTGGTACACCATCAGGCACGCAAATACGGAAAGACGAAATTCGGAATAAACAGATTTGTAAACGGATACCTGGATCTCATCACTTTATGGTTCTTGTCTAAATTCGGAGTCAAACCTATGCATATTTTCGGTTTCCTGGGATCAATAATGTTTTTCCTAGGATTTATGGCTGTAATAGCTGTTGGAGCAATGAAGATTTATAACATGCATGCCGGCAACCCATACAGTCTAGTAACGGATAACCCATATTTCTTCCTTGCACTGACTACTATGATATTGGGTACACAGCTGTTCCTAGCCGGATTCCTCGGAGAACTTATAGCACGCAACTCCACAGAGAGAAACAAGTATCAAATTGAAAAAGAACTTTAACACACGATGAAGAGACTACCCATAATATTCATAGCGATAACCTTGCTTGCAACACTTATCCTGAACAGTTGCGAAGGTGAAAGCTGTCCGCCAAATGCCATGGCATATGCCAAATTCACCATGGTAAACCAGCACGGAACGGCAGTAGCACCTACTGTACCTACAAGCATAATAGGACAGATAACTACCGACGTAACGGTTTATGACACTCTTGAAAATGGTGAAATCATAGAAAGAATAGTGAAAGACTCCGTAATAAACGATACACTGATAAACAAAGAAAGCAACCTCAGCACATTCAAAGTGCCTTTGAGCTATGATGACCAAACCACTTTCATTATAAATTACAACGGTGAACAGCAGGACTATATCACAATAAAACATCGCAATATACCATATTTTATGAGTGTCGATTGCGGTACAATGATGTTTCACGAAGCAACAGAAGTGACACACAGCAACGGGATAGACTCCATAGTAACAATAAATGCAAACATTGACAATTATGAGAAAGAAAACTTCAGGATATATTTTACAGTTTCTGATACTCAGTAGTCTGCTGATATGTCCGATGTATGCTTTCGCACAAAATAAAAAGGACAAGGAAAAGACAGAAAACGTAAAACTGTATCAGGGAACCACCATAGGTGTAGAAGTAGCCGGTCTGGGCAACTATGTATTGGGCAGCGACATCCTTAGCAGCGAAGTAATGCTTCAAGCTAATCTCCTGAACCGTTTTCTGCCTGTTTTAGAGGTGGGATACGGTAAAGTGAACACAATAAGCGATGCCACCGACATACGATACAAGACGGCTGCTCCATTTTTCAAGATAGGAGCCGACTATAACTTCTTTTACAACAAGCCTCATCTGCCCGGATTTCTATACGGTGGAATCAGATACGGATTTTCATCATTCGTTTACGATGTGGACGGACCGACAATGACCGACCCTAATTATGGCGGACAAATACAAGTGCCGTTCTCATATCATGGTGTAAACACCACAGCCCACTGGCTGGAACTGGTAGGCGGAATGAAAGTCAGAATTTACAAAGGTTTCTGTATGGGGTGGAGCGTCAGATACAAAAAACGCCTCAGCTACACCAAATACCCTAACACGGAACCCTGGTACATACCTGGATACGGTGAAAATGCAGGAACAGGATTTACACTATCCTATCATCTGATGTATAATCTTCCGTTTTAATATAAGGACATAACAAAACCTTTATGTCCTTTTGTTATTTTGTCAAATATAAAATATATGAGCGTAATTGAAATATGGCTTCTGGCGATAAGCCTCGCCATCGACTGTTTCACCGTTTCAGTGGCAAGCGGTATAATACTACATAAGGTTGAGTGGAAAACATTTCTCAAAATGGGCTTCTTCTTCGGCTTCTTTCAGGCTATGATGCCATTCTTTGGATGGTTGGGAGCAAAAGGCTTTCATCACTACATAGAGGCATACGACCATTGGATAGCATTCGGACTCCTGACATTTCTTGGCGTAAGAATGATAAAGGAATACTTCAGTGATGAAGAATCCGAAAGTTTCAACCCAAGCAAACTAAAAGTTATCCTCACATTGGCTGTTGCCACAAGTATAGACGCACTGGCAGTAGGCATATCATTCGCCTTTACCGGATTCAGCACACTAAGCTCATTGGCATATCCGCTAGCAGCCATAGGCGTAGCATCTTTCGTGATATCAGTAATAGGCAGCCTCATCGGTGTGTTCTTCGGCAAAAGATTCAATCTCAGAATGGAGATATTCGGAGGACTGGTACTGATATGCATAGGAGTAAAAATACTTATCGAACATTTATCATAAAAAACAAATAAAAGACATGAACAATAAATCATTGAAATGGCAGATACCATTCCTCGTTCTGCTAATAGTGGGAACAGTACTCATATTGAAGAAACAGCCACCGTTCCACACCGACCAGGGACTAGTGTTCGGCACAGTATATAAGATAACATACCAGCATGCCGACAACCTGAAACCGGAGATTGAAGCTGCATTGAAAGAAGTTGACAACTCACTATCACCATTCAACAAGTCTTCTGTCATAACAAAAATAAACAATAATACTGATATGACTGCCGACAGTCTTCTGACAGACGTCTATACGCTGGCAAAAAGAATATCAGAAGAAACAGACGGAGCTTTTGACATAACTGTAGCTCCTCTGGTCAACGCATGGGGATTTGGGTTCGACAGTTCAACGAACGTAAGCCGCGAGACGATAGACTCACTGCGCCAGTTTGTCGGTTTCGAAAAGATTTCACTGAAAGACGGAAAGATAATAAAGCAGGACAGCAGGACTATGCTTGACTGCAGCGCCATAGCAAAAGGCTATGGAGTGGATCATGTGGCACGCCTGCTCGACAGCAAAGGAGTGGAAAACTACATGATAGACATAGGCGGCGAACTTGTCCTGAAAGGCAAGAATCCGAAAATGAATCCGTGGAGAATAGGAATAAACAAACCGATAGACGATTCTCTGTCAGTAAACCAGGAACTTCAGACAGTGATTGAAATCACAAATGCCGGACTTGCCACATCTGGAAACTATCGCAACTTCTACTATAAGGACGGAAAGAAATATGCCCACACCATCAACCCTCGTACGGGATACCCAGTACAGCACAATATTCTGTCATCGACTGTAGTAGCAAAGAACTGTGCTACAGCAGACGCCTATGCTACAGCATTCATGGTTCTTGGTTTGGACTCCGCTGTTGCCATCTGCAACGCACACCCGGAAATTGACGCATATTTCATATACTCGGATGATAAGGACTCTACACGTGTGTTCTACACTGAGGGAATGAAGAGATTTATCAGAAAAAAATAATATTTCAATAAAAAAAGTTTAGTTTCAATTAGCGTTACACGTACGTGTAACGAGCGGAACACGAACGTGTAACGCGTGTAACACCTACGTGTCGCGGGCGTAACACGAACGTGTTCCGCTTTCTGCGTGCTTAAATTTTTCCTAACACTCTCTAAAATCAATTCATCACTAGACCGACTTTTTAAAGCATACTTACTTTTTATCATTATTTCACACAAAAACACGCCGGAAGATTTTGCCAATACATATAATTTCATAACTTTGCATATACAAAACATTTCATTTTGTCAGACCTTAATATTTTGAATTATGAATATCAACCAAATCATGGCTTCACTGGAAGCTAAGCATCCCGGTGAATTGGAGTATTTGCAAGCAGTAAAAGAAGTATTACTCTCTATCGAAGATGTTTATAACCAACATCCTGAATTCGAAAAAGTATCATTGATAGAACGTTTGGTTGAACCGGACAGAATAATAACTTTCCGTGTACCTTGGGTTGACGACAAAGGCAAGGTACAGGTTAACATCGGTTATAGAGTACAGTTCAACAACGCCATAGGCCCTTATAAAGGCGGTATCCGTTTCCACGCATCAGTAAATCTTTCAATCCTTAAATTCCTTGGATTCGAACAAACTTTCAAGAATGCCCTCACAACATTGCCAATGGGTGGCGGCAAAGGCGGTTCCGACTTCTCACCTCGCGGAAAGAGTGATGCGGAAATAATGCGTTTCTGTCAGGCGTTCATGCTTGAATTATGGCGTCATGTAGGTCCTGATATGGATGTGCCTGCAGGTGATATAGGTGTAGGAGGCAGAGAGGTTGGCTATATGTTTGGTATGTACAAGAAACTGACCCACGAATTCACAGGTACTTTCACAGGCAAGGGACTCGAATTCGGAGGTTCACTAATCCGCCCGGAAGCAACAGGTTTCGGTGGTCTGTACTTCGTAAAACATATGCTTGACAAGAAAGGTATAGACATTAAAGGCAAGACTGTAGCCATCTCAGGTTTTGGAAACGTGGCATGGGGAGCAGCGACCAAAGCCACACAGTTGGGAGCAAAGGTTGTGACTATTTCAGGACCTGACGGTTATATATACGATCCAGACGGAATAAGTGGCGAAAAGATTGACTATATGCTTGAACTTCGTGCTTCGGGCAACGATATAGTTGAACCTTATGCTGAAAAATTCCCTGGTTCAAAATTCGTTCCGGGACGTCGTCCATGGGAAGTTAAGGTAGATATTGCACTTCCTTGCGCAACTCAGAACGAATTAAATGGCGAAGATGCTGGAAATTTGATAAAAAATTCCGTACTTTGCGTCGGAGAAATTTCAAACATGGGTTGTACGCCTGAAGCAATAGATGCATTCATCGAAAATAAGATAATGTATGCACCTGGTAAAGCAGTAAATGCAGGTGGTGTTGCAACATCAGGTCTTGAAATGAGCCAGAACGCAATGCATCTGAGCTGGAGCGCACAAGAAGTTGACGAAAAGCTTCATCATATAATGCATAATATCCACGAACAGTGCGTCAAGTACGGAACTGAACCTGATGGATATATAAATTATGTGAAGGGTGCTAACATTGCAGGCTTCATGAAAGTAGCTCATGCAATGATGGCTCAAGGAATAGTTTAGAATTAAATCTTTATGATTTAAGATATCTCGTTTAGTTGTATTTGTATTTTGTATTGTAGCTTGCGCTGCCCGCCTGAGAAGGTATGGCAGCGTTTTTTTTATTCCATATAATGGACCATTGTTATAACCTGACTGTTATATATACATCTAATTTTATAACAATGAAAACAAGCACTTTACTATCGGCCATTACAATATTAATATTGGCAGCATGTACAAAAGAAAACTTCACAGAGAACAATCTTAAAGGAACTCAACTAGTTACAATTACCGGAAATTCCATGTCCGGTTTCAAAGACATTAATTCCAGAGCATCAACTGTCAGCTATATACCCGAAGACGGTTCCATACTATTCTTCAGTGAAGGAGGGGTTAAAGCCAACGGAGACACACTATATTATACTGATGGAAAATGGAGCGGCTTAAAAGACGACAATTGGTATATTGATGACGGAGACGCCAACATTACAGCATATTATCCGATAATTCACAGCAGCGAAGATCTTTATTACGAGAATGGTGAGCTGAAAGATGTAGTATGCTACAGAAACAGTGTTAAAGCCGGAGAACAAATAAGTTTAAGTTTCAATCATATTTTTGCAAAATTCATTATAAACATTGAGAAGGGACTAAACGATACGATTAAAAAAGTTCACGTAAACATACCTCAAAGAGTAAACAGTATCAATCTTAAGACATGTGAATACACAACGACAGAGAATAACAGCGGAAGTTTTACTTTCGATAAAAACGATAATTGTAAATATGAATTCTTCATACCTGCTATGAATGGAATGAGCCTGTCGTTTAAGATAGAGAGTAACAACATAATGTCCAAAGAAGTGATTATAAATGAGGACATTTTCGAAAGAGGGTATGAATACATATGTAATGTAAGCAAAAACAAAGGAAACGGCATTTATACTACAAAAGACTTCATAGCGTTCACTCATCTTATAAATGGTGAAACAGAATATGAAGGGAAAAAACTTGAAGATTTCTATACAGAGATAAACGGCAAAAAAATATTCAATTTATACAATGACTTGAGTTTCACGGATGAGGAGGCGGGAAAAATTTCCATTATAAAAGAATTCAATTATACATTCAACGGGAACAATCACACATTATCAAATCTGAAAATAAATCAAGAAGACATTGTAAACCTTGGTCTATTTGGAGAAAATAAAAAAAACGGATACATAAAAGATTTAACCATAAACAACTGTAAATTTAGTTTACCTGAATATAATTCTTACAGTACAGGATGCTTGTTCGTGGGAATGAATGCCGGAACTATAGACAACTGCCACGTTACTAATGGAATCATAAATATGTATCAGGAAAAACAAAAAAGCTATGCAGGCTTCTCAGTTATCAATACAGGTTCGATTATAAACAGTAGCATATCAAATTTGCAATTAGAATACAACAATGGCTTACTAGGTATTTTTGTATATCAAAACAATGGGAATATCTTAAACTGCAAAATAAACAATAACATAAACAAAAATGCAATAACAAGTAATGCCTCTACGATTTGTGTTAACAATGAAATGAGATTATATAACATATTTGTGTCTAAATATAAAAAAGGATATTATGGCATTTGCTACAAAAACAATCCAGGACATTATTATAACTGTATTCTACCTATTGACTACATAGAAAAAACAATACATGAAGATTTCAAAAGTGAAACAGCATTAAAAAAAGCCGTATTTTATTCAGACACTCAAGAAGAATATAATAATATTGTAGATAGTTTAAACCTATGGATTGAAGATAACAAATCAAAATATTCGCAATTCACCTTCCGCAAATGGAAAACAGACCCTTCAGAGAAGGTAATATTCGAATAGAGACTATATTATGTTTTTTTTGGAGACCAAAACCATACATCTTGACATAATTATTGTATTTTTGCGGCATATTACCAATAAATAAAATTATGAATAAGAATAAGTCTCTAATAATCATAGTAATTCTAGCTATTATTGTAGCTGGTGTATCATTCTTTGCAATCCATCAGATGCAGCAAAACAAAGAAATGTCCGAACTGTTTGCCATAGAAAAAATGGAAATGGAAAACGAGTACAGCACTTTTGCCACACAGTATGACGAATTGCAAATACAGATAAACAATGACTCACTCAGAGAAAAGCTGGAAAGCGAAAAGCTAAAGACACAAAGGTTACTTGAAGAACTTCGCCAGGTAAAAACAAGCAATGCTGCTGAAATAATGAGGCTGAAAAAGGAACTTAAAACCGTAAGAGCCGTATTGAGAAGCTATGTTATGCAAATAGACTCTCTAAACAAAATCAATGCAGCCCTACAGGAAGAAAATAAAGAAGTAAAAAGTAAATATAGCGCAGCGACAAGACAGATTTCAAACCTGTCTAAAGAAAAAGAATCTCTGAACGAAAAAGTTACATTGGCATCACAGCTTGACGCCACAAACATAGTGACAGAGCCGCTTAACAAACGTAACCGTGAAGCAAGAAAAGCCAAGGACGTAAAAAAACTTGCAGTATCATTCACTATTGTAAAGAACATTACAGCTAAAACCGGAAATAAAACTGTATATGTAAGAATAGCCAAACCTGATAATGAAGTTCTGACTAAAAGCGATTCGAACACTTTTCCATACGAAGACAGAAACATTTCATATTCTATGAAGAAAATGATAGAATATACAGGTGAGGAACAGACTGTTACATTATATTGGGATGTAGAGGAATTCATGCCGTCGGGTACATATAAAGTATATGTCTTTGCAGATGGCAACATGATTGGACAAGGTTCGTTTACTCTTAAATAATCACGACAGAATGTATAAGATGAAAAATATTATATCTGGAATAATGGGCGGACTTGCTATATCCGCCCTTGTTTCTTCATGCGGTGAAGATCGTTCGGGAGAATATTACGCGCTTATTACAACTCAGACATGGATGTACGAAACCATGCAGCAGGAATACCTCTACTATCAGGACATACCAGACAAGAATTCACTCAATTTCTTTAAAAAGCCGAGTGAGTTCCTCAGTTCAATGGTTTCTTCAAAAGACAAAAAATCAGGAGCCACATTCTCACACATAGATTCTGTTTTCGTTACCACAAGAAGCACATCCACAACCCCTACTTTCGGTTTCGAAGGTACAATGGTAAGAGCCGAGAACGGTTCGTACGGTATAAGAGTGCTTTACACCCAAGAAAATTCACCTGCAGAGGAAGCCGGATTAAAAAGAGGAGACCTCATTATAGCTGCCAATAATAAGAAGATAAACAGTTCGGACCTTTTTTATATCACTTCGCCACAAGAAGCGTATCTGTTCACCATGGGAAAGCTGAACGAAAGAGGATTTGATACACTGCAGACAGTACAAATGCCGTCACCCAGAATTGTAGAATGCAATAATCTCTACAAGTCTGACATAATAGAAATTGCCGGCAAAAGAGTTGCATATATAATGTATAACGAATTCGGAAACAATGATGCCGAAAATCTGAAGCAACTGTTCAAAGATATAGCCGGCCAATCAGTAGATGATATTATCCTCGATTTGAGATACAATCCGGGAGGATATGTAAATATTGCACAATTGGTTTCCACCAATCTTGCACCTCAGGAAGCTATGGGAAATGTCTTCCTTAAAATGACACATAACGATAAGATTAACCAGACCGATATCTTGAACTTCGAACAGTCATTATTGGCTAACGGTTCACCAGTAAATTACAAAAACTTATATGTAATAACATCAAGCAACACTGCTTCAGCTTCGGAAATAGTGATTAACTGTCTAAGACCATATATGGCAGGAAGACTCATACAGGTTGGCACTGCAACTTTTGGAAAAAACGTAGCACAACAACTCTATACAGACGAAGCAAAAGCTCCTATGCTAGAATTCTGGATGACAAACAGCCTGCTGAGCAATGCAGAAGATTTCAGCGATTATTATACCAATGGACTGAATCCTGATTATGAAATAGCAGAAAATTTCAAGGGTGAATTAGGAGAGTTGGGAACAGCTCAGGACTCACTTATGATACCTATAATAAAACATATAGAAACCGGAAGCTTCCCAACAACAGAGACTCCGGATGCTGCATCAAGAAGTATTGATGAGAAACTTCGTTTTAATAATTCAATCGACCTGAAACCTAAATCGGCAATCATAAAATAAAAAATAGAAATCTTTTCAACAATATCCTTTGTTTATTTGTTATTAAGGCATATATTTGCAATGTTGCATAGACAACCAAACAATAAAAACATTTCATTTGGTATGAAAAGATTTCTTAGCATTATCCTATTGGCCGGAATTACTATAAACGGTTTCAGCCAACGCATCCTGTCACTGGACAGTTGCAGAAACCTTGCTATCCAGAATAACAAGGAACTGCGTATAGCACAGGAGAAAATAAATGCCGCCCACTATAACAAAAAGGCTGCATTTACGAACTATCTGCCCAAGTTCGACATCATGGCGACCTACATGCGTACGCAAAAAGAGATTTCATTGCTCAGCGACGAGCAGAAAAATTCAATCAGTAACATCGGTACTGCAACCGGAGCACAACTGCAACAACAATTCCAGCAGATTGCCGCATCAAATCCTATATTGGCTTCGCTATTGGAACCGCTTCAAGGCATGATACCAGGACTTACAGCCGGACTTAACGGAGTAGGTCAAGGACTTGTTGACGCTTTCCGCACAGATACACGAAACATGTTTGCAGGTGCTGCTACCCTAACCCAACCATTGTTCATGGGCGGAAAAATCATCGCTTATAACAAGATTACAAAATATGCAGAACAGCTTGCACAGATGCAACATGCTACCGGTATTGAAGACCTTATCCTGAATACAGACAAGGCTTATTGGCAGGTTGTATCTCTGGTCAACAAAAAGAAACTGGCCGAAAGCTATCTCAAACTGCTTGAAACTCTTGATTCGGATATAGACAAGATGATAGCCGAAGGTGTTGCAACAAAAGCAGACGGCCTTAGCGTTAAGGTTAAGAAGAACGAAGCTGAAGTGACTCTATTGAAAGTGGAAAACGGATTGAGCCTTTCGAAGATGGTTTTATGCCAGATATGCGGTTTGCCTCTTGATACAGATATTTCTCTGGAAGATGAAAATATGGACAACCTTACACTTCCTAATTTATATACTGAAAGCAATGTAAACACTGCTTTAGCCAACAGACATGAGCTTAAAAGCCTTGAACTGGCATCGCAGATATACAGACAGAAAGTTAACGTGGTACGTTCGGAATTCCTTCCTTCGCTTGCCCTTACAGCAAACTATGCAGTAACAAATCCTTCACTTGTTAACGGTTTCGAAAACAAATTCAGAGGTTTCTGGGCTGCAGGAGTAGTATTGAAAGTTCCTGTGTTCCACTGGGGAGAAGGTATCTATAAAGTCAGAGCTGCAAAAGCTGAAGCGAACATTGCAAGATACCAGCTTGAAGATGTGAAGGAAAAAGTGGAACTTCAGGTGACACAAAGCTCATATAAGGTGAACGAAGCTACAAAACAGCTTCACATGGCAGAACAGAACATGGACAAGGCTGAAGAAAACCTTCGTTTCGCGACTCTCGGCTTCAAGGAAGGCGTGATACCTACAAGCAATGTACTTGAGGCACAAACAGCATGGCTTTCTGCACAATCGGGCAAAATAGACGCTCAGATAGACATGAAAATGAGCGAACTGTATTTACTAAAATCAATGGGAACATTAAAATAATAAAAAGATATGGCTGATAAATCACAACACAGCAACGTTTTGCTGGCATTTTTCACATTGGTGGCTGCTATAGTCATCGTTAGCGTTATTGGATTCTTCACTCTTGGTAAAGGTCCTGAAATCATACAGGGACAGGCTGAAGCTACTGAATACAGGGTTTCAAGCAAGGTACCGGGACGTATTTTGAAATACTTCGTAACAGAAGGCGATCAGGTAAAAGCCGGCGACACACTTGCCATACTTGAAGCACCGGATGTGATGGCCAAACTGATGCAGGCTCAGGCTGCAGAACAGGCTGCACTGGCAATGAACCAGAAAGCAAACAGAGGTACTCGTGCCGAACAGCTTCAGGCTGCCTTCGAGATGTGGCAAAAAGCTAAAGCAGGTCTGGAAATAGCCGAGAAATCATATAAAAGAGTTAACAATCTGTATGAGCAGGGAGTTATCTCAGAACAGAAAAGAGACGAAGCTAAAGCTCAGTACGAAGCAATGAAAGCCACAGAAAAGGCTGCAAACGCACAATATACAATGGCAAAGAACGGAGCTCAGGCTGAAGATAAGGCGATGGCTGCCGCTCAGGTGGAACGTGCAAAAGGTGCCGTAGCAGAAGTATCTTCTTATATAAACGAGACTTATCTTGTAGCATCGGCAGACGGTGAAGTGACAGAAATTTTCCCTAAAGTGGGCGAACTGGTAGGTACTGGCGCTCCTATTATGAATGTGGCACAGCTTGACGATATGTGGCTTACATTCAACGTAAGAGAGGATTTGCTTAAAGACTTCACAGTAGGTGGAGAAATAAAGGCTTACATTCCTGCTCTTGAAAAAGATGCCGTACTAAAGGTTTACTATATGAAAGACCTGGGAAGCTACGCAGCATGGAAAGCTACAAAAACTACAGGACAGTTCGACCTCAAGACTTTTGAAGTTAGAGCAAAAGCTGTAGATACTGTAGAGAACTTGCGTCCCGGAATGTCTGCCATAATTGAAAAATAATAAAGGAATATGTCGAATACCGCCTATAAACTTATAAAAATAATGAGGCGCGAGGTGCTTCGTATCGCTACAAAACCGATGTATCTGTTTTGTATGATTATTGCACCTCTGCTCTGTTATGTGTTTTTCGCTACTCTGATGAGTAACGGACTGCCGACAGACTTGCCTGCCGGGGTGGTGGACCTCGACAACACATCTACCACAAGAAACATAATCAGAAATCTGGATGCATTCCAGCAGACAAAAATAGTGGCGCATTACACCAGTGTGGCTGAAGCTCGCAGAGCCGTACAAAAAGGCGATATATATGCTTTCTACTACATTCCTGAAGGAACAACAGAGGAAACACTAGCCAGCAGACAGCCTAAGGTTTCGTTCTATGCAAACTATTCATATCTCATTGCAGGATCACTGATTTACAGGGATATGAGGACAATGTCCGAGCTTGCAGGTGGAGCTGTAGGAAGAGCCACTCTCTATGCCAAAGGAGCAACAGAAGATCAGGCAATGGCATTTCTGCAACCCATTGTCATAGACACACATGCCATAAACAATCCGTGGCTGAATTATTCCATCTATCTGTGTAACACTCTTTTCCCGGGTGTGCTTATGCTGCTGATATTCATGACAACAGCATATACTTTAGGAACGGAGATAAAGGAAAATACAGGAAAAGAACTTATGGCACTGGCAGACAATTCCATAGTTATGGCGCTAATAGGAAAGATTCTTCCTCAGACACTGATATTCTTTATTATGGCAACATTCCATAATATTTATCTGTACGGATTTCTGCATTTCCCATGTCACGGAGGAATCTTCTCTATGATAATGGCAGGACTGCTGCTTGTATTGGCGTCGCAGTCTGTAGGCATTTTCTTCTACGGTTTGTTCGGTTCGATGCGTCTTGCCCTCAGTGCGGCATCACTGTGGGGAGTACTGTCATTCTCCATTTCAGGATTTACATTCCCTGTGATGGCAATGCACCCTACCCTCCAGGCTCTGAGCAACCTGTTCCCGTTGAGGCACTACTTTCTGCTATACGTTAACCAGGCACTGAACGGTTACCCTATAATCTATGCCTGGCATTCGGTAGTTGCACTAATGCTGTTCCTGCTATTGCCTTTCTTTGTACTGAAGAAACTAAGGCAGATTATGGAAACATACGTATATCTCCCTTAACACCCTATTGAATTATGAAACATCAACCGTTTAGAAATATTGTCCGTCAGGGTATTTCAAGTCTGTTCCATATTTGTGCCCGAGAGCTGAAGAATGTATTCAAGGATCAGGGGGTACTTATATTCTTCATTCTTGTCCCTCTGGCATACCCTCTGGTCTATGCATTTATATATACACAAGAAGTGGTAAGGGATGTTCCTGCTGCCGTGGTCGACAACAGCCGTTCGTCGCTGAGCAGGGAATTCATACGAATGGTAGATGCCACTCCTGACATCAAAGTGCAATCCTATTGTGCCGACATGGAGGAAGCACAGAATCTTATCGAAGAAGGAAGGGTATATGGAATAATATACATTCCCGAAGAATTTGCCCGCAATATCTCACAGGGAAAACAGGCTTCGGTAAGCATTTTCAGCGATATGAGTGGTTTGCTCTATTACAAATCTCTGCTGATGGCTACAACAAACGTATCGCTTGACATGAACAAGGATATAAAAATCGAACGAATGGGAAATACAACCGCACGCCAGGACGAAATAGGCACAGCTCCCATTGAATACGAAGATATATCACTGTTCAATCCACAGGACGGCTTTGCCAGTTTCCTTATTCCTGCCGTACTTATACTGGTTATACAGCAAACTTTATTGCTTGGTATAGGCCTGTCTGCGGGAACGGCAAGAGAAACGAACAAATTTCAGGATCTCGTACCTTTAAGCAGAAAGTACAACGGTACATTGCGAATTGTGCTTGGTAAATCTTTGGCTTACTTCCTTATTTATGCCATAGTATCGGCATACGTGCTGTGTGTAGTCCCCAGGATGTTCAGCCTTGTACAGATTCCGAATCCGACGACATTGCTTCTGTTCATCCTCCCGTATCTGTCGGCATGTATTTTCTTTGCAATGACATGCTCCATATTCATCCATCACAGAGAATCGTGTATGATGATATATGTATTTACGTCAGTACCTCTGTTGTTCATCTCCGGTATTTCATGGCCGGGAGCTGCAATACCTGATTTCTGGAAAGTAGTATCCTGGATATTCCCTTCTACATTCGGTATAAACGGATTCGTAAGAATCAACAGTATGGGAGCTACACTGCCCGACGTACTTACTGAATTCAGAGCATTGTGGCTACAAACAGGTATATATTTCATAACGACCTGTATCGTTTATCGCCGACAAATACAGATAAGCCACAGGCACGTGGAAGAGAAACTCAGAAAAGTGAGAAAATATTTCCGTCTGAAGAAAAAGACTGTTATTACACAATAACAGACAATAAGTTCATCATTATTAACAATTCATCTTATACTTATAAGAGAGAATACTATTAGCTTTGCAAATGGTTTTAAAAACGTTTGCAAAGCTTTTTTATTTAAATGAAATCAATGAGAAGAATTAACCTTTATATAACAAGCATAATATTATTGACAGTTATCAGGACAAATGCAAATCCTATTATAAGCAGTATCAATGATAACGGAAAAACTAAATTCAAGGTGGAGGTTAAGAACTCCATAGGTGAACCTCAGACAAAAATTTTTCTAAAAATAACAGGAAGAAGCGAAGTTTATAAAGTTGATTCATGCGGAATTATCAATTTCGAATATGAAATTCCAAAGAACTATAAACGAACAGCAAACATCTATCTGAACGAAGATACCAAGAACCCAGAGAAAACATTTACCCTGGATGAAGAAAATACAGTACTGAATTTCTGTATAGACACAAAGGAAGATATATTAAGATTCAAACAGGAAAACAGCACCTTCAATATTGAAGGAATAGTAACAACCGAGGACGGCGAACCTATTACGGGAGCAACTGTAAGCATACAGGGAACAGGAAGATATGCCACAACCGACGAGATAGGTCTGTTCTCCATTGATGCCGACTTCAATCATTACATAATAATCAGAGCCGACGGAATGGAAAACATTTCTATGACCGTAAGTCCGTTCCTCATGAATCAGAAAGATGCATATCCTATTGTGATGCGAAAGAAAAGCGGTGAAAAGATTTATTCCAGCGTAGAAACAATGCCTGAATATCCCGGAGGAATGAAATACTTCAAGAGATACATAGACCGTAATCTGAAATATCCTGAAGAAGCAAAAAGAAACAAGATTGAAGGTGTGGTAGTAATGCAGTTTGTCGTAGAGAAAAACGGTGATATTACAAGCCCCAAAGTAGTCAGAAGACTGGAAGCATCGCTTGACTCAGTTGCCATGAACCTGATTAAAGGCATGCCAAGATGGACACCTGCTTCTGACCATGGTGTAAAGGTAAGATGCAAATATTCAGTACCTATTGCATTCAAGATACCTGTACCTAAACCGGTAGTAATAGAGAATAATCCGATAAAGGAAATTTCCGGTGACAGTCTCATCACATTAAATGACAGTACAATATTGAGACCTGACACTTTGATTCAGGACAGTATTATAAACGACAGTATCATAAAAAACAAACTTTTAAGCGACAGTACTATCATTGCAAACGATTCTATAGGCAGTGATTCAATTATTTCTACGAAACTTCCGGATAAAGAGGAAACTACAATAGGAAATACTACAAAAGTTAAGAAAAGGAATGCCTTCGTCAGATTCTTCAGATGGCTGTTCGGCATAAAGGATAAGGAAGAAAAAAAGGATGAAGAGATAAAGGAAAACAAAGAAATAAAAAAATTACCGCAACAGAACTCTACGGAAATAGAGAATAAAGACAAAATAGGAATAGAACAAAAAGAAGAACTATAACATTAAATTTATTTACGCATGAAAAGATTATTCGCACTATTGCTAATGATTGTCGGATTGACATTCGGCATTCATGCAGAAAAGGTAACTCTAAAAGATGTTGCTAACGGAACATACCGTGCAAAGAATATTTACGGTCTCAGACCAATGCTTGACGGCGAACATTACACTCAGATCAGTGCCGACAAGAAAAGAATAGTAAAGTACTCATTCAAGACAGGAGAAGAAGTCGGAACAATTTTCGACATAACAACAGCCCGCGACTGTAGTCTTAAATCGTTCGACGACTATATTATGTCGCCCGATGAAAAGCTAATCCTGATACAGACAGAAACGAAGCCTATATACAGACGTTCGTTTACAGCCGAATATTATATCTACAACGTAAAGAACAACAAGATGGAACCTCTGTCAAAGAACGGTCCGCAACAGGTTCCTCTTTTCTCACCGGACGGTTTCCAGATAGCATTCGTAAGAAACAATAACATATATCTTGTGAAGCTTCTTTTCGGAAACAGTGAATCGCAGGTGACAAAGGACGGAGAGTACAACAAAGTTCTTAACGGTATCCCAGACTGGGTTTATGAAGAAGAATTCGGCTTCAACAGAGCATTCGAGTTCAGTGCCGACAGCAAAATGATTGCATACATCAGATTTGATGAGAGTCAGGTAAAACAGTTCTCTTTCCCTTGGTATAAAGGAATGGCACCTGAAAAAAGCGAATACGAATACTATCCGGGAGCTTACGAATACAAATACCCTAAAGCCGGAGAAGTAAACTCTAAAGTCACAGTACATACTTTTGACATCAAGAGCAAGGTTACAAGAAAAATGGACTTGCCGCTTGATGAAGACGGATATATTCCTCGCATCAAGTTTACATCCGATCCGGAAAAACTGGCTATAATGACTCTTAACCGCCATCAGAACAGATTCGACATGTATATGGCAAATCCTAGAAGCGGAATCTGCAAACTGACTATTCGTGACGAGGCAGAGCAATACATCAAGGAGCCTGCATATGCAAATATGGAGTTCTTTACAGACAATATAGTGATGATGAGCGAAAGAGACGGATTCAATCATCTGTATCTTTACACCATAGGCGGTAACCTTGTAAGACAGATTACAAAAGGAAAGTACGAAGTGACAGACTTCTTAGGATGGAATCAGAATACAAATGAATTCTACTATAGAGGATACGACAACAGCCCTCTTAGAACTGCCATATTCAAGGTCAACAAAAAAGGAGAAGTTACAAAGCTTTCGAAGAGAGAAGGTACAAACAATGCCATCTTCAGCAGCAATATGGAATATTTCATAAATACTTTCTCAAACATGACTACTCCTACCCTTATCACCATCAACAACAATAAGGGAAAAGAAATTGTAACTCTGCTCGATAATAAGGAGCTTAAAGAACAGACCAAATCGCTGAACTTGCCACAGAAAGAATTCTTTACTTTCAAGACAAGCAACGGAACTGAACTGAACGGCTGGATAATGAAACCTGTAAACTTCAACCCAAGCAAGAAATATCCGGTAATCATGCACCAGTACAGCGGTCCGGGTTCACAACAGGTACTAGACAAATGGGGCATCGGAAGTTTCAGCGACGGAGGTATGTTCGAAGCATATATGTGCGACAAAGGCTACATCATGGTATGTGTTGACGGACGCGGAACAGGCGGACGCGGAGCTGAATTCGAAAAATGTACATATATGTATCTCGGTGTAAAAGAGTCGGAAGACCAGGTTGAAACAGCCAAATATCTTAGTTCACTGCCATACGTTGACGGAAAGAGAATCGGTATCTGGGGATGGAGCTTCGGCGGCTATAACACACTTATGTCAATGAGCGACGGAAGCGGAGCTTTCAAAGCCGGAGTTGCTATAGCAGCACCTTCATGCTGGAAATACTACGACACTGTATATACGGAAAGATTCATGCGTACTCCTAAAGAAAACGGTGAAGGATACGAAGCAGGTTCGGCTATCAGCAGAGCCAAAAACCTGAAAGGTAACCTGTTGCTTATCCATGGCACCGCCGATGACAATGTCCACTATCAGAACTGTGCAGAATATGCGGAAGCACTTGTACAGGCCGGCAAACAGTTTGATATGCAGGTTTACACAAACCGTAATCACAGCATATTCGGTGGTAATACCAGACATCACCTTATGACCAGAGTAAGTGAATTCTTTATCAGAAATCTATAATATACTTGACGAGTTGGCACGAGCATAAACACGTTCTGTCAACTCGTCAACTTATTTACTTGTCACCTAAAAACATAATCTATGACACACATCAGAAAACCGGAATGGCTGAAGATAAGTATCGGAGCCAACGCCAGATATGCAGAAACAAAAAAAATTGTAGATACACATAAACTTCACACTATATGCAGCAGCGGCCGCTGTCCCAATATGGGCGAATGCTGGGGCAAAGGTACGGCTACATTCATGATTTGCGGAGCCATATGTACGCGTTCATGCAAATTCTGCAATACATGCACAGGAAAGCCTCTCCCACTCGATGAAAACGAACCGGCAAACGTGGCAGAATCAATAAAATTAATGAAACTCAACCACGCAGTTATCACATCAGTTGACAGAGACGACCTTGAAGACCTTGGAGCATCACACTGGGCAAAGACACTGCAGAAGATAAAAGAAGTCAATCCAGAAACTACTATCGAAGCTCTGATACCGGACTTCCAGGGTAAACCGGAACTGGTAAGTCAGGTAATAGAGGCAAGACCTGATATCCTGTCACACAACATGGAGACCGTAAGGAGAATCAGTCCGCTGGTAAGAAGCGTAGCAAAATATGACACAAGTCTCAACGTAATAAAACAAATTTCGGAAAGCGGAATTACAGCAAAATCAGGAATAATGGTAGGACTTGGAGAGACTAAGGAAGAAGTTCTGGAAACTATGGACGACTTGCTTGAAGCAGGATGCAAGATACTGACAATAGGCCAATACCTTCAGCCTTCGCATAAGCACTATCCTGTAGCGGAATATGTCACACCGGAACAGTTCGAAGAGTATAGAATAATAGGAGAAAACAAGGGATTCAAGACTGTAGAAAGCGGTCCACTGGTACGTTCATCATATCATGCGGAAAAACATATCATCCACAAGTGAACAATCACGGTATTTTGTTTGTTGAAACTTTGATATATAATGAAAGAGAACAAACAGAATATGGGCATGAATCTAAGAAACAAAATCGTATCAATAGGACTTTTACCAATCATAATCACATTAATAGGTCTGCATTTCTTTCCCAACACTGAAATGCTAGGTGTGGGACTGCTGTTAAGCCTGATAATGCTTACATACAACATTATCAGGATGAAAGACCTGAATTTCTTTCTCCTGCTTGGTACATTAGGTATAGGTACATGTTTTGTTCTCAGATTGTTTTGGGGATATAAATATGTACCTCTCAATACCATCACTCCTACTGTAGAGTTCTCGCTGATGGCATTTGCTTTCATTTATCACACTGCCCCCGAATTATATAAGGACATTGTCAGCAAACTAGGCATAAGGATATGCTTTTCATATAAGTTCGAGACAAAAATAATCATTGTTCTTTCATCGGTTCACCTCATAATTCTGTATATAATAAAGACACTGAATCACGACTGGAGTCCGGAAGGACGCTTTTTCATGATAAATGTCGTTCCTGTGTCGATATACATTATTTGCCTTATTATAAATACGTTAGGAATACATTTTGTGGCAAAAATCGATCTGTCAAAACAAAACATAATACGCATAGCACCAGTCTGTAACGGAAAGCTCCTGCTCTCGAACAAAAACATGCCATCACAAGTGTGGGACCTTCCTATTGAAAGAAACCTTGAAGGTACAGTAGAAGACTGCATAAAGTATGCCACCAAAACAGCCAAGAGATTTACTGGAAAAAACATTCAGCCACGACTTATATTACAATATAGCGAAGAATGCTCATGCGGAATATGCAATAACATTCTTTTATTCATACTGCCCTTAAAAGCTGAAAGCGACATAAGACTTGAAGGAAAGTTCTTCAAGTTCGAAGATATGGAAAACGGTCAGCACCAACTGAACAAATCCATAAAAAAAGAGCTGGAACATCTTAAAGACGCTGCCAGCTTATGGAAAGAATTTTATTTGTAAATAAGGAATATACACGGAATCTTTGACAAGTCAGGCAGTTTCCCGTGCCATTCCTTCAAAGTACGAGTCTTGATATATTCCCCTTCGCATGTAATATTAGCTGCTATACACAACTTTGTCTGCGGACGACAAGCTTTCATTATATCCTCCATCATCTTATTGTTTCTGTATGGAGTTTCTATAAACAATTGTGTCTGATTTTCCGAATATACTCTGTTTTCAAGTTCTTTAAGCCTTTTAATCCTCTCATTGGCATCAATAGGCAAATATCCATGAAACGCAAAACTCTGACCGTTAAATCCTGATGCCATAACCGAAAGTATTATGGAAGAAGGACCGACTAGCGGAACAACCTTATAGTTCTTGCGCTGTGCTATTGCCACCACATCAGCTCCCGGATCGGCAACTGCAGGGCAACCCGCCTCAGATATTACTCCCATGGAATTCCCTTCAGCCAAAGGTTTCAGAAAGCCTGAAATATCTTCGGGAGAAGTATGTTTGTTCAGTGTAAAGAATGTCAAATCATCAATAACGATAGAATGATCCACTTTCTTCAGAAATCTTCGTGCCGAACGAACGTCTTCGACTATAAAGTATTTTATTTCACTGATAATTTCCTTGTTATATACCGGCAGAACCTTCTCTACAGATGTATCTCCCAACGTTACCGGCAATAAATATAATGCTGTCTCCATATTTTCTATTTGAATACTAAATATCAATGTCCATCAACATTCCTTCATAATCAGTATCTTCCAGAAGCTTCTCTATCGTTACATCCGGATTTTTCTTCATATATGCATTTATATACTGCATTCCCATCCAGACACCTATCATCGGCGGTACTTCATCTTTAAGGATTTTATTTGGAGTTGGCTGTATATAGGCACGAATAATCATTGGGTCTGTACTTTCGAGGTGTCTTGATTTCTCCACCCACTCAATAAACGATTTTTTATTCTTCTCACACCATGCCAATTGTTCCTTATCATATCCCAATATACGGGCTCCGTAATCGCTCTCACCAAGCACTTTCTCAGTAATCCACGCAATCTTCCCCCTGTACATCATAATATCGAACAGCGAGCGGTGGTCTTTCTCCCATGGGAAAGGATATAGCCCCAACAGATAAAATGAAATACAGTCAGGCACTATTCTGTCGGGAGACATTGATTTACGCTGATAATTATAATAATACTTCTTATACATAGGATAATCCTCACCCATATACTTGTCAAGGCTTATTCCTATAAGACTGTCAGATACTACTATAGACTGGTTCAATGCCGATATTTGTGAATATACTGCCGGCACTGTCATAGACGGAAGTTCCTTCTTCAGATTAACAAAAGCTTTTGTCAGTTCTTTTTCAAAACTACCGAGGTCCTTATACTTATCTTCCACATCAAGCATCAGATTTACAAGAGAAGTATCGGAATAATATGCACATAACCGGTCGTTTATTTTCTCATCATTCACCGATCCCAGTGCCAGAACATCCTCGATAAGAATTTTTGTCGCATGAGGGAAATCCATATTCATTTTTTGCAGCGAAGTGAAGCTGTTCAGCGCAGAAGCTTCAAACTGCAATCTGTCGTATCTGTGGATTTTTATCTTTCCTTCAGATAAAAAAAAGTCTTCCTGCCTGTCATCGCGACAGGCAGAAAGCACTAATAAACTTAATATTATGATTAAAATGTTTCGCATTAAAAATCAATTATCCGTAGATAATGTTACCATTTTCATCTTTATATTCGTCAAGTCCCTTTTCGTATGTAGCCATTGCACGAAGACTCATACCTACACTTGAGAAACCACCATCGTGGTAAAGGTTCTGCATAGTAACCTTCTTAGTCAAGTCAGAGAACATCACGATACAGTAGTCTGCACATTCATCTGCAGAAGCATTACCAAGAGGAGACATACGGTTAGCAAAGTCGAACAATTTGTCCATTCCCTTAACACCCGATCCCGCAGTAGTCATAGTAGGCGACTGTGAAATAGTGTTGATACGAACATGATGTTCACGACCGTAAATATATCCGAAGCTACGTGCTATTGATTCAAGCAGAGCCTTAGCATCAGCCATATCGTTATATCCGTAGAATGTACGCTGAGCAGCAACATAACTCAATGCAAGGATTGAACCATATTCATTTATGGCATCAAGTTTTTTTGCACACTGAATCATTTTGTGGAATGAAACAGCTGAGATATCAAGAGTCTTGCTCAACATATCGTAATCCAAGTCATCGTATGTACGTTTTTTACGAACATTTGGAGACATACCGATAGAGTGCAATACAAAATCTATCTTTCCTCCTAATACTTCCATAGAACGCTTGAAGACATTTTCAAGATCTTCAACGCTTGTTGCGTCGGCAGGTATAACCTCACAGTTCAATTTTTCTGCCAAAGCAGAAACTTCACCCATACGTACTGCTACAGGAGTATTTGACAATGTGATTATTGCACCTTCTTCTACAGCTTTCTCTGCAACTTTCCATGCTATAGACTGTTCGTTAAGGGCACCGAAAATAATACCCCTTTTTCCTTTAAGCAAATTATAACTCATATATTTAAATTTGTTATTACGCCTGCAAATATACTGCTTTATTTACAATATATGCCACTTTTGCTCACTTTTCTTTAATATTGTGCAGTTTTGCTATAAAAAACTTTAACAATATATTAATCTCAAAGTTCTATCCAAGGAAAGAAATAAGCACTCCGGCAGCTACCGCAGAACCTATCACTCCGGAGATATTACTTGCCATACAATACTGTAATACGTGATTCTTCGGATCATATTTCAATGCAATTTCGTTTGCCACACGGCTCGCCATAGGCACGGCACTCAATCCAGTAGCACCGATAAGCGGATTGATTTTCTTCTTTGTAAACAGATTATAGATCTTGACAAAGAAAATACCGCCTGATATTGAAAGACCGAAAGCAAGGAAACCTCCAATCACGATACCTATTGTTGTCCAGTTCAGGAAAGCGTCAGTAGTCATTGTTGCACCAACCGAGATACCGAGGAAAATGGTTGCGGCATTCATTATGCTGTTTGATGCGGCATCGAACAGACGTGATGTGTTCGAACCAATCTCTTTCACCAAGTTACCGAACATTAGCATACCTACCAATGGAACAGCACTTGGCACGAACAATGCCACTATAGTAGTAACCGCAATCGGAAATACTATCTTCAATACACGCATGTTCTTTATTTCAATAGTAGGAGGATATTTCTTCTCCTGTTCTTTCATATTTATACTAAGTTCCTTCTTGGTACACCATAATTTTACTACTAATGGTATGATTACAGGAACAAGAGCCATATATGAATAAGCCGCAATAGCTATAGGGCCAAGCAAATGCGGAGCTAATTTAATAGTAGTAAATATAGCCGTCGGACCGTCAGCTCCACCTATTATACCCAATGAAGCGGCTTCCTGAGGAGTAAAGCCCACCATTATTGCTACTATAAGCACTGCAAAAATACCAAGTTGCGCTGCAGCTCCGAAAATAGACAGACGCAGATTACGCAGCATAGGGCCGAAGTCGGTCAGTGCACCCACACCCATAAATATTACCGGAGGAAGGAAACCTGTCTTGATGAGCATATAATAAATGAAGTTCATCAGTCCCAGTTCGTGAGCTATCTCATGCAGAGGCATTTCCCATATATTCTTCATCACGCCATTCACCATCACCATACCGTTCTCATCGGCCTGTATCACTCCCATCTCCCCTCCAGGGAAGTTGGCGAGCAACACACCGAAAGCTATCGGTACAAGCAACAGCGGTTCGTACTGTTTCTTTATACCCAGATAAAGCAGTACGAAAGCTATGGCATACATTATCAAGAACCGCGGATCGGCAATGATATTGCTGAACGCAGTCATATCGTATAATCGTTCAAAAATCTCTTCCATACATCTATCACTTTATCTTCATTAATACATCATCTTCAGAAACAGAGTCGCCTGAGTTCATGCAGATGGCAGTTACAGTACCGCCAAACTCGGCATTGACTGCTATATAAGTCTTCATTGCTTCAATATAGCAGAGAGTGTCGCCCGGATTAACCTTATCGCCAACCTTCAAAGGTGTTTCCTGAGCCGATTTAGTGAGATAGAATTTTCCTTCAAGCGGAGAAAGCACATCCTTGCCCTCGCCAGATGCAGCAGCCTGCTGAGCGCCATCAGCAGATGCAGACTGTGCTGGCAATGCAGTGTCACTGAAAGCTACAGTCACACGATAAGGCTTTCCATTCACATCTACAGTGAGCACCTGAGTACCTTCCTTAGGCATTGAACCGCTTTCAGCCTCAGCACGGCGTTTCTCCACGTCTGCCAGGAAGTCTGCCTTAGCCTTTCCGCTCTTGTATGCCTCATACTGAGCAGGATGCATAGCATATTCGAACAGTTCTTCATCATCCTGACCTGTCTCCCATCCTTTTTCAGCCATCATCTGACGGTATTTGTCAAGCTGATCCGGATAATTGTCCTGAGGATTGCCTGTAAAGAATGTTCTGCCTTCGCTCTTTGCCTTTTCAACAATCTCATCTGCCAACGGACCTGCCAGTGCTCCAGCCTTGCCGAGTATCATATCCCATACATCGTCTGCTATCATAGCCCAGCGTTCCTTGCCTTTTTCCATCTGAATGACATTCATCATTGCCAGATTCTTGACATACTGGCTGAAAGGAGTTACCAAACAAGGATATCCTACACGCGGCCATACATATGACACCTCATCGAACAACTTGATAAGCAATTCATCCTGAGTCATAAGCGGCAGATTATTCTTTGCCTTATATTTATTTATAGATTCAAGGTTTGTTTCAAGGTCAGCCATCAAGCTACCCATCATACCTCCCGGAAGTCCCGGACCTACGAGCAATGAGTTCATCATACGATTCTTAGGACTGATATACAATCCAAGGAAGTCGTCCATGAATTCTTGAATCATGGTTCTTGCCTTCATATAGGCATTAATATTGATTTCCTTAACCTTGAAACCTGCATCCTTCAACATTGCCTGCACACTGATAATGTCGGCATGACCTGTTCCCCATGACAAAGGATCCATACCACAGTCCACATAGTCGCATCCGGCCTTGCAAACCTCAAGAATTGAAGCCATATTGAAACCCGGACCTGCATGAGAGTGATACTGTATGGTTATATCCTTTATCTTCTTTATTCCGGCAACAAGTTTACCTAGGAATACAGGACGTCCGATACCGGCCATATCCTTGATGCAAATTTCATCGCATCCGGCATCGATAAGCTTCTTAGCCATATCGAGATAGTATTCCACTGTATGTATAGGAGAATAAGTGATACACAGACAGCACTGTGAAATCATTCCAGCATCGTGTGCATATCCTATTGACGGGATTATATTATGAACATCATTCAGTCCGCAGAAAGTACGTGTAATGTCAGTTCCCTGAGCCTTCTTTACCTTGTAGAACAGTTTTCTTACGTCTGCCGGAACAGGACTCATTCTCAGTCCGTTCAATGCGCGGTCAAGCATATGTGTCTGGATGCCAGCTTCGTGAAAAGGCTTTGTCCATTCTCTCACAGCCTTATTAGGATTTTCACCAAACAGCAGATTTACCTGTTCAAAACCGCCTCCGTTAGTCTCAACTCTGTCAAAGCATCCCATTTCCACTATCACAGGAGCTATCTTTACCAATTGGTCAACACGTGGTACATATTTTCCGGCACTCTGCCACATATCGCGGAAGACCAGACTGAATTTCACTTCTTTTTCCATTTTCTTAATGTGTTTTCATTTCTTTAATCAATTCAACTTCTCAATTTTCATTACCTTGCCCTTACCACCTGTAAGTTTTTCCACCGCAATGTTAATAGCCTTCACGGAATCCTCTTCCAATGAAACGGTTGCTACTGCAGGCTTACGTTTGACTTCCTCTTCGGGTGGAGCAAATTTGTTCACCGCCTTAATCAGAAGAGTACTAAGCCAGATAATAATTAGAAGGATTACGAATACCGTGCACATACCTACGAGCATCAGCATCAGACCTGTTCCAATATTTTCCATATATATCTAATTTTAATGTATTACCGACACCATTTAAAGCCATGCCGCTTAAAAGGCGCCCCAATATACCAATTAAATATATTGCATTGATACAAAAAACTTTAAAATTATCAACATTCATAACTTTGAAATACATTTTACATATTTAATCAGAATAAAATCCAAATATTGTCATTCATACATTATATTTTACACCTCAGTGTAATCCATCTTTACACTACTGTAAAGAAACCTTACAGTTGCCACAACAGACATTTTTATCAACTATCACAATATCAACGAATTACATTTTTGGCACGGTTATGGCATTATAGTTAGTGTAAAAACAACCGTAAAATGAAAAAAATATTTATACCCATAATTCTAATTTTGGCAGGAACGCAATGCATGGCTTACGGAAGCGACACAACATCCGCTGCCGATTCCTTACGTACAATGACACTGCGCGACTGTATGGAATATGCAATAGAATATTCCACCAAAAATGAAATACAAAAACTTGACAATGCCGACGCACGTACTGAGAGACGCGACGCGATACTCAAGACATTCACCCCGTCTGTTTCGGCAGGAACATACGCCTACAGTAATTTCGGACGTGCCGTGGACCCTGAAACAAACACCTATACCAATACCACATCTTTCAATAACGGTTACTCACTGAGCGCAAGCATCACACTGTTCAACGGATTTTCCGCCATCAACAATATCAGAATTTCGCAGACAGCCGTAAAGATGGGAATCTCGCAGGAAGACAAGCTGCGCGACGAACTGTGTCTGGCAGTTATGGAAGCCTACTTCAATGTACTGTACCACACTGAAATGACTGAAGTTCTCCGTAAACAAGTGGAAAACTCGAAAGCCAGCTTGCTGCTGATGCAGAAACAATATGAAACGGGACAGAAAAGCCGACCTGATGTGGCACAGATGGAGGCCGACCTTGCCGACAGGGAATATCAGCTGGAGACATCGTACAACAACAGCCAGGATGCACTGCTCACACTGAAATCCGTAATGATGTGGCCCGTTGAAGAAGAACTTGAAATAGACCGCACAATGATAGACGAAAAATATTCGGCACTGGTGGAAGAAGAGGACAAGGCAAACGAAATAATGGATTACGCGGTCAGTTCACAGCCATCAGCACTCATAGCAAAAGGCACAATAGACAAAGCCAAATTCGCTCTGAACACGGCTAAATGGCAGTTTCTTCCGAGCCTGTCGCTAAGTGGAGGATGGTCAACCAGCTACTACAGCTATCCAGGAAACAACTCTTACACTGTACCGTCATTCAATTCGCAATGGAAAAACAACTCCGGCGAGTACATACAGCTGAGTCTTTCAATTCCTATTTATGACAGACTTTCCAGATTTTCGAACCTTTCGAAAAAGAAAAACGAATACCGACGCGCCGAGGCACAATACCGACAGACAGTACACGACATAAAATCCGAAGTACAGCGTGCAATACAGGACAAGACTGGTGCCCGCAAGTCGCTTGTACTTGCCATGAAACGTTCAAAAGCACAGGAAGCCACCTATCTGCTGCACGAAAAGAAGATGCGTCAGGGCATGGTATCCCCTATCGACTATCAGACTATTACAAATTCTTTCCTGAACTCACAGGCTGAAGAGTTGAACGCATTGCTGCAATATTATCTGAAACGCAGCGTAGTGAAATATTATAAAGGAATAAGTTACATAGAACAATAAAAAAGTATAACATATCATGGACAGAGCAATAGAAAAGAAAAAAGGAATGGCACTGGTGTTCAGCAAAAAAGCCTTGCCTTACTGGGGTGGCGGACTGCTGTTGTGCCTTATAGGATACATCCTGATAAGAGACAATGTAAGCACACTGAGAGTGAATGCGGAAACCCTATCAATAAACAAAGTTATGAAAGGCGAATTCAATGACTACATCCGTATCTCAGGTCAGGTACAGCCGATGACAACCATACAGCTTAGTCCCCTTGAAACAGGAGTGGTGAAAGAGATATTCATGGAAGAAGGTTCGCACGTAAAAGCCGGCGACAAAATCCTGCGTCTTACAAACGAAAACCTTGATATGCAGATATTGAACTCGGAAGCCGACCTTGCCGAAAAGGAAAATATCCTCCGCAATACAATGATTTCGATGGAACAGCAACGTCTGAGCGTAAATCAGGAAATGCTGCAACTGGAAATGGAAGTAAGACGCTATCGCAGAACATACGAATCGCAAAAATCTCTTTACGCCGAAGACCTGATAGCCAAAGAGGACTATCTGAAAGCCGAAGAAGACTATCAGTTGGCAAAGGACAAACTGGAACTCGTAAAGGAACGTTCCATACAGGACAGCCTTTACCGCAGCGTACAGGTGGAACAGATGCAGGAAAGTCTGAGCAATATGCGAATCAATATGCAGATGATACGCAAGAGAAAAGACAACCTTGTGATTACTGCCCCTATAGATGGCGAACTGGGGTTGCTTGATGTTGTTCTCGGTCAGTCTGTACCGTCGGGCAGCAAAGTTGGACAGATAAATACCCTTGACAGCTACAAGATTGAAGCACAGATAGACGAACACTACATCGACCGTGTTACTTCCGGTCTGGAAGCCGATTTCGAAAGACAGGACGAATCGTTCCATGCCGTCATACGCAAGGTCTATCCTGAAGTACGCGACGGAAAGTTCAAGGCCGACTTCAAGTTCAGCGGAGCACAGCCTGAGAATATCCGTACAGGTCAGACATACTATCTGAACCTGCAATTGGGACAACCTGAAGAAGCCATTATGATTCCTCGCGGCACATTCTATCAGAAGACAGGCGGACGATGGATTTACGTAATTACCGAGGACGGTTCGAAAGCTTATAAAAGAGAAATACGTATAGGTCGTCAGAATCCTCAGTATTACGAAGTGCTTGAAGGTCTGCAACCGGGAGAAAAGGTCATCACATCTGGATATGACAATTTCGGTGACAATGACTGTCTGGTGTTGAATTAACAAACTTAAAAACTCACAAACTTAAAAACTCAAACAATATGATTAAAGTAACTAACCTCAGCAAAGTTTTCCGTACAGAAGAAATTGAAACTACAGCATTGAACGAAGTGTCTTTCGAAATAAACGAAGGTGAATTTGTAGCTATCATGGGGCCGTCAGGATGCGGCAAGTCAACATTGTTGAACATCCTCGGTCTGCTGGACAATCCCACAGGAGGCAGCTACGAACTGTTGGGACAAGAAGTGGCAAACCTGAAAGAACGCGAACGTACCAAATTCCGCAAGGGTAACCTTGGTTTTGTGTTCCAGAGCTTCAACCTTATAGACGAGCTGAATGTGTTTGAAAATGTGGAACTGCCTCTGAAATATCTCAACATCGGTGCGGCAGAACGCAAACAGCGCGTTACGGAAATTCTGAAAAGAATGAACATCAGCCACCGTTCACACCACTTCCCGCAGCAGTTGTCCGGCGGTCAGCAGCAGCGTGTGGCAATAGCCCGTGCCGTAGTGTCAAACCCTAAGCTGGTACTTGCCGATGAGCCTACCGGTAACCTCGACTCAAAGAACGGTAAGGAGGTAATGGATCTGCTTACAGAACTGAACTCGGAAGGCACAACTATAGTAATGGTGACTCACTCACAGAAAGACGCTTCAGTAGCACAAAGAATCATCAACCTCTTCGACGGACGTATTGTGGGTGATGTAAGAAATGAATTGTAAATGCAAGTCTGATAGTTTCAAGTTTTAGAGTTTGTTGAGAACAAACTCTAAAACTTGAAAACTCAAAAACTCAAGATGATATGAATGAATATAAGACATACTTTAAGTTCCTGAGCCGAAACAAGGTTTTCACGTTGGTAAATCTTGCAGGACTGAGCATCTCGCTCATGTTCATACTGCTGATATCGAACATGGTATTCAGGCAACTTACTGTAGATAAAGATATGAAGGATGCCGACAGGACGTATATAATGGCAAGCGAAGAAGATGCATCTGGACATTACAATTTAGGAGACAAACTGAAAAGCCGCTATCCCGAAATTGAGGAATGGTGTGCCATTTCCGGATGTGTTGAATATCCGGTAATGTCTGAAGATAAACAGATGACTTTGTATGTAGGTATGGCAAAGAAAAACTTCTTCAGCTTCTTCGGTTTTCCTCTTCTGTATGGAAATCCTGATGATGTATTGATTTCGAATGACAATGCAGTCATAAGCCAGTCGGCAGCTATTAAGATGTTCGGAACCACAGATTGTATAGGCAAGACTTTCAAGACTATACAGCCAATGGCAACAAACGAATACAAAGTTGCAGGTATTATGAAGGATATAGACAACTCTGTCATTCCTCATGAATGGGAAATAATTTTACCATTCGAAAATATAAAATACTATAATTATGGTTCTGCAATAGAGAATACACACATGAGTAATTCAGGTGGGGCAAATCTATTCTTCCGTCTATTACCGAACACAGATCTTAACACCAAGGCTGACGATATAGTTTCATATCTCAAGACATTTTACTGGATATACGAAGGCGGAACATACAAAACTGTAAAATTCATTCCTGTCCGTGAGTTTTATTTTTCAGACATACAGTCTTCAGTAGGCTTGAAACAGTACAATTATAAGGTTGTTGTGACCTTTATAATAATAGGAGTACTCGTCCTGCTGATGGCTATATTCAATTACGTGAGCATGAGTGTGGCACAGACCAGCTACAGGGCAAAGGAAATGGCGACAAGACGTATCTTAGGCTCTTCACGGAAAGATATTTTCTGGCGAATGATACTTGAATCGTTTATACTTACAGCAGCATCTTTCATTATATCCTTCATACTTGCATTGGCAGTGGAACCATACGCCATGGATTTGCTTAAAGTTAAACTTGATATACTGGGCGACGTATCATATATTACGGTCATATCATACATACTGCTTGTTGCTGTTCTAGCATTCGCGTCAGGCATTGTGCCGGCATCAATATTGTCAGGATATAATCCTATGGATGTGGTAAAGGGAACGTTCCGACGCAAGACCAAACTGGTGTATTTCCGCGGACTGAATATATTCCAAAGCTGTCTTACTATAGCATTGCTGACTTGTTCTTTCTATTTCAGCATGCAGATATACAGAGTTCTCAATGCTCCGCTTGGCTATGAATATGGCAGTATAATAAACTATCCGGTCATGGCAGGCAAAGAACAGATGAGACAGTTCCGCAGCGAGGCCCTGAAACTGCCTTTCGTAAAAAGAGTTTCTTTCGCTTGCGGAACACCAAACGATGGAGGAAACAACTATACAAACTATTTAAACAGTGCCGACACACTGAAATGTATGAGTTTTCAGACATTCATTGCTGATTCATCATTCTTGCAGATGTTTGACATCAAGATTACAGAAGACCGTAGAGTCGGGAACACCGACAATGGCTATTTCGTAAGCGAAAATGCCATGAAAGAATTAAGTTCAATAGGTCAGGGCCCTGATTATTACGTCAATAATTATGGAGATAAATTCAACATTATAGGTCAGTTCAAGGACTTCAAGATACGCTCATTGATGGATGAAGTTCATCCTCTTCAGATGAGAATTCTTCCGGTAGAAAAGGTTTCACCATGGAATGTGCTGGTAGAAACCACATCAGCGAATGAGGAGTACAAACGACAGCTTGATGACTTGTTTTACGAAATAATAGGCGGAATACCTTTCGACTCAAAATGGTATCATGACGAAGTGCTCAATACATACGACAATATAACACGTCTGAACAAGACTATCGTCATTTTCACATTTGCGGCACTCATCATATCATTATTGGGACTTACAGCCATGAGCCTCTACTTCGTATCACAACGCAAACGCGACATATCCATACGCAAGGTTTTCGGTTCAAATTCATGGATGGAACAATGCAACCTGATGAAGTTCTCAATGAAATCACTGCTCATAAGTTTGGTTATAGCTGTTCCGCTCATCTATTTTGGCATACGTCAGATAGACAAGTTTGTGGAATATGATCCTTACTTCCAGTGGTGGATACCGGTAACAGCTTTTGCCCTGGTGGTTGTCTTTTCGTTAGGTTCCGTCTGGCTTATCAGCCTGAAAACCACATCGGACAATCCGGTGAATAATCTTAAAAGTGAATAATAAAGAACTTGACTATAGTATCTATAATAACTTTTAAAAAATCAAAGTGATGAGAAACATTATCAGACTATTCAAAGGTGCAGGAATACTTAATCTGTTAGGTATGACAGTTGCCTTTGCTGCAATATACATTATAATGGTTCAGGTGAATTACGACTGGAACTATAACAGCAAAATCAAGGACCTGGACCGTATATTCGTTGTGACACATAAGGACTGGTTCGACGAAGGGAAATACAGTGTAAACATGAGCCGCCCTGTTATGGAATCATTGATAGAGCAATCGTCGATGGTTGAATCGTATGCTGTTCTACAAGGAAATATTCAGACAGAAGTTAAAATAGCAGACGGTAATGACAACAGGGCATTCGAACTCAACACCATGCAGGTGACAAGCGGCACATATGACGTATTCGGAATAGAAGCCGTTGCAGGTACTTTCCAGGGTATAGGTGAAGAAAATGTAGTGGCACTCAGCGAAAGAGCGTCACGCAGACTGAACCTGAAACTTGGAGATGCAATCCAGCTGGAAGGCGAAAAGGACAAGAGAACCGTTTCTGCCATCTTCAAGGATATGGCTATGAATTCCATATTCGGAGAAACAGATCTTCTGTACAGTAATATTTATGAGAAAGAGTCATTGGACAATTTCGGCGAATGGTCTTACAGATACTTTGTAAAACTTAATGACAAAAACAACGTAAATGCTTTCAGCGAAAATGCTACCAACTTTGCTAAAAATCTGGTCAACGAAATGATAAGTTCCAATCCGGATATGGAACTTCCTACTCAGGAAGAGATAGACGAATACGTAGGCAGAAACACTGTAAAAATATTCCCGCTGGAAGGATTTCAGTTCGAGTTAAAAATTACAGACAATACCATAGTTTACCAATGTAACATTATCACTACAATAACATTGTTCATAGTATCAGTGCTTATACTTGTCATCACACTGATAAACTATCTGAACTTCTTCATGGCACAGATTCCGGCAAAACTGCGTTCTGTAAATACAAGGAAAATTCTTGGCAGTTCCAGACTGTCGCTCGTAATGGGCTTTATGGCTGAATCGGCTATATTGGTGGTGGTTTCGCTTTTCTTTTCATATATTGTGATAAAGATTATAGGCAGTTCCACATACGCTGAACTTATAAGCTGTCCGCTGGATCTTGGATATAATGCCGCAGTGGCGATACTGACAGTTTTTGTCGCACTGATAATGACTGTAGCGTCAAGCATATATCCTGCAATGCACGTCACTTCATTCTCTCCTGCCCTTGCCATTAAGGGAACAATGGGCACAGTAAGCAGAGGCAAGTCATTCAGATATATACTTGTAGGATTCCAGTTCTTTATATCTATCCTGTTCGTGCTGTGTGCATTCTTCATCAAGATGCAATACGACTATATGATGAACTACGACATGGGATTCAACAAGGAATCGCTGTTCACGGCATACGTTCCGGTAAACTCAAATAACCGAGATTTATACACTACCGAACTTCAGAAGAAGACTGCCATCAAGGAAGTGGCATGGGGAGCATCATCTCTGGTCAGCGTATATAGAATGGGTTGGGGAAGAGAATTCAACGGTAAGAATATAAGCTTCATCAGCTATCCGGTCTCATACAACTTCCTGAAGTTTATGGGTATAGACATTGTTGAGGGACGCGACTTCACACAGGCAGACGAGAAATGCGAGAAAGGAATTTTCATATTCAACGAAATCGCCAAAGAAAAATTCGGATTCAGCCTTGAAAGTAAGGTACACGAACATATTAGTGAAACTGATATTGCCGGTTTCTGCGAGAACTTCAAGTTCAAGCCACTGCATTACAAGGAAGAACCATTCGCGTTCTACGTTTTCGGGAAAAAGCCATGGTGGCCTGTAAGTCATCTGTATATCCGAAGTAATCCTGGAGCTACTTACAGCGAAGTGCTTCAGGCTGTGAAAGAAGTGGTAGCCGATATTTCACCTAACTTCAATACCGAAGAAATAAACCTGAAGTTCTTCGACGAGGAACTTGGAACACAGTACCGTAAAGAACAGAAACTAATCAGCCTTATAACGCTGTTCACCATACTTGCAGTAATCATATCACTGATGGGAATAATAGGTCTGCTTATGTTCGAAACCAAGTTCCGCAGAAAGGAAATAGGTCTGCGAAGAGTTCACGGGGCAAGCATACGCGAGATACTGGAGATGTTCAACCGCAAATTCTTCTACATACTGCTTATAAGCTTCCTGATAGCTGCGCCTGTGGGATATATTGTAATGGACTATTACTATAGCACATTCGCATATCGTACTCCGTTGCACTGGTGGGTATTCCTGCTGGCGTTCGTCATGGTAGCAATAATTACTGTAGGAGTTGTCACACTGTGCAGTTATAAGGCAGCTTCGGAAAATCCGGCTGAAACGCTGAAAAATGAATAAAAGAGATGACGAGGCTTCAGTTACAAGTTGACAAGGTTTGGCCTCGCCGACCATTGGTTCCGTCCGGATGGCAACCTTGTCAACTCGTCAACTTGTCAACTCGTAACTTAAAAACGAAAAAATATGCTCAAGTTCAACAACATATTGAAAATATTGTCTCTAGGAATAGGTCTTGCCATAGGATGTATTCTTATAGCCAAGGTATGCTTTGAGTCGTCATACGACAATTTCTACAAAGGCCTTGACCGAATATATCTCATCAAGGCAGTGTATTCACTGAGAGGCGAAACAGACGAAAACAGTCAGGTAAGTGGTGGAGTAGCTCCCGGATTCAAGAAATATGTACCGGGAGTGGAAAGCGCCACACGTACAACCTTCCTTTTCGAAAGCGACAAATTCTATACGGAAGAAAAGGCTCTTGTAACCGGTACGCTGGTTTTGGCGGATACCGCATTCTTCGATGTCTTCGACCGTAAGATTCTGGCAGGAAACCCGAAGGAAGTATTGGCTCAGAGATTCAACATTATGGTAAGCCGTTCGTTTGCCGAAAAGATGGGAGGCATTGACAAGGCTGTAGGAAAAATTATTTACAACGAAGAGGCACCCAAACTAAAGTTTACCGTAGGAGGAGTGTATGAAGATTTCCCGGAAAACGGAAGTATGTATTACGACATCCTGCTTTCAATGGAAACTTATCCAAAGGTAAGTACAGAAAACTGGCTCGGGAATGACCGATACAAAGGATATGTAAAACTTGAAGAAGGTGTTACACCTGAATCCCTCGATCCTGCCATACGCAAGATGATGGACAAGAACCTGCCTATGGAAGAGCTTGAGAAAAGCGGATACGAAATTTGGTGTGTACTCAGTCCGTTTCATAAGCTTCATACATCCGAACCATACGTAAGGAATCTTATAATCATCCTTTCAGTAGTTTCGTTTGTACTGGTTCTGATATCACTGATGAACTATATGCTTATATCCATATCGGAAATGGTGAAACGCTCGAAGGAGATAGGTATCCACAAATGCTATGGCGCAGAAGGAACAAACATATACGGTATGCTGATTAAAGAGACATCAGTATATCTGTTCTTCTCACTGCTTCTGGCATTCCTGATGATATTGGCATTCAGACAGACAATAGAATATCTGCTTGGAGTCAGTCTGGAGGCTCTTTTCATAAAGGAGACTATGATTGTACTATGCGGAGTGATACTGGTATTGTTCCTGGTTTCGGCTTTGCTTCCGGGATATCTTTACAACAAAATTCCGGTAAGCGTGGCGTTCATGAACTACAAGGAGAACAAAAGGAAATGGAAACTATGTCTGCTGTTCATCCAGTTTATCATAAACGTGTTTCTTCTGAGTTTCGTTTTCATCATTGCCGCTCAATACGACAAGGCTCTGAACGATGATCCCGGATATAATTACGACAACGTGTTATACTATAATGTCAGAGGAGTAGATAAAGTACAGGCATCGAGAAGCGTGGAAGTAATATCATCCCTACCCGAAGTAATTGACGTGGAGAGGGCATACACTCTTCCATTCGATTATTGCTCAGGCAATGATGTCTATCTGCCAGGACATGACGCAGAACTTTTCAACATAGCCGACCAGTATGCCGGTACAGAAGGTTTCTTCGAGTTCTTTGACATTCCAATAATCGAAGGACGTGTGCCTGCCGCAGAAAACGAGATTGCAGTCAGTCGCAGTTTCGTGGAAAAGATGAAAGAGTTTACAGACTGGAATGACGGCCCGATAGGAAAAGGTATTTATCTGACCGAACATTCAGACTCTTCGGCTATGAATCTTGGAATTCTGACAATCTCGGGAGTTTACGAGGACTACCGTATCGGACTGCTGAACAGAATGGACGAACGTCCGAGCGTACGCTTTACAGGCAAAGTAGAGAAGGAATATATGCCGTTCATTCTTGTAAAGGTAAAAAACATCAATCCTGAAACAATAAACAAGATTCAGAAGAAGCTGGGTGAAGTGATTACCGAAAAGGATATGGAAGTTTTCTCATACGAACAGGTAATGAACAGTATGTATGACGACAACAAGAAGATGAAGAATACCATCCTTGCCGGAAGTATATTCTCCATAGCGATAGCCTTCCTAGGACTCGTGGGATACGTCCGCGATGAAGCACAACGAAGAAGCAAGGAGATTGCCATACGCAAGATAAACGGAGCCACCACGGCAGAAATCCTTTCGCTTTTCGTGGCCGGCATAATGAAATGGCTCGTTGTTGCCTTTATCATAGGCGATGCACTGGCATATTATGTGGCAGGACTCTGGCTGGAACAGTTTGCCGAGAAAGTCAGTCTGTCATTGCTATATTTCCTTGCAGCAGACCTGATAGTGGCTATAATAGTAGTAGCTACTGTGGTAATCTGCAGCCTGAAAATATCGAATGCCAATCCGGTATTGTCACTTAAAAACGAATAAAAGAGACGAGCCTCTTTTTAAAGTTGACAAGGCTCCAGTTACAAGTGAACAAGGTTCTCCATCCGGACGGCAACCTTGTCAACTCGTCAACTTGTCAACTCGTAACTTAAAAACTTAAAAACTCAAGAACTCAAATTTAATATGCAAGCACTGAGAAACATAAAATATACGTTGAGGAAATACTTCGTTCCAATGCTTATGAGCCTTGTCGGTCTGATTCTGGCATTCAGCGCCTTTATGCTCATATCCGTGCAGCTGGACTTCGAAAAGGGATTCGACAGATTCCATCCTGATGCCGGAAACATCTACAGGGTGGATCTCTCGGACAACAATACCATTTTCCGCTCGATTCTTCCTCCGGGATTTTCGGACGAAGTGATACGTTCGTCAAGCCATATCGTGGCTGGGACTGTGGTATGTCCGTTTCTGGGAGAGGTATATATCACCACTATGAAAGACGGAGTATCCGGCGGATTCATAGAAACCGCCAATGTGGTGAGTGAAGACTTTTTCAAGGTATTCGGAATAAAGATTGTAGAAGGCGATCCCGCCACTCTGTCGAAGAACGAGCAGCTTGCCATTCCGCAAAGTACGGCACGCAAAATTTTCGGCAACGAATCTCCTATAGGTAAACAGGTGAAGATTAAGTCCGGTACCGGATTTCTGCGTTCCGACAAATGGACTGTAGGTGCCGTTTACGAGGACTTGCCAGCAAACTCGCAGATACGGAACGAGATATACATGAAGATTCCGGATTTCTTCCTTCAGAACTTCGGGGCAAGCAACTTCGTATGCTATCTCCGTCTTGATGACAGCGGGAATGTTTCTCTGGTTGAGGATGAATTCAACAGCAAGTTCGAGTTTGATAAATACCGTGGTCTCACCCCTATTTATCTCACACCGCTGGTTGACGTATATTTTCAGGAAGAGAAGTCGGACGGACGTGTGTTCCGGAGCGGAAGCATCACACAATACAATGTACTGACCATTATCTCATTCCTCATAATCATTGTAGGTCTGCTGAACTTTACAAATTTCTACACCTCACTCATTCCGTCAAGGCTGAAAACCATCAACACCAGGATTATACTTGGTGAGGACACCCGCACGATACGTATGGAGATAATTCAGGAAACTGTCCTGCTGTCGCTCATAGCATTTGCCGGAGCGGTGATTGCAGTTGTTTTCCTCTCTCCTGCCGTCACGGAAATGGGAATCGTAAACACAGTGTTCAGCTTTGAGAAGAATTCTTCCATCGTAATCATAACACTGCTTCTGGCTCTGTCCGGCGGAATACTTTCAGGAATATATCCTGCATTCTTCGCCACATCATATACCGGAGAACTTGCTATGAGAGGCAACTTCAACCTCAGTTCTTCGGGAATGAAAATCAAGAAAACCCTTCTGTGCGTGCAGTATGCCATTTCGTGCTCATTGATTCTGTTCATAGCGGCAATCTATTTGCAGAACAGGATGATGCTTCAGTTCGACCCGAAGTTTGACAAGGACCGCATCGCCATTGTAGGGTTGACAAGCGATATAGTAAAGAACAAAGGCGCATGGATAAAGGAAGAACTTCAGAAATATCCTGAAATAGAGAATGTGGCATTCACGTCCGAAAGATTCGGGGCACAGGACACTTACTGCACTGAGGGAATAGAATATAACGGAACTGACATTCCAAGCTTCCTGATATATGTCACTCCTGATTTTCCTGACGTGATGGGAATAAAGATGACAGAAGGGAAAACATTCCCGAAAACGAGCCAAGGAGACATTATAGTAAACCGGTATATGAATGACAATTACGGTGTGGAACTTGGAAATATACCTTCCATGGAAGCGGAGGCAATAGGTATATGCGACAATGTAAACTTCACGTCCATGCGCAAAAGCCAGAGCGCTGTATGCTTCATTTCCCTACCGGCTGAAAGCGGATATCTGTCGGATATGTTTGTGAGACTTTCTTCCGGATACGACAGAACTGAGGTGGTATCCCACATAAAGGAGATAATCAGCAAAGTGGAACCCGAATATCCTACCGAAGTATTGTTCTACGACAATGTGGCTGCCGCACAATATCAGCGTGAGAATTCTTTCGCCAACACGATGCTGTGTTTTTCAATAATAGCCGTAGTATTGTCACTGGTCGGCGTCTTCTCTATGGTGATATTCGACATTCAGCATAAGAGAAAGGAAATAGCACTGCGCAAAGTGTTCGGAGCAGACTACACCGATGTACTCTGGCTGGGAAACAAGCCGTATTTCTTTATTGTTCTGGCTGGTTTCATCATATCTATACCCGTAGCGGTGATAGCAATAAACGAATATCTCCAGGGATTTGCAATGAAAGTAAATGTGTCATGGTGGATATTCCTGCTGGTGTTCCTGTTCATACAGGTGCTTACGGCAATACTTGTAGTTATGAGATATAATTCGCTGGCACTTGAATCTCCAAACATATCATTGGAGACCGAATAAATAAAAAAATCTCTCTCTAATTAAGCCGCAGGCTACAACTGTTCGTGACGAATGGATGTGTCTGCGGATAATTTTTCAATTAACTGGACAAAATAAACTCCAAAACTTATATTTTTGCACAACAAAGTATAAAAGTGAACATGAACAAAGCCAAAATATTAGTAGTAGATGATAATAGCGGAATAAGGGCAGCACTCCAACTGCTACTGCCTAAATACTTCAAGGAAGTAAAGGCTGTGGCATCACCAAACGTCATAAATTCACAGTTAAGAGAATTTATGCCTGACGTGATTTTGCTGGATATGAACTTCCAGTCGTCTGCCAATACCGGAAATGAGGGATTGTACTGGCTTTCGGAAATCAAAAAGACAAGCCCTACTACCGAAGTTGTACTCTTCACCGCTTATGCCGACATATCACTGGCTGTAGAGGGAATGAAACGCGGAGCATTCGACTTCATTGTAAAGCCTTGGGAAAACGAGAAACTGATTTCTGTGCTTGATGCCGCCTACAAGCACAGGGATGCAGGAACAAAAAAGAAAAGCATAAAACCTGCGGTAAGCCAGACTGCAACAATGCACTGGGGCAGCAGTCCTGCAATGAAAAATATATTCCGCACCGTAAACAAAATAGCCTCGACAGACGCAAGCATTCTCATTACGGGAGAAAACGGTACGGGAAAAGATGTGCTTGCGGCAGAAATCCATCGTCTGTCGGACAGAGGTATGAAGCCGATGGTTTGTGTGGATGCTGGAGCGATAACGGAAACATTGTTCGAAAGCGAACTGTTCGGACATGTAAAAGGAGCCTTTACGGACGCTCATACAGACCGTGTGGGAAAAATAGAACAGGCAAACGGCAGCACACTGTTTCTTGACGAAATAGGAAATATTCCTCTTAATCTGCAGGCCAAATTGCTCAGAGTTCTTCAGAACAGAACGGTAAGTAAGGTAGGAAGTTCGCAATCAACTCCTGTAGATATCCGCCTCATCTGTGCCACCAACCGCAATCTTGAGGAAATGATACGAAACGGCGAGTTCCGCGAGGACCTCTACTATCGTATCAACACCATGCATCTGCAACTTCCTCCCCTTAGAGAAAGGACTGATGAGATCATCCCTCTGGCAGAAATATTCATAAAGAGATATGCCGAGAAATATCATCGTGAGGTATCGGGAATCTCAAGTGAAGCGGAAAAGGCATTGGTTTCATGCAGATGGAACGGAAATATCCGCGAACTGCAAAACACGATAGAAAAGGCAGTAATCCTGACCGACGGTACGGAGCTTCAGCTTTCAGATTTCTGTCTGCCCGACAGGCAAAACACATATGAACTACAGCCGCAAGCATCAGCTTCAGGAGAAGAGACACTGGAAGAAGTGGAAGAAAGAACCATACGCGCCGCAATGGAAAGATATAACGGTAATCTTACTCATGTGGCAAAATCGCTTAACATAAGCCGCCCTACCCTATATACGAAACTGAAAAAATATAATATATGATTTCGTATGAAAATGTCATATTAATCATTATTGCTACTGCATTAATATCTGCAATAATTTCCGGTATGTACTATGCACGAAGGACACACCGCAAGGTTTCGTACATCCTTGACGCGCTGGAAGACAAGGAGACCAACTTCCGTTTTGACGAAAAGAAAGTACTGTACCGCAGATTAAACAAGACTCTGAACAGAATACGTCTGATATTCGAAAAGGAAAAACAGGAAATAAACGAACAGGAACGTTACTACGGTCAGATGCTGGACAGGGTAAAGACAGGTATAGTGGTAGTGGAACTGAACGAGAAATTCAGCGGAAAAGTTTCATACTGCAATGCGGCTGCACTGAATATACTTGGAGTGGCAACACTGAGCAATATACGCCAACTGGCAAATGTCAGCCATGAGATACAGGAATGCTTTGAAAACATTTCCGAAGCAAACAACGAGATGCGCGTTTCTTTCTACAACGAAAAGGGACAGACCACACTTGCAGTATCATCTTCCGAAACATCATTGCAGGGAAAGAATGTAAAGATTATCGTTATAAATGACATAAGCAACGAAATGTCGCGCAACGAAGAGATGTCGTGGAACAAACTTATACGTGTGCTTACGCATGAAATAATGAACACCGTAACTCCAATTGCTTCGCTGAGTCATACACTGTCGACGGACATAACTTCATCAGAAAACAAGTCTGTCAACAGAGAAGAACTCAAATTGGGCCTTGACACAATATCAGAATCAGCTCGCGGACTGATAAAATTTGTTGACACCTACCGTTCGCTGACACGTATATCAGTACCTGTAAAAAAGGCGTTCTATCTAAAAGAACTTATTGACAGGGTTACACAACTGACACGCGAACAGATCAGCGCATCAGGAGCGAAACTAAGCTACATAGAGAAATCGGACGACATTCTTCTTTATGCAGACGAAGACCAGATTTCGCAAGTACTGGTAAACCTTATTAAGAATGCTCTTCAAGCCAAAGCCACAAACATAGATATAACTGCCGAAATAGACTTTTCAGAAGCCGTTGTAGTGAATATTTCGAACAACGGAACTCCTATCAGCAAAGAGAATTATGAGGATATTTTCGTTCCGTTCTATACTACAAAACAGGAAGGAACAGGAGTAGGATTAAGTCTATCCCGGCAGATTATGCGTCTCCATAACGGAAGTATATCACTGGTGTGTAGCAATGAGAAAAATACGGTTTTCAAGTTGCAGTTCAAATAACAAATATCAGAATAAATATTGTAAATCACACGACGGTTAAATCTTTGTCACTTTAACCCAATCAATCCATAACTCACCTGGCAAATCATTATCATCAATTTCTCCCGGCCATGTAGGATTACCATTCAATTCTCCACCAAGAGAAAAATTCAATATTATGTCATAAAGATACTCACAAAACGGGAACTGCATTTCTTCGGAAGGCAGATTTTGATTTTCATATCTCCATGTTTCTACACCATCAATATAGAATATTACAGCCTCTTCTGTTCTGTCGGCAGCATATACATGATATTGTGTAACATCAAAATTTGTAGGACGATTAGGATTGGTTACACCGGACGAACCATAATCACCGTTTATATAATATGTATGTACTGTCTGATATATATCGTAAGGAGTCCCTTGTACCCATTCCATTAGGTCAACTTCTCCACCTCTAGGCCATACAGGTGCATTAATAGGCATCTGCCATATTGCAGGAAAACCACCTTTTACCAGTTTTGTCAATCTTGCACGTACTTCAAGACGCGTATTGCAAGGGAAACCTGTTTTTGTTCTGATACCACCATTTTTATATACTCCGTCTTCTTTTGAAGCTTTAAGTTTGAGCACACCGTCTTCTACCTTAACATTCTCATACCCTTTGACATATTTGAAATGTTGCCCCCAGGCATTATTCCCATATTTACACAGTTCCCATACGGAAGTATCTGGAATTGATGAATCACCTAAAAAATCATCAACAAATAATATATTGTCATCATTATGGCCGTCGCATGATGAAACAGACATACCAAGCAATATAAAGAAAGATGATATAAGAGTGTAAACTTTTTTATACATAATTCTAATATTAAAATCAAGAAGGTTAATAAAAATAGGGTTGCCTTTTGAGCAACCCTATTATTCAAACTCTTATTATATTATTTCCATTCATCATGTTGTACGAGTTGCTTATTGGTATCAATTTCACCCTGTGGTATTGGCCAAACTTCATCTTGCGGGCCTCTATAGCTGAAATCATAAACAGCAAAATCATCACCATAGAACTCTTTGTCATGTTTCATTCTTTCGACAGCATTTTTCCATTCACCCCATCTGTACAAATCGGCAAGCCTTAAATCCTCGAAAGCAAGTTCCACTCGTCTTTCGTGTCTGACTATATCTCTCAACTGATCTTGTGACAAATTTTTGCCTTCGACTTCTTCTACAGCAGGCATACCAACTCGTGCTCTGACTTCATTGACATACTGGGTTATTTCCGCTTGAGGCAAGCCTTTTTCCACTTTAGCCTCAGCCATGGAAAGCAATACTTCAGCGTATCTTATGATGTAATAATCCAAGCTTCCATCGTATTCATTTGCTGTATTTTCAGGAGTAAACCATTTTAGAATGCAAGCTGTTGATTTTGCCGGAAGATTATTGGTATATTCTTTTCCATTCCATGTCATTCCAGGCAACATTAATGTTGCTTTAAGTCGTGGATCACGGTTTTCGTATCTTGCATAGTCAGGATTCTCTCTGGTATGACCTCCCTTTTCCTTACTACCTTTAAATAATTGAGACTTCTCAATAGGCAATCCGTCAATACAATAAAAATCATCACTCAGGTTCATAGATGCTTCAATAGCATTAAGCGGGGCACTCCAACATACACCAAATGTACTACCTTCCTTTAATCCCGGACCAGTGAAATGAACACTCAAGAGGACTTCATCACAGCCTTCATTTTCTTCTTTAAACAGATTTCTAAAGTTTGCTTCGAAATCCGAGCCATCACCTGATTTAAATAAAGAAACTTTACCGATAACATTATTATAAGCTTCAATAGCATCATCCCATCTTGCATCAAATAAAGCAATACGTCCCATTATAGCATAAGCAGCTTCTTTTGACATTCTTCCTTTCTGTTCTGTACCTTTATCAGGAAGGCTAGGATTGTTTGTCTTCAAATCAGCCAAAATATTATCAACTATATTCTTTTTCAGTTCCTTTGGAGCTTCCGGATTTTCCAATGTCAAAGGTTCTGTAATATAAGGAACATCCCTGTATAGAGAAATTAGGTTGCAATATCCTAATGCTCTCAAAGCAATAGCTTCAGCCTTAATTGCATTTTTTGATGTATCTTCCATAGGAATGCCCTCCACTTTAGAAAGAAGGAGATTACAGCGCTTAATCAACTCATAGTTTGCATTCCAGTAGTTAGAGAAACATCCGTCTGTCGTAGCAGAAGTACCTTTAGACACTGTACTGCCCTGCATCCAGTCTCCCCATGTATGTTGTCCGTTATCAGTACTGGTTTCACGCATAAGGAATCCGAATCCTCCACCGTCAACATTATCATCATACAAATGATCAGACTGTAAAGCGTCATAACAAGCCGCTAGCCCCATTAAAGCATCACTTTCAGACTGCCAGAAAGTATTATCCGAAACCTGGTTTGGATTATTCAAATCCAGAAAACTGTCAGAACAAGAAGTTGCTGTAATAAGCAATCCAGACAACAACAATCCTCTGTATATATTTAATCTAAATTTCATAATAGTAAGTTTTTATAGTTTAAAAGGTTCTGGTTTGGACTTGTCTCTGCATAAACATTAGCAGCTACAAGCAAACCTACGGTTACCGGAATTGACTGTAATAAACATCTCCTCCATGGAGAATTCAGTCTGAAAAAAATGTCTTTTTTCATAGGTTTTTGTTTTAAGTTAACTATTCAATAAAATTGAGTTTTTAAAAATAAAATACTGTATTAATTAAGTTAGTCTTTGTATTTTTCATGCCGCAAAATTATATAATAGACAGTTTCATTACTTAAAAAAAATGACTTTAGATTTTTAAAAATCGACATAAATATATGATTTTCAATATTGTTATAGTATTTCTTGCATTTTTTGAAAATAAAGAATTGAAAAGTATATTTTAAGATTAAACATTAAAAGACATTATATATTGAAGTATTATTATTACATTTGTAAAAGTAAACCTCAAAAATCCAATATGAAAGTCTCACAGATTATATTATTTGTAATAATCATTTTAAGTTCATTACTCCATACCAACAAATTATATGCTGACTATTCATATAGCCAGATATATTTACCGTCTGATGTTCCTTCGGTAGTTCATTGCATTTTTAAAGACAAATATGGGTTTATATGGATGGGCACAAGAGCAGGTCTGTTCAGATATGACGGCCAGAATATCAAAGATTACAATAAGGATAAAAACTCACCGTTAGGAAGCTATATCTATAAAATATTCCAAGACAATAACGGACATTTATGGGTACTTACCAATAAAGGTATTTGTATATACGATTACTCAATAAATGGATTCAGCATAATAGAAAACGATGATAAATCTCCACTGATAGCTTCAAGTGCCATCGTCAATAAAGGAGAAATCATATTGGGAGGAAAAAATTTCATTTATACCTACGACATATATAAAAAGAAAATAAAAGATCTTATATCATTCAACCTGCCCAATGATTATAATGTATCAAATATGATTCTTTCCGGCACTGATACACTAATATGTAGCGACAGATGGTACGGAATGAGAATAGTTGACTTGAAATCAAAAAAATCATACGCTGCTTTTCCTGAATGTGGAAATGATATAATATGCACATATCAGGACAATGAAGGGAAAATCTGGATTTCTTCGTATAATAAAGGGGTACACTGCTATGATAAAAAACTCAGATTTCTTAATTACTATTCAAAAAAGAATTCAGGAATAAGCAGTGATATTGTCCTGAGTATTATTGAACACAAGGGCGAAATATGGTTTGGTTCTGATGGAGACGGAATTTCCGTGCTAAACCAAGAAAGTGGAATTTTTAAAGTTCTAAAACATATACCAAGCGAAAACAACTATTCTTTACCTTCAAATTCTATAATATGTCTGTATGAAGATTATTATGGAAATGTATGGATAGGCAGTATTTACTATGGAGCCATATGTATGCATGAAGTTTCGATGAGGACATATAAAGATGTCCTTCTTGGTGACAATAGCGGACTGACAAACTGTACCGCACTGTATTTATTTAAGGAAGGAAACGACAGGCTGTGGATTGGTACAAATGGCGGAGGATTAAATATGTACAATCTTAGTAATGGAAAATTTTCTCATTTCCCATCTACCATAGGTGATAAAGTAACTTCTATCTGCGATTTTGGAAAGAATAAGCTCCTTATATTTAATTTTGCCGAGGGAATTTTTGTTTTTGATACAGTCACAGGAACAAAAAAACCTTTTATACTTATAGATAAAAAAACTAACGAAGAACTTTGTAACCACGGTAATTCCGTTTTCATATACAGAAATACTCCTAAATCTATATTGTTCCTTGCGAATTTTGTATATTGGTATGACGAAGAGACCGGAAAATTTGATACTATTAAAGAAAAAAATAATGTTGACCTTGGTATCGGTTCTCTGGTTGCCATAGGAAATGACTCCATCTATACATACATTAACGATATAAATAATGTTTACAGACTGGATAACAGGACCAAAACATTGGAAATGATTTTCAAAGTTTCAAACGATGTTTCAATTACATCAGTAAGCATGGACAATTCAGGGATAATTTGGGTTGGAACAGATAAAGGATTAATCAGATACGACAACAAGAATCACACACACGAGTGGGTAAAAACAGAACTGTTCAATCGTGTATCTTCTGTAGTATGTGTAAACAATAAAGTATTGGTAGGAGCCGAATCCATGCTTTTCTGTTGGGATATAGATAAACAGAAGTTTTTGTTTTACGGAGAATCGGACGGCGTGATGCCTAATGAATATATGCCTAGCTCGAAATTCGTAAATTCTGACGGACGGATTTTTATGGGCGGAGTAAGAGGATTATTAAAAATAGACAAACTGCAGGATTATGAGAGTACGTCTGCACTTTCTCTGAATCTTTCTGAAATAGAGCTTAACGGCATGAAAACTTTTTTTTCTACCGATGGCCAAATACCGGAACTGAAGATGTCTGAATCAGGTAGCTTGATTATAAGGGTATTTGCTAACGGTGAAGATATTTTCAGAAAGAAAATGTATAAATTTCAAATATATGGACCTGATATAAAAAAGAATATCGAGACATACAGATCAGAGCTTGCTTTGCATTCATTATCGGCAGGTAAATACCGGATATTGGTATCATGCAATACAAAAGATGGTAATCAGACAAACGAAAAATGTATTCTGACACTTAAGGTCATTCCACCATGGTATAAGACCAAATGGTTTTTCCTGTCATGCATTCTGCTTTTGGTATTAGTATTCATTTACATAAACATTTTGATAGTCAGAAAAAAGACAGAAAAACACAATCTTATAATCAAAGAACGTGAAAAGCAAATGTATGAGGATAAAATTCGTTTCCTTATAAATATAAGCCATGAATTAAGAACCCCTCTTACGCTAATACATGCACCATTACAGAGAATATTGAAAACTCTGGATATGGAAAATCCATTATTGCTTCCTCTGAAGGGTATCTACAGGCAGACTCAACGCATGAAGAATCTTATAAATATGGTACTTGACGTGAGGAAAATGGAAGTTGGCAGCGGAAAACTCAATTTAAGTATAACTGATGTGAACGAATATGTAAAATACATAGGTCAGGATTTCATAGAGGAAGCAAAAGCCATTGGAGCCAATGTTGTGTTCAAGCTAGATAATTCTGCAGGTGAAATAGAAGTGGACAAACAGAAATTTGACAGCATACTTACAAATCTACTAATCAATGCTCTGAAACATTCTTTCAGTGGTGGGATTATAACTATATCTACAGAAAACATTGTTGAAAGTGATTCCGTAAAAATATCAGTATCCGATCAGGGACATGGACTTAAAGGAACAGATCCATCAATGCTCTTCAGACGGTTTTATCAAGGAGCCGGCGAAGAGACCGGAACAGGAATAGGATTGTCATACTCAAAAATCCTGGTTGAAATGCATGGAGGAAAGATTGGGGCATACAACAATGAGGATAAAGGTGCAACATTCTTTTTCGAGCTTCCAAGAAGACAGGATGACACTAAGGCTTACGAGCCTAAACAGTATATGAATGAACTGATATTCGACTTTAACGGAGATGATAAATCAGAAGGGACGAAACTTACTGACATGGATACATTGTCTTATACTGTTATGATAGTAGATGATAATGCCGACTTGAGAAGTTTCCTAAAATCGGTACTGAAAGAGTATTTCAAAAAAGTCATTACTGCTTCCGAAGGTGAAGAAGCCCTGTTACTTATAAAAAGCCATTTACCGGATATTGTAATAAGTGACGTTATGATGCCAGGCATGAACGGATATCAGTTATGCAAATCAATTAAACAGGACTTTTCAATAAGCCATTTGCCTGTAATTCTGTTGACTGCAAAGGACGATAACGAAAGCAGAATAAACGGTTATAAAAATGGAGCTGACGACTATATCCTGAAACCGTTTGATATTGATATGCTTCTGGAGGTCATTAAAAACAGGCTCAGAAACAGAGACATAGCACGTAAAGCATATTCAGATACAGGGAAACTGCCTACAGCAGAATCTACAACATTCAGCCAGGTAGATGAATCGTTTATCCTTAAAATGAATTCAGTTATCAATAATCATATGAGTGATCCGGAATTGGGAGTACACACCATTTGCAAAGAACTTGGAATGAGCCGCACTTCGGTATATAGCAAATTGAAAAATCTTACCAATATGGGAATAAACGATTATATTAGTAAGGTCAGGATGGAGAAAGCCATTGAACTACTTCTGGAAACCGACATGTCGTTTGTGGAAATCGCTGTAAGTGTAGGATTTACTTCGCAAAGCTATTTCAGCACAGCATTTAAGCAATATACAGGAAAAACGCCTACGGCATATAAAAAAGAGATGAAAAAACAATACCGATAATTCTTAAAAAAATAACTGGTCAGGTGAGTTTGATATTTTCACCTGACCAGTTGTCTTATTTAAATAAATTCTATTATAAATCCCCTTTCTTCAATACTGTGCAGCCTTTTGCTTCAAGCACTGCCAGGCATGCCTTGAGGTCGTTAGGCTTTATCACCACGTGTGCCTTGTCATTTTGGGCAAAAGCATACATATATTCTATAAAGATTTTCTCTTCTGCCAGATACTCCAGAATCACAGCTAGGGAACCGGGAGTATTGTCGCAACTGAGGCAGATAACTTCGGTTGACATAACGGCAAAGTTCTGTGCACGCAATACCTCAACAGCCTTATCTACATCAGATACTATAAGGCGTAGAATTCCGAAATCTGTTGTCTCTGCCATACTGAAGGCATGCATGTTTATGCCGTTCTGTCCCAATGTGCGGACTACATCGTTTATTCTTCCTGTCTTGTTTTCCAGGAATACAGATAATTGCTTTATAGTCATGTTACTTTAATTAAAAATGAAAAATTAAAAATTAAGAGCGTCTCACACCAACTTACGGTTATCTATCACCCTCTTCGATTTTCCCTGACTGCGGGCTATGCTGTTAGGTTCAACCAACTTGACATCGGCACTGATAGAAAGTACACTCTTCAGTTTGTCGGCAAGTGATTTCTTCAAGGCAAGCATTGCTCCTATATCATCGCTGAAGAAATCGCGACGCACTTCAACCTGTATTTCCAGAGTATCAAGATTGCCTTTGCGGTCAACTATCAACATATACTGAGGTTCGAATTCCTTCATCTCGAGGATGACACTTTCCACCTGTGAAGGGAACACATTGATACCGCGGATAATGAGCATATCATCACTTCGTCCCATGATAGGAGTCATACGCACTGATGTACGTCCGCACGGACACGGAGTGTCAATAAGAGATGTCAGGTCTTTAGTGCGGTAACGGAGCAATGGCATTCCTTCTTTGGTAAGTGTAGTAAAGACGAGTTCACCCTGCTGTCCGTAAGGCAATGGCTGAAGTGTGTTAGGGTCGATTATCTCCGGGAAGAAATGGTCTTCGTTGATATGCGATCCGTTCTGCTCCTGACACTCGTATGATACACCAGGTCCCATTATTTCGCTCAGACCATAGATATTGTAACCTTTCAGTCCGAGACGTTCTTCTATTTCCTTACGCATATTTTCTGTCCACGGTTCTGCACCGAAAGCACCGATACGAAGACCAAGATCATTCTTGGTAAGCCCCATCTTCTCCATCACTTCTGACAGATACATGGCATACGATGGTGTACATGCTATACCGGTAATCTTCAGATCGCGGATAAGACGGATGTGTTTTTCTGTGTTACCTGTAGATGCAGGTATAACCGTTGCTCCAAGATTTTCCACCCCGTAGTGTGCTCCCAAACCACCGGTGAAGAGTCCGTAACCGTAACTAACCGAGAATGTATCATCACGAGTAACTCCGTATGCCGTGAGACAGCGTGACATCACTTCCGACCAAATAGCAAGGTCTTTACGCGTATATCCCACAATAGTAGGATTACCTGTTGTACCTGAAGACGCGTGTACACGTACTATCTCCGATGCGGGTGCAGCCTGCAATCCATACGGATAGTTATCACGCAAGTCCTGTTTGGTAGTGAAAGGAAGTTTCACTATATCGTCAATACTACGGATATCATCGGGAGACAAGTCCATCTCCTGCATTTTCTTTCTGTAGAACGGGACATTATGATAAACATATGTCACCAGTTTCTGAAGTCTTTTCCCCTGCAGCTCGCGCATCTGTTCGCGAGGCATACATTCCTTATTCTCATTCCAAAACATGGGTATTATCTTTAATCGTTAATGTTATATTTGCAAATGTAATTATATAGGATGGTCTGCCTTAAAGGCTTTCATTCGTTCTTCAAGAACAGGATAAAGTTCTTCCCTCATGCGAGATGTGCATGCACGTACTCCCTGCTGATCGCTTCCTGTTGTGGAAAGTGAAATACTGCTGACTCCATAATACATAAGTTCCTCGAGCAACTCTCCTCCTGTCATGCCTGGATACCCCAAAGTGAAGAAGAAACCGTCACCAACCTTTTGGTGTACATCATAATCGTAAACAATACTGAATCCGTTGTCGGTAAATATCTGTTTCATTCTGCGTGCGCGACGTTCATACTCACGTGTATCCTCTACGAAGTCTATCACTCCTTCAACGGATTTATTCAGCATTTCCGCCATGGCATACTGTGTTGTGGCAGTACATCCGGAAGTTATCATATACATGATGGATGCAATGAATGTAGGCCCGAATATTCCAGAGTCCTCATATCTCTCTGCAAGTGCAGGATACTGTTTGTCGAAAAGCTTGTCAGAAATACATGCCAATGCAATACGCTGACCGGCATAACTGAAGATTTTCGAAGCAGAAAGCATAAGGATATAATTGTCGGTATATCTTGCTACTGTAGGCACGTACGGCTCCTGATACGGACGACCGAACGGACTGCGGAAGTCCATACAGAAATATGCCTGGTCTTCCATCACTATTGTATCATACTTAGTGGCAAGTTCGCCTATTATCTTCAGTTCATCCTCATCCAGACAGAACCATGCAGGATTATTCGGATTGGAATATACTATCGCGGCTATATCTCCGTCAACCATCATGCTTTCCAGTTTAGCACGAAGAGCCTCACCACGGTAATTATATATATCAAAAAGTTTCCATTTGATACCGAGAATACGCAACTGCGATTTCTGGATAGGAAAACCTGGATCTATGAACAGAACCTTGTCCTTTCCAGGAATGCGCTGTGTACATGCTATGAATGCTCCGAACGATGCAGCCACAGAACCTGTAGTTGGCAGACATGCATGCGGGGAAATGTCAATATTTATGAATGCCCTTACGAAACGAGATGCCGCATCCTTGAGTTCCTGAACTCCGGCTGCAGCGGGATACTGTGCCCCCAATCCTTTGTCGAGGGCAGCCTTTTCGGCTTCAATTCCTATTTTGTTGGCAGGCAGCCCCGGAGAACCCTGGTCCATACGGATGAAAGGTATGCCTGTAAGCTGCTCCAAACGTGATGCCACAAGCAGAACATCGCCTATAGTAGCATTGCGTAGGTCGGCAACCTTCATCTCTTTTACCACCTGCTCTACTAATTCTTTACTGAAGACTTTACTCATAATAGTTTTTGTCTTAAATTATTCATTTGGAAGCTGCAGCCTCATAACCTATATTAAAAGCACGATGGTTCATTTCTACTACAGCCTCACCCTTGGATCCGAAAATTCGTTCTATACTGTCATAAAGAGTTTTCTTGTCCAAAATCTTAAAACAGGCAGCTGCCGCACCTAAGAGAATCACGTTTCCGCATTTAGGCATATTGTTTTCCTTGGCTATAGCATCAATATCAAGCGAAACCACATTTGGAAGAGAATTAAGCTCTGCCATTACAGCATCAACATCCGGATAATTCGGAATATTCTTGAACGGAGTGGAAGATGTTATAATCCATCCGTCCTTGGCAAGATATGGCAGATAACGCAAAGCTTCCATCGGTTCAAGAGAAATAATCATATCTGCTCCTCCAAGAGGAATAAGGTCGGAAGCTATAGGTTTGTCCGACAGACGGAGGTTTGACTGAACATCACCGCCGCGCTGGCTCATACCGTGAACCTCAGCCTGTTTCAGATTAAGTCCGCTGCGTGTGGCAGCCTCGCCTATTATGGTTGCGATGGAGAGGATACCTTGTCCTCCCACACCGGAAAGAATTATATCTGTTTTCATTGTTTTTCGGCTCTTTTCTGTTTCAACTTACGGTTCAGTGTCTGCATACATTCTCTACGTGGGATAATCACTGATACACCGTTATACTCAATCTCTTCACGTATAATACGTGTAATTTCGTCCATGTTCTTAGGCAGCGGCACTACTACACGCACATGTTCCGGCTCAACCCCAAGACCAAGGCAGATAGCCTCGAACTTGTTTGTTCCTGCTGAATCCTGACCGCCTGTCATGGCAGTGGTTAGATTGTCAGAAATTACTACAACGATATTAGACTTATCATTCACAGCATCAAGAAGTCCTGTCATACCGGAATGAGTGAAAGTAGAATCGCCGATAATGGCTATTGAAGGGAACTGACCTGCATCGGCTGCACCTTTAGCCATGGTGATAGAAGCACCCATATCTACACAGCTGTGCAAAGCACGGAAAGGAGGAAGTGCTCCTAAAGTGTAACAACCTATATCACCGAAAATTTTTGTATCGGCATACTCGGCAGCCACTTTATTCAGAGCGTCATACACATCACGATGTCCGCATCCGTTACAAAGTGCAGGCGGACGTGGAACTACATTCTGAGCCGAAGGATATACTTCTGTGTCATCCATACCTAATCCGGATTTTACATAATCAGGATTGAGTTCACCTGTGCGAGGCAATGCTCCGCTCAATCGTCCTTTAACCACATACTGCGAAGGCAATACACCTCGAAGCTGTTCTTCCACGAAAGGCTGTCCGTCTTCAACCACCAATATTTCCTTACATGAATTTGCCAAAGCTATTATCTTATCTGTAGGAAGAGGATATTGTGATACCTTGACAACCGGATAAGGACATCCGTCAGGGTAATTTTCCATTACATAATTATATCCAATACCGCAAGCCACAATTCCCAAATCAGCCTTTTCGGAAGATATGTTCTCCGCTTTATTGAAAGGTGACTCTTCAGAAAGTTGGCGCAACACTGGCTGAAGTCCAATTACTTCCTTATTGCGACGACGTGCATTAGCCGGCAAAAGGACCCAATTGGCAGGAGAAGAAGCTCTACCTGTAGAAGTTACCTCGGAAGCCTCATCTTTAACAGCTACATTGGCACGCGAATGTGCCATGCGTGTGGTAATTCTCATAAGTACAGGAGTTCCCTCACGCTCTGACATTTCAAAAGCATACTGCATCATATCGTATGCCTCCTGCTGTGACGAAGGTTCAAGGATAGGAATCATGGCAAACTTGCCGTAGAATCTTGAATCCTGCTCATTCTGCGACGAATGCATTGAAGGATCATCAGCAGCTACTACCACTACTCCCCCATTTGTCCCTGTCATACCGGAATTGACAAAAGCATCGGCACATACATTCATACCTACGTGCTTCATACACACCAAAGCACGCTTGCCGACATAACTTACTCCAAGAGCTGCTTCCATAGCGGTCTTTTCGTTAGTACACCAGCTGCTGTGTAATTTCCGTTCTTTTGCCAAAGGATGTTCCTGTATATATTCTGTTATTTCTGTAGAAGGCGTACCCGGATAAGCATATACTCCGGAGATACCTGCATGAATGGCTCCCAAAGCTATAGCCTGGTCGCCCAAGAGTAATAATTTCTTATTGTTTTCCATATTTCGAGTTATACTATTTCAAAAGGATCGGCATCGTTCAATACCGGGAATTTCTTGCGGAATGCTTCCAATTCCGACATATCTATTTCTACAACAGCCTCGCAAGCCTTGCCGTCTTCACAAGCTTCGATTATTTTTCCGTATGGATCAATTACGGCACTTCCTCCTATGTAATCGCAGTTCGGATCTTTACCTACTCTATTAACCCCCACTACATAACACTGGTTTTCTATGGCTCTCGCCTTGAGAAGCATCTTCCAGGCTTCTACACGTGGAGTAGGCCAACTTGCAACATAGAAAGCAATATCATAATCATTCCTATTACGACTCCATACAGGGAAACGCAGGTCATAACAAATTTGCAGCAAGATCCTTACATCCTTATAATTGACTATAACACGTCGTGTTCCGGCTGTAAAGTGCTTGTGTTCTCCACCGTAAGTAAACAAATGTTTCTTGTCATACCATTCCACTGTTCCTCCTGGATGTACAAAATAGAATCTGTTATAATACTGACCTTTTTCCTCCAACGCTATACTGCCGGCAATAGCACATTTCTTGCGCTGCGCCGTATGTTTCATCCACTCTAAGGTTTTGGAATCGGATTTTTCCGCAATACCTTCCGGATTAGTACAAAAACCGGTAGAAAACATTTCAGGCAATACGAAAATATCAACACCTTCATATCTGTTTATAATTTCGTCTGCTTTTTCGATGTTGGCCGAAGGATTGGCCCAAACAATATCCGTTTGTAAAATAACTATTTTCATGCTTTTCACATTTAGAAGAGCCCAAAGGTAACAATTTAATGATAACTCACAAAAAATTACGACATTTTATTTGACATTTGCAAACATTTGAATACTTTTGATAGCAGAAGAGGACATTTGGCACAATAAAAAAGATTTCAAAAGAGACACACATAGGGTTATTTAAGCAAAAAGTATCATACATATATTAATATATTCCGAAATGTTTCTTATTTTTGTACCAAAATATAGTTAATATATAAGAAATGAACGTATTAGAACTAAGTGAACAGGAAATTATCAGACGCAACAGTCTGAATGAGATGAGAGCTATGGGCATAGACCCGTATCCTGCAGCAGAGTATGTAACAAACGCATTTTCTACTGATATAAAAGATGAATTCAAAGACGATGAGGCAGAACCTCGCATGGTTTCTGTAGCCGGACGTATTATGTCACGCCGTGTAATGGGTAAAGCTTCTTTCATTGAATTACAAGATTCCAAAGGCCGTATTCAGGTTTATATCACTCGCGATGACATCTGTCCTGATGAAAATAAGGATTTATACAATGTAGTTTTCAAACGTTTACTTGATTTGGGCGACTTTGTCGGTATCGAAGGTTTCGTATTCCGCACTCAGATGGGTGAAATCTCAATCCACGCAAAGAAACTTACAGTTCTATCTAAATCAATCAAACCGCTTCCTATCGTAAAATATAAAGATGGAGTGGCTTACGACAAGTTCGAAGATCCTGAACTCCGTTACCGCCAGCGTTATGTTGACCTCGTGGTAAACGACGGAGTGAAAGACATATTCCTCAAGCGCAACAAAGTATATAATTCAATGCGCGAATACTTCAACTCTAAAGGCTATATCGAAGTTGAAACTCCTATTCTTCAAGCTATCGCAGGTGGTGCGGCTGCACGTCCGTTCATCACTCACCACAATGCGCTTGACATTCCTTTGTACATGCGTATCGCCAGCGAGCTATACCTGAAACGTCTTATCGTGGGTGGTTTCGAAGGTGTATATGAAATCGGTAAGAACTTCCGTAACGAAGGTATGGACCGCACACACAATCCGGAATTCACTTGTATGGAAATATATGTAGCATACAAGGACTACAACTGGATGATGAAATTTACTGAAAACATGATTGAAAAGATCTGTCTTGACGTAAACGGTACTACAGAAGTGAAGGTGGGCGACAATATCATCAACTTCAAGGCTCCATTCAAGCGTGTGACTATGCTTGATTCTATCAAGGAATTCACAGGCTATGACCTTACAGGTATGAACGAAGACCAGATTCGTGAAGTTTGCAAGAAGCTCAATATGGAAATTGACGATACTATGGGTAAAGGCAAGCTTATCGACGAAATCTTCGGCGAATTCTGCGAAGGCAACTACATACAGCCTACATTCATCACTGACTACCCTATCGAAATGTCTCCGCTTACTAAGCGTCACCGCAGCAATCCTGACTTGACAGAACGTTTCGAACTTATGGTTAACGGTAAGGAATTGTGTAACGCTTACTCAGAGCTTAACGACCCTATCGACCAGCTTGAACGTTTCGAAGAGCAGATGAGACTTAGCGAAAAGGGAGACGACGAAGCTATGATTATCGACAAAGACTTCGTTCGCGCACTTGAATACGGTATGCCTCCTACATCAGGTATGGGTATCGGTATGGACCGTCTTGTAATGCTTATGACAGGTCAGAGTACAATTCAGGAAGTATTGTTCTTCCCTCAGATGAGACCTGAAAAGGTGATACCAAAGGATGCTCCTGCTAAATTCATGGAAATAGGTGTTCCGGAAGAATGGGTAGCACTGATCCAGAAAGCCGGATACAACATGGTAGCCGACATGAAGGACGTAAATCCTCAGAAACTTCACATGGACATCTGCGGAGTAAACAAGAAGTATAAACTTGAGCTTAAGAATCCTACAGTTGACGAAGTCAGCAATTGGATACAGAATATAAAATAAGTATTTAGGTTTTTAAGTTTGTAAGTATCTGATTTGGTTCAGGACTTACAAACTTAAAGACTTTATGACTTAAAAAACCAATAAAACAATTACCAAAGTGAAATTCCCTGGTAAAATAGCTATTATGGGAGGAGGTAGCTGGGCCACAGCTATCGCAAAGATTATTCTTACCCAAGCCGAATCAATAAACTGGTATATGCGTAGGGACGACAGAATAGAAGATTTCAAACGTCTCGGGCATAATCCGGCTTATCTGACCAGTGTACGCTTCAACGTAAAGAATATCAACTTTTCATCAGATATAAATAAGGTAGTAAGAGAATCAGACACACTGATTTTCGTTACTCCATCACCTTACCTTAAAAGTCATCTAAAGAAACTGAAAACAAAAATCAAGGACAAATTCATAGTAACAGCCATAAAAGGTATCGTTCCTGACGAGAATCTTATTGTTTCTGACTATTTTAATAAGGTATATGATGTTCCTGAAGAAAACATTGCCGTATTGGCAGGTCCGTGCCATGCAGAGGAAGTGGCACTTGAACGCCTTTCTTACCTTACCGTTGGCTGTAAGGACATTGAAAAGGCAAAAATCTTTGCACAACAACTGGCAGGTCATTACATTAAAACTTCAGTAAATACCGATGTGGCTGGTATTGAATATGCTTCAGTATTGAAAAACGTTTATGCTATTGCAGCAGGTATATGCAGCGGTCTGAAATACGGAGACAATTTCCAGGCGGTACTAATTTCCAACGCTATTCAAGAAATGAACCGTTTCCTGAATACAGTACATCCAGTGGACAGATGCACCAACGATTCTGCCTATCTTGGCGACTTGCTGGTGACAAGCTATTCCAATTTCAGCCGCAACCGTGTTTTCGGTACGATGATAGGAAAAGGATACTCTGTGAAAAGTGCACAGATAGAAATGGAAATGATTGCCGAAGGTTATTACGGAACAAAATGTATCAAGGAACTGAACAAACATTTACACGTTAATATGCCTATAGTTGATGCTGTCTATAACATATTGTACGAACGCATAAATCCTATGATAGAAATAAAGCTTTTAACAGACTCATTCAGATAAACTTTTGAATATGGAAAATATTAAATTAAACATCGAAAATTCTGCCAGCTTCATGGCAGAAGGCAAATTGGCTTCTTACGAGCCATTGGTTAAGACTTATATGGAAACTCTTGAAAAAGGTACAGGACTTGGAAACGACTTCCTGGGCTGGCTTCACCTTCCATCTTCTATAACAAAAGAACATATCGAAGACATCAAAGCTACAGCAGCTGTTCTTCGTGAAAACTGCGAAGTAGTGGTTGTTGCAGGTATCGGTGGTAGCTATCTTGGTGCACGTGCCGTTATCGAAGCTATGTCTGACAGCTTCCAGTGGTTGAAAGAAAAGAAAGCGGGCGAACCTACTATCGTTTTCGCAGGACACAACATCGGCGAAGACTATCTTTATGAACTGACAAGCTTCTTGAAAGACAAGAAATTCGGTGTAATCAACATATCAAAATCAGGTACTACAACAGAAACTGCTCTTGCTTTCCGTCTTCTTAAAAAGCAATGCGAAGACCAGCGCGGCAAGGAAATGGCACGCAAGGTTATCGTAGCCGTTACAGACGCAAAGAAAGGTGCTGCACGTGTAACAGCCGACAACGAAGGCTACAAATCATTCATCATCCCTGACAACGTAGGCGGACGTTTCTCTGTTCTTACTCCGGTAGGTTTGCTTCCTATCGCAGTAGCAGGCATCGACATCGAAAAGCTAGTTGAAGGTGCACGCAAAATGGAAGAAGTTTGTGCTAACGAAAATATGTACGAAAACCCTGCTGCCCTTTATGCTGCAACTCGTAACGAGCTCTACCGCAACGGCAAGAAGATTGAAATTTTGGTTAACTTCCAGCCAAAACTACATTACTTCAACGAATGGTGGAAACAGCTTTACGGCGAATCTGAAGGTAAGGACGGTAAAGGTATCTACCCAAGTTCAGTTGACTTCTCTACAGACCTTCACTCAATGGGTCAGTGGATTCAGGAAGGCGAACGTACTATCTTCGAAACAGTAGTATCTATAGAAACTCCTAACCACGAATTGCGTGTTCCTACAGACGAACAGAACCTTGACGGACTTAACTTCCTTGCAGGCAAGAGAGTTGACGAAGTAAACAAGATGGCTGAACTTGGTACTCAGTTGGCACACGTTGACGGTGGTGTTCCAAACATGAGAGTATCTGTTCCTGCATTGAACGAATACTACATCGGACAGTTGATTTACTTCTTCGAAAAAGCTTGTGGTATCAGCGGATATATCCTCGAAGTAAACCCATTCAACCAGCCTGGAGTTGAAGCATACAAGAAAAACATGTTTGCTCTGCTCAACAAACCTGGTTACGAAAAAGAATCAGAAGCTATTCAGGCTCGTCTGAAAAAATAAAGATTCATAAACTTACAGAAATAACAAGGCACGTACTACGGCATCGCTGTAATACGTGCCTTTAAATGATATAAAGCACAGGTAATGTTTGAACAAGCAATACAAAACTATTTGAAGGAAAAAGGACATAGCAAGATAAATCTAAAAGCCGTCCTGTTTGATATGGACGGTGTTTTGTTCGATTCAATGAAGAATCATGCAAAAGCATGGAACAAAGCCATGTCTATGTATGGTATGAATCTTAGCGAAGAAGAAGCATACATGCACGAGGGACGCACCGGAGCAAGTACTATTAATATAGTCTGCATGCGCGAAAGAGGCTGCAACGCAGATGAAGAAGAAATAAAGAAAATATACCAAACCAAAAGTGATATTTTCAACACTCTCCCAAAGGCTGAACCTATGCCGGGAGCCTATACTTTACTCCGTAATATCAAAGAATCCGGACTTCAGCCCGTGTTGGTCACAGGATCAGGACAACTGTCACTGATAGACAATCTGAACCATCATTTCCCCGGAATATTCCAAAAAGAATTCATGGTTACTGCATTCGACGTTAAATACGGCAAACCAAATCCTGAGCCATATCTTATGGGATTGAAAAAAGCAGGAATTGCACCAAACGAAGCTGTTGTAGTAGAAAATGCACCACTAGGGGTAAAAGCAGGAGTTGCAGCAGGTATATTTACAATAGCTGTAAATACAGGACCGTTACCAGACTCAGCACTGCTAGATGAAGGCGCAAACCTTCTGTTCGGTTCCATGCAGGAACTTTCTGAAAAATGGGATAATCTTAGAAAAGAAATAAACCTATAAAAGAAAAGCTGTCAAGTAGTCATATATACCTGACAGCTTTCACCTTAAATATCAAAGATAACAATATTAATTATATTACAAAAAGATTACTTCTTGACAATAAAGCGGCTCCAACAGCATTTGCCTTTTCTTTCAATTCGGACAATACGATATCCGAATCACGATACATCATATTCAAAGTATGTTTTCTGATTGCAGAAATAACCGGATGAAGAAGATAATCTCCTACCCTTGACAAATCACCGCCGATAATAACCTGTTCGGGATTGAATATATTAATCAATCCACCTATATGACGACCAAGCTTTTGTCCTATCTCTTCTACGAGTTCAATAGCAAGAACATCCTCTCTGTCAACAGCATTGAAAATATCGTCAAGCTCAATTTCTTCTATAGACTTTTCCTTCAATATTACGGAGCTTTCTCCATTTTTAAGTCTTTCGATAAATTTTCTATATAAAGCAGAGCAGGAAACTTCCGTTTCTATACATCCCTTCTTTCCACAATGACATATCTGCTGATTGTCATATCCGAAGTTATGTCCAAACTCTCCGGCAAATCCTGACATTCCATTGTATAATTTTCCGTCGATTATTATACCCATTCCCAATCCCCAACTTATATTAATGAAAATAAGGTTCTTCGGGCATTTTACAGAATGTAACATATACTCACCATAAGCAGTAGTCCTACTGTCATTATCAACACAGGCATTGATTCCAATCCTGTCGGTAATCATTTCGCTGATTGGTGTCTGTGCAAAATTGAATGTTCCATAGCTACATCCTGTCACAGGATTTACTCGTCCGTGCAATCCCAAACAAACATTGAGATATTTTTCTTTCTTGTAAGGTAACGAATCTATGTACAACAAAATTTCGTCACACATTTTATCCAGACATTCAACAGTATTTTCGCGTTTGAAAGGTATTTTGGTCTTAAAATCAACGATTTCACCTCTAAAATTAACCACGCAGAAGCTCAAATAAGTCTGTGCTGCTTCTACCCCCAGGAAATAGCCTGCATCGGGATTCAGACCATATAAATTAGGATGTCGCCCACCATTTGTTTCCAACTTACCATTATCATCTACATACCCGTCCTCGCACATTTCATCTATCAGTTTTGTAATAGTAGGAATACTTAAATCCATATCTTTAGAAAGGTCGGTTATTGTAGCATCACCATTGTATATAAAGTGAGTGATAATACGACGTTTCATCGTAGCACTCTTAGTTCCTTTCTTAATTTCATCCAATAGCCTCTGTCCCATATTTATAGTTTTTATAGTATATGCTACAAAAATAATAGTTTTTTTTAATATCACACCAATAAAAAATCTTTTTTTTTTATTTGCCTTTCTAATTTATGATAGGTATCTTTGCATAGTTATCAAAATATTTTCATTACAAGAATATAGTTAACTAAATTTATAAACTAATAAAACCAAAAAAATCATGAGAGTAATTATCGAACCAGATTATCAGTCAATCTCTAATTGGGCTGCAAACTATGTTGCAAAAAAAATCAATGCAGCTAATCCTACAAAAGAAAAACCTTTCGTTTTGGGTCTTCCTACAGGTTCATCTCCACTTGGAATGTACAAAGCCCTGATTGAACTGAACAAACAGGGTAAGGTATCATTCAAGAACGTCGTTACATTCAACATGGACGAATACGTAGGCCTTCCTGAATCACACCCTGAAAGCTATCACTCTTTCATGTTCAATAACTTCTTCAATCATATAGACATCTGTAAAGAGAATATACATATACTGAACGGTAACGCAGCTGACCTTGAAGCTGAATGTGCCAACTACGAAAAGGAAATCGAAAAATTCGGTGGTATAGATTTGTTCCTTGGCGGTATCGGTCCTGACGGACACATTGCATTCAACGAACCGGGTTCATCACTTACATCACGTACACGCGTAAAGACTCTTACTACAGATACTATCATCGCAAACTCACGTTTCTTCGACAATGATGTAAACAAAGTTCCTAAGACAGCTCTTACTGTAGGTGTAGGAACAGTTCTTTCAGCAAAAGAAGTATTGATTATCTGTAACGGCCACAACAAGGCACGCGCATTGCAGCATGCAGTAGAAGGCGGTATCACACAGATGTGGACTATCAGTGCTTTGCAGATGCACCAGCACGGTATCATCGTATGCGACGAAGCTGCTACAGACGAACTTAAAGTAGGTACTTACAAATACTTCAAAGATATTGAAAAAGACAATCTTTAATTGATTTGGATAAACTTCGAAAGAGCAACTGAAAAATATAAAGCTGACAAGGCCTCTGTTACAATGTTTCTTATCCTGATGACAAACCTTGTCAACTTTTTTGGGTTTATCTTTGTTATATTAACAGAGTGACCTAAAAAAAATTCATTAACCTAACAAAAAAGGAGAAACTATGCGAACTAATCTTACATCGCAAATCTCGCTGAATAACGTATCAACACGTTATTATAAGCCTGAAAATGCTGTTGAACGTTCGGTAATCACAAGATTCGAAAAGATTACAACCAACATTTTCGAATCAATGGACGAAGGAACACAGCATATTGCAGATGAAATAATAGCAAAGATACAGGACAGACAGCGTGAAGGAAAGTTCTGTACAATAGCATTAGGTACAGGATCATCACTACGCCCATTGTTCACAGAGCTGATTCGCCGTCATAAAGACGAAGGCGTAAGCTTCAGAAATGTCATCTTGTTCAATCTGTATGAATTCTATCCTATAAACGAAGGTGCCGGAAGTACTTTCAGCCATCTGATGAAGCAGTTCATCTCGCAGGTTGACATCGACAGACAGAACATCTTCACAATGGAAGGCAGCATTCCTCAGGATGCAATCATCGACCATTGCAGACTATACGAACAAAGAATACAGACATTCGGAGGTATAGATATTGCTATTCTAGGAATAGGAAGAAAAGGAATCATAGGTATGAACGAACCTGGCTCGCAGGCCAGCTCATCTACACGCCTGATATTGCTTGACAGTACTTCACGTTCGGAAGCAGCTCACAACCTTGGTGTTGACAATCTTCCTCCTTGTTCCATTACAATGGGTATCAAAACCATTCTTGGTGCAAGAAAAGTATTCCTGCTAGCATGGGGTGAAGACAAAGCAGAAATCATACGCAAGACTGTAGAAGAAAAGATTACAGACACACTGCCGGCATCATACCTTCAGATGCACACTAACGCAGTGGTATGCACAGACCTTGCTGCCGCAGCTTATCTGACAAGAATACAACGCCCTTGGCTGGTTACAAACTGCGAATGGAATAACAAGCTTATCAGAAGCGCTATTGTTTGGTTGTGCCAGACATTAGGCAAACCTATCCTGAAACTGACCAACAAGGATTACAATGACAATGGTCTGAGTGAACTTCTTGCTCTTTACGGTTCTGCATACAATGTAAACATCAAGGTATTCAACGACCTTCAGCACACTATCACAGGATGGCCGGGCGGAAAGCCTAACGCTGACGACACTTACCGTCCTGAAAGAGCAAAACCATTCCCTAAAAGAGTTATCGTATTCTCTCCACACCCTGACGACGATGTCATTTCAATGGGTGGAACACTGAGACGACTTGTTCAGCAGGGACATGAAGTACACGTAGCATACCAGACTTCAGGAAATATTGCCGTAGGCGATGAAGAAGTTGTAAGATTCATGCACTTCATCAATGGTTTCAATCAGTTGTTCGACGACAACCAGAACCAGACTATCAGCGACAAGTACGCCGAAATAAAGAAGTTCTTTGCCGAAAAGAAAGAAGGCGACATGGACTCAAGAGACATTCTTACCATCAAGGGACTCATTCGTAGAGGTGAAGCACGTACAGCATGTACATACAACAATATTCCTTTGTCAAGATGTCACTTCCTCGACCTTCCATTCTACGAAACCGGTAAGATTGAAAAGAACCCTATCAGCCTTCCTGACATTGAAATAGTACTTAACCTTCTTAGAGAAGTAAAACCTCATCAGATTTATGTGGCAGGCGATTTGGCCGACCCTCATGGAACTCACAGGGTATGTACTGATGCCGTATTTGCAGCTATCGACGAAGAAAAGAATGCCGGAGCCGAATGGCTTAAAGACTGCAGAATATGGATGTATCGTGGAGCATGGGCAGAATGGGAAATAGAGAACATCGAAATGGCTGTTCCTCTGAGTCCTGAAGAATTGCGTGCAAAACGTAACTCAATCCTAAAACACCAGTCACAGATGGAAAGTGCTCCATTCCTTGGCAACGACGAACGTCTGTTCTGGCAAAGAAGTGAAGACCGTAACCGCGGAACTGCATCTCTTTACGACGGATTGGGACTGGCATGTTACGAAGCAATGGAAGCATTCGTTGAGTACAAGCCTCTATAAAAACAATATTAATTCCAATATAAAATCCTGCAAAGCTTTCTCTTTGCAGGATTTTTTGTTTTTATGAAATAAATTACTGTAAATGTTATATCTTTACCAAGAAATCAACTAACAAAAACACAATTATGTTAAGACATCTATTCTTTTCGCTAAGCCTTGCTTCAGCATGTCTGCTGACAGGTTGCCACAATGAAAAACATTTCATAAACGATTCGGACTACAGATTAAAGGTAGAAAACGACTTTGCAGAAAAAAAGACAATACTGAAAAACGGAAATCTGTTCGAAATATTCAATACAGAAATGACTGCCCAAGAAAAAGAAGCATTACAGTTTCTTTATGCCTATATGCCACTAAGCGACATAGCAGACAATTCCGGTGATTTCTTCCTTGAAAATATCCGTCTTTCATTCAAGACAAGAGAAGCCTCATCATGGGGAAAGAGTATCCCCGAAGATATCTTCAGACATTTTGTACTACCCATAAGAGTAAACAACGAAAATCTTGACAATTCGAGAGCATATTTTCAGAACGAATTATGGCCAAGAGTAAAAAATCTGTCAATGCATGACGCCGTACTCGAAACCAACCACTGGTGTCATGAAAAAGCCACTTATACTCCATCCGACAGCCGTACAAGTTCTCCACTGGCTACAATAAAGACAGCCTACGGAAGATGCGGTGAAGAATCTACACTACTTGTCGCAGCACTCCGTGCCATAGGCATCCCGGCACGCCAGGTATATACACCCCGTTGGGCACACACAGACGACAACCATGCATGGGTAGAAGCATGGGTGGACGGCAAATGGTGTTTTCTCGGAGCATGCGAACCGGAACCTGTACTTAACCTGGGATGGTTCAACTCGCCCGCAAGCAGAGGAATGCTTATGCACACAAAAGTATTCGGATCGTACAGCGGAAAAGAAGAAAAGATGATTCAGACTGCCAACTATACAGAAATAAACATCATAGAAAATTATGCATACAAATCGTCTGTCACCGTTACAGTAAAAGACGAGAAAGGAAATGCTGTAGAAGGAGCGAACGTAGAGTTCAAACTATACAACTATGCAGAATTCTTCACTGTATATAAGCAGAAAAGCAATGCACAGGGACAGGTTTCACTATCAGCCGGTCTTGGCGACATGATGGTATATGTTTCTAATGGTGATAAGTTCGGTTTTAGAAAAGTATCATTCGGAAAAGAAAAGACAGTAGAAATCATTCTGGGACACAATGTAAATGATGCCTATTGTGAAAATATGGATATAGTGCCTCCTGCAGAGAATACCAAACTACCGTCCGTAACAGAAGAACAACGCAACGAGAATGATATAAGACTACATCATGAAGATTCCATCAGAAATGCCTATATAGCTACATTCCCAAATAGGGAGAGCATTGATAAGTTCGCCAAAGAAAACAGTCTGAAAAACGAAGATATAGAAGGATTTATCATAAAGTCAAGAGGTAATTATGCTGAAATCATGGAATTCCTGAGTAATTCTTCAAAAAACGAAATGTACAAAAAAGGGATAGAGTTATTAAAGAACATCACCGACAAAGACTTGAGAGATACACCATGCAGCGTTCTTGAAGACCACCTCTACAATACTCCGAACGACGCCAGTGCGGAATATGTGCTTTGTCCGCGTGTAGATAATGAACTTCTCACCCCCTACCGTTCATTCCTGCAGAAAGAAATTCCGGAAAGTCTGAAATCTGAATTCACATCAAATCCTCAAACTCTTGTAAAATGGTGCTCGGACAGCATTACCGTAAGAAATGACCTGAACAAAGGCGGTGCTCCTACATCACCTATAGGAACATGGAGATGCAGGATTGTAGATTCCCAATCACGCGAAATATTCTTTGTGGCAGCTGCCAGAAGCCTCAGCATACCGGCATGGAAAGACGCCGTAACAGGAAATATCTATTATACCGACAATGACAAAACTCATCAGGTTGATTTCGAAATATCAGAAACTTCAAAAACTCCAGAAGGAACACTGATAGCTACATATAAGCCTATCCCGAGACTGAACGATCCAAAATATTATACCCACTTCACAATATCAAAATATGAGGAAGGCAGTTTCAAACTGCTGAACTATCCTGAAAATGCAACATGGAGTTCATTGCTGAAAAACGGTCTTAAAATTGAAGAAGGATACTATATGCTCACTACCGGCAGCCGTCTGGCAAACGGAAGTGTCATGAGTAATGTTTCATTCTTCACTGTAGAAAAAGATAAAGAAACAAAAATAGAACTGACCATGCGCGACAATGCTGAAGAAATAAGAGTTATCGGCAATTTCAACTCCGAACTGAAATACACCGATATCACCACAAAAACAGAAACATCCATACTCTCTACCACAGGAAGAGGATATTTCGTTGTCGGCATATTGGGTACTGGTCAGGAACCTACAAACCACGCGCTGAAAGATATAGAAATCAAAAAGGAAGAATTTGAAAAATGGGGACGCAAAATGATACTGTTATTCCCTGACGAAAAGTCTTACAGAAAATTCTCTCCAACCGATTTTCCAAATCTTCCTTCAAATATTGTTTACGGTATAGACACCAACAATGCTATAAGAAACGAGATTTCACAGAACATGAAACTCTCAAACGGAGGCAATCTGCCAATATTCATTATCGGCGATACATTCAACCGCGTTGTCTTCCAGATTGACGGTTACACAATAGGAACAGGCGAACAGCTTATCAGAACAATCAACGGTCTGTAAGCGCATCAATTGTGTTTCTTACACGGGCAGCGGTAGTCACCGGAGTGAGATACTCATCTACCGTCACCGTTCCACCCATAGACAGAGCCGGATTGCGATACAGCATCCGGCTTTCCTTATTCTCACGTGCGGAGAAATGGAATTCCGAAGCCCCAGTTTTAGCTGCCAGTTCGCGAATATTTCCTTCATTAACTCCGCAGCCAGGCATTATAATAATCCTGCCGGCAGACTGTTTCACAAGCGACGCAAGCAACTCTGCTCCCTCGGCGGCTGTAGGTTGCTGACCGGAAGTAAGTATTCTTGACACTCCCATCCCGATAAGGCTTTCCATAACTTCAGCCGGATGGCGAACATAATCGAATGCCCGATGGAATGTAATATTCATTCCTTCAGACGCCTTAACCAAACGTGTCATTGCAGGCATGTCAAGTTCAGCTTCAGGAGTCAGACAGCCGAACACCACTCCATCAGCACCCGCCGCTTTCACAGCACGTATATCCTCTTCCATTATATCCAACTCCAATGGAGAATAGACAAAGTCTCCCCCGCGCGGACGTATTATGACGTGCAGTTTTATATCCAGCAACCGTCTGGCAAGTCTGACCTCCCCTATTGAAGGAGTTGTTCCTCCTTCAGGCATTGAGGCACAGAGTTCAACACGATGCGCTCCACCTTCCTGGGCCGCAAGACAACTTTCCACCGAATTGGCACAAATTTCAAAAGTATATTCCATAGCTACATTTATAAAAAAAGTGCGGATTACACTCATCATACTTGACAAACATCCAGTATAATCAACGTAATACGCACTCGAAAAGTTTGTACGCCCATGGGGAGTCGAACCCCAATCGATGGAACCGGAATCCATTATTCTATCCATTGAACTATGGGCGCATTCTATTTTAATATTATGAAATCGGGTACAAAAATAATAAGTTTATCGGAATTAGGAAACAAAGTTCCATGTAAAATACTATCAATAAGAAGTAAAACCTACGCTTACGAATGACAATTATTCAATAATCTTACTCAATATATAAACTTTTTGATAACTTTTTCGTTATAATAATTGCATATTTACAAAATATACCTATCTTTGCCAACAAAACTAATAACACTAAATCATGAGTTACTTAATAAAACCTGCCAACTATAAGGCTCTGCTTGACATGAAACAGACAGAGCTTGGCATCAAACAAATAAAAGAATTTTTCCAACAGAACCTTTCGTCCGAGCTCAGACTACGCCGTGTCACCGCACCATTATTCGTACTGAAAGGAATGGGTATAAACGATGACCTTAACGGAGTGGAACGCGCTGTTTCTTTCCCTATCAAGGACTTGGGCGACCAACAGGCAGAAGTTGTACATTCACTTGCAAAATGGAAAAGAATGACACTGGCCGATTATAACATCGGTCCCGGATATGGTATCTATACCGACATGAATGCAATACGTGCAGATGAAGAATTGGGCAACCTCCATTCATTATATGTCGATCAGTGGGACTGGGAAAGGACTATCACACCGGAACAAAGGAATATAGATTTCCTGAAAAGCATAGTAACCAGAATATACTCTGCCATGCGACGCACCGAATATATGATATGCGAAATGTATCCGCAGATAAAATCTTTCCTTGCACACGACATACAGTTCATACATTCAGAAGAACTTTTACAAATGTATCCAGACAAGACTCCTAAAGAAAGGGAAAATCTGATTACGAAAAAATATGGTGCCGTATTCATTATAGGTATAGGATGCAAGCTTAGCAATGGCGAGCCTCATGACCTTCGTGCCCCTGACTATGACGATTATTCCACTATAGATCCGGCAACCGGACTGCCGGGACTCAACGGTGACCTTCTGGTATGGAACGAAGTGCTGGGACGTGCCATAGAGCTTTCGTCAATGGGTATCCGCGTTGACAAGGAAGCACTGTTACGCCAATTGGAACTTTCAGGAAAAGAGGACCGAAAGGAATTATATTTCCACAAAAGACTTCTGAACGGCTCACTGCCACTGAGCATCGGCGGTGGTATAGGACAGTCACGTCTGTGTATGCTATATCTGAAAAAGGCACATATAGGCGAAATACAAGCCAGCATATGGCCTGAAAGCATGAGAAAAGAATGTGAAGAACACGGCATGACACTTATTTAGGCAAACAGGTAAAAATAAATATATTTATCCAACGGAGTTCAGTGACCACGTTAAGTGGCAAACAGAACTCCGTTGTTTTTTTATTTATAAAATATTACCTTTGCGAATACAATAAAACAACTGAATATAAAAACAACAATGAACGTACAGATAGAAGAATCATGGAAGGAAGCATTAATGCCGGAATTCTCGAAAGACTATTTTATACGGCTGACAGATTTCGTGAGAAAAGAATATCACGAAACTACCGTCTATCCGCCAGGAAAACTCATATTCAATGCTTTCAACCTGTGTCCTTTTGACAAGGTAAAGGTAGTAATTATCGGACAGGATCCTTATCATGGTCCCGGTCAGGCACATGGATTATGTTTCTCGGTAAATGACGGGATCCAACCTCCGCCTTCACTAGTGAATATATTCAAGGAAATAAACAATGACCTTGGCAAACCAATCCCACAAAGTGGCAATCTTACCAGATGGGCAGAACAGGGCGTACTATTGCTCAATGCTACACTGACAGTACGTGCGCATCAGGCCGGCTCACACCAGAGAAGAGGATGGGAAGAGTTTACAGACGCAGTCATCAGAAAACTGGCAGAAGAAAAAAGCAATCTTGTGTTCATCCTGTGGGGTGCTTATGCTCAGAAGAAAGGAGCATTCATTGACAGAAGCAAACATCTTGTCCTGACATCCGTTCACCCTTCGCCATTGTCGGCACACAGCGGTTTCTTCGGAAACCACCATTTCAGCCTTGCCAATGACTATCTTGTAAAAAACGGCAAGACAGCCATCGACTGGTGACAATGTATTAATACCAAGTAACCGCACTACCGGTATTGCTTCGCTGATCCCATTTAAGGGCATCAGTAAGCATGCTGGAGTTGGCGCGGATAGTAAAGTTATACGAAGTATAAGGTCCGAACACCAATCCGCAACTCATATTGAAACAGTGAAGGTCACGGGTTATATTAAGCGTAGTCATTGACAATTCTTTTGTAGTAAAGTCATATCCGGTAGAATAATTCATATTCCAGCGGCTACCAATCTTAAAGTTACCTGAGATATTAAGCGAATGTGTCAGTTTATACGGATATCTCATGGTTTTGATATTTATCTTCTTTTTGTCCGAATTATCTTCACGAATGCTATAGCTATAGCTTAAACTTACACTCCAAGGAAGCTTAAATGCCATATATCCGTCAGGACTGATAGAAGCAGCCTCAGTCTTTCTCATATTCGAATTATTCTGTTCCTGTTCTTCCGTCTTTTCTTCGTCATTCTCATCTTCACTGTCATTCTCGCCATCCTTCTTTCCGTCTTTTTCATCTTTCTTTCCGAACAGCTTCTTGAATGTGTCATTATTCAGAGTATAAGAGAACGAACCGCTATATCCCTGGAATCGTCCGAAACGTCCGTACGACCATTCTGTGCGGTCACCCACAACGACATTACCATTCTTATCGAACTCATAAGCATATGTAGCGAACGAAGCATTCATATTGAAAGTATAGTTCTTGGTAAGTTTCAAGCGTACGTTCATGCTCAAATCGCTCCATCTCTTGTTTGCCACATCATAAGACATTGACGCTCCCAACTGGTCAACAAGACTTATCTTCCTGTATCCGGTAGTATCACGATCCGATTTCATCTTCATTTCGATGTTATTGTCAACAGAGAATGAGATGTTCTGCGACATAGTCTTTCCCGGAGTACCGTATGTCATACCGTCATAGAGTGAATATTCCACTGTACGTACCTCTCCGTTTTCGTCGGTATAGGTATATGTGTCATAATATCCGAATCTCTTCGTTCCGAAGTTCGGCGTATAAGTATAGCTTACCGTAGGAGTAAACACATGACGTACCTGTATTTCCTTGCTCTTCATGAAAAGAGGCTTGTACATACCGTAAAGTTTGGTATTCATCTGTACGGACATGTTATAGTCATACACACGGTTAAATCCGTTTATTGTATCCTTACGTATATGGTCCGAAGTATTCAGAGTCGGGTCATAACTCCTCTTTATCTTGTTAAGATACCATCTTTCAGTATAGTTGAACGACGGAACAATGTTTATGTACTTGAACAAATTGAAAGTAGCAGAGATTGGTATCTTGTGCTGAAATCCGTTTTTCCATTGTGTAAGAGGAGTCTTGAACAGAAGGTTGTCCTTTGTGTTTACACTGTTTGTCATGGCTCCTGTATATTGGAATGAAATCTTTTCATACCAACGCTCGTCACCTGCAGATTTCTTGCGCTTGAACGGATATATACGGTTCAATGAGATGTTCACGTCAGGCAACGTCATGTTAATAGACGAATCTCGTGTATTCTGAGTGATATTGAACGATCCGGAGATATTAAGACCTATTTCCGGAAAACTGCGTGAGTAACTGATACTTGAAGCCTTGGTATTCTGGGCATACTGCTGAGGATTATACAAACTGTTCAAGCTGGAACGGTCGTAACTACTTGTAGCAAAGTTCACACTTGCCGAGAACGAGCTGTTAGGGCTTGCCTTGGCATCCTGACGATGGCTCCACTGGATACGGAAGTCTTTCGATACGGAATAGTCCGGCATTCCCTTGTCACCTGTCTTGGTAACAATATAGCTTGCATTGAACGAACCGCTGAACTTATATCTCTTGTTATAGTTGGATGCAGCAGAAAGTCCCCACGAACCTTTTGTAAAGATTTCACCCAGAACCTTCAAGTCCATCTTGTCACTTATGGCAAAGTAGTAACCGCCATCACGAAGATAGAATCCACGGTTAAGCTCATCACCATAGCTAGGCATGATGAAACCTGATGAATAACTGCTGTTAAACGGGAAAAAACCAAAAGGAACAGCTATAGGCAAAGGAACATCTTCCACCACAAGATGGGCAGGTCCGAAAACCACATTTTTCTTCGGGCGTACTTTTGCCATAGACAATTGCAGATAGAAGTGAGGATGTTCGTGATTGTCACAGGTAGTATATCGGCCATGCTGCATATAGATTTCGTCTTCAGCACCTTTCTTTGCGTCACGGCTTGTCACGTATCCCTCTCCCTGCTGTGTCACGATACTGTTTATAAAACCTTTCTTGGTCTTGAAGTTATATCGCATTATCTTTGATTCGTATGGAGTCTCACCATCCTTGAATACTGGCAGACCGGACTCAACCCCAGCCGTATCCTTCACACCTCTGGCATATACAGTATTACTGTCCATGTTCATTGTGATAACAGCGGAAGTAAGTTCTATCTTCTGATAATTAACCTTTCCTGAACCGTAAAGATGAGCAAAACCTCCCTTTGTAAATACAATAGAATCGCTTGCTTCATATACCACAGGAGCGTCCAGGGCATCCTTATTTTTTGCCGTATCAGAAGCCAAAGAGTCCGATGATAGAGAATCAACAGAAAGGGAATCAATATTTAACGAATCGGTTTTTATTTCGGACGATACATTCCTACCCGAACGCCTTCCCCTAACCCTCTGCGCCTCAGCGTAGAAAGTGGAAACAAGACCGAGCAGAAACAATATTATAAATATGTATGTAGTTCTTTTAAACGATGTCATTATATATCTTTTTCGCGATAAGCGATACAAAAGTAAGCATTATCACTTAAATAACACTATAAGCAATTGGTTTTTAAAGTATTTTTACGACAAAATAAATATTACAAGAACATCTCGCACCACTTGTCAAACCTTACAAGTCCTTCTTCGCCATGCTTTTCTATACTCTTGCGGGCTTTTTCCAACGACTTTTCATTATCAAGTTTTGTCTTTGAGAAAAACTTGTCGGCAAAACATATAATCTGCTCTTCCAGGCTTACAGGAAGCATATCCCTATGCGGAACAGGAAGGTCACGCTCAACGATAGCTTTCAACGACAGACCGGCACCGGTATGACGCTCGCACACCAATGCATGACGTGGATATCCTTCCTTTCGTACAAGATCGGCACCCAGATAACCATGACATATATACGGATAAGTGCCGTAACAATATATACTGTCGGCATCTGTAAGGAATATACCTATATCATGAAGCATTGCAGCCTCTTCTATAAACTGCATGTCCAGATTCAGCTCCGGATGCTTACGTGCCATCTCCAGAGCCTTGTCTGCCACCGAACGGCTGTGTTTCAAAAGAATCTTTTTAAGTTCGTTATCTTCGGGATAATATTTATCAATCAGTGCTATTGGGTTCATAACTGGAAACTTATTATATTTGCATTATTATAATTCGATTTACAAAACTAATAAATAATATCGTCCAATCATGAAATATCTCGTTATTTTACTATTAATTTCTTTCTCCGGCATATGTGGAGCTGCAAACATACAGAACGGAGCCGACCAAATAGAGACACTGATATCTTTAATCAATAATAAAAGAATTGCCCTTGTGGCAAACCAGACTTCGCTTGTCGGCAGTACTCACCTGCTTGACACATTATGCTCCTTAGGTCAAAGACCTGTGGCTCTGTTTGCGCCTGAACACGGCTTCAGAGGTAAGGCCGATGCCGGAGAGACAGTGAAGGACGGCAAGGACGTAAAAACCGGAACTCCCATTATTTCTCTGTATGGAAAAAACAAGAAACCATCTGCCACAGCGCTGGCTGACATTGATATGATAGTGTTCGACATTCAGGATGTAGGAGCAAGATTCTACACATACATAAGTACTTTATATTATGTGATGCAGGCTTGTGCCGAAAACGGTAAGGAACTTGTAGTGCTCGACCGCCCTAATCCTTGCGACTATGTTGACGGACCTATCCTGAAAAAGGAATACAAAAGTTTTGTAGGAATGTTGCCTATCCCTGTGCTGCACGGATGTACAATGGGAGAACTGGCGGGAATGATTAACGGCGAAGGATGGCTTGGTAACAATATGAAGTGTAATTACTCAGTAATAAAGATAAAAGGATGGAAACATGGTGACCCATATTCACTTCCGGTGAAACCCTCCCCTAACCTGCCAAACGACCAGTCCATTGCCCTTTATGCATCACTGTGTCTGTTCGAGGCTACATCAGTAAGTGTAGGACGCGGAACGTATTTCCCTTTCCAGATGATAGGTTCGCCATTATTGCCAAAAGACAAGTATCCCTTTTCATTCACACCGAAAGCTTTGGAAGGTTTCGACAAAAATCCTTTGCACAAGAACACTGAATGTCATGGCATCGACCTGAGAAATACTGACGCAAAACAACTGAACGGATTTTCATTGAAATATGTCATCGAAATGTACAATGAATTCAAGAAAATGAACAAATCCGAATCATTCCTTACACGCCCCAAATGGTTCGATCTGCTGATGGGAACCAATCAGGTAAGACTGGATATGCTAAATGGTAAATCGGAAAAAGAGATACGTTCTGCATGGCTTGAAGACATGAACAAGTACAAGGAAATGCGTAAAAAATATATGCTATATTAAGCGTGCGCACGTTCGACCTAAAACGGGCGTCCATTTTAATCAAAACGGGCGTCCATTTTACCTTAAACGTGCGCACGTTTTTTCCGGGTATAAAATATGCCGTATAATCATTAAAAGCAACACATAAAAAATCGGGCTAAATACCGTTTAAACAGTATTCAAACACTATTTAAACGGTATTTAGCCCGATTTATATTCTAAAACGAAGTATTATTTCTTCTTCAGCTTCTGCATCATACCTGCCATCTTGCTGCCAGTAACCATCTTCATCATCTTACGAGTCTGGTCGAACTGCTTGAGAAGGCGGTTAACTTCCTGAATGTTTGTACCACTACCTTTTGCGATACGCATACGGCGCGAACCGTTCAGGATTTCAGGATGAGTACGTTCTTCAGGAGTCATAGAATAGATGATTGCCTCAATGCTCTTGAAGGCATTGTCGTCAATATCAATATCCTTGATAGCCTTACCCACACCAGGAATCATGGAAGCAAGTTCCTTGATGTTACCCATCTTCTTGATCTGGTTTATCTGTGTAAGGAAGTCATTGAAGTCGAACTGGTTCTTCTGGATTTTCTTCTGAAGACGTTTAGCTTCTTCTTCGTCGTACTGTTCCTGCGCACGTTCAACGAGTGATACGATATCACCCATACCGAGGATACGGTCTGCCATACGTGCAGGGTGGAACAAATCTATTGCATCAAGCTTTTCGCCTGTACCTACAAACTTGATAGGCTTGTTAACTACAGTACGGATAGAAAGTGCGGCACCACCACGGGTATCACCATCCAGCTTAGTAAGAACTACACCATTGAAGTCAAGGCGTTCATTGAACTCGCGTGCTGTGTTTACAGCATCCTGACCTGTCATTGAATCGACTACAAACAGTGTTTCATCAGGATTGATCGCTTTCTTGATAGCCTCAATCTCATTCATCATCTGTTCGTCGATAGCAAGACGACCGGCTGTATCGACAATCACCAGGTCATAACCTTTAGCTTTTGCTTCATGGATAGCATTCAATGCAATCTGTACAGGATCTTTGCTGTCCGGTTCAGAATAAACAGGAACTTCAATCTGCTGTCCAAGCACCTTCAGCTGTTCGATGGCTGCAGGACGGTAAACGTCGCAGGCTACCAACAGAGGCTTACGGTTTTTCTTGGTTTTCAGCATACGTGCCAACTTTCCTGAGAAAGTAGTCTTACCTGAACCCTGGAGACCTGACATAAGTATCACTGCAGGGTGTCCTTTAAGTTCAAGCTCAGCTGTTTCACCACCCATCAGTTTGGTAAGTTCGTCATGAACAATCTTAACCATCAACTGACTTGGCTTAACTGCAGTAAGCACGTTCTGTCCCAAGGCTTTCTCCTTTACTGTATCTGTAAAGTTTTTCGCAACCTTATAGTTCACGTCGGCATCAAGCAAAGCACGACGTACATCTTTCAGAGTCTCGGCAACATTGATTTCGGTGATTTTACCTTCACCTTTCAATATCTTAAACGACCTCTCAAGTCTTTCACTTAAATTATCGAACATATATTATTTTGATTTTTCTTAATTTCTTCTATTTCAACGGGGTGCAAAAATACATAAAAAAACTTAGAGCCCGTTTTAATTTTCCATAAAAAAGAGTTTATAACCCATTTTTCGCTTTGTTTTGAGTTTCTTTTTGGTCTATTTCCCAGCTTTCAATCGGCGCATAGCCCGCTATGCTTCTCACTAAAGCCGAAAAATATCCTCAAAAATAAATATCAAAACAACAGCGTACAAAATTAAAACAGGCTCTTTAACCTCAAATCTTTTTATTCTGCCATTTTGCTTTTTTCAAATATATAAGACTAAAAGTCAGCATCAACACATAATATATTATCTCTGTGGTAAAACATATCTCGACAGGCTGACGGAGAAGCATACCAACCACAACTACATAAAGAGCATAGAATATTTGGACACCGACTTCTACTCCTAGAGCAGCCTGAGTATTGCCCGTACCAGATATTCCGTTGAAATAAATATTTGCCAATGCAGCTATAAGCATTGATGCACAGACAACATAAAGTGCCGGTATAGACTCGGCTACAAGACCGGAATCACTCGTATAGATAGAGAGAATCGGATCAGGGAATATTACTGTAAGCGCAACACATACCACCATTATGAGAAATGAAATGCCTGCAATGCGGTGAAGCAGAGCTATAACCTTGTCAGTTCCTCCCGCACCTATCAGATTACTAACCAACGTATTGGCGGTAGTGGCCAATGCCTGAACCGGAATGAGCAACACTATATACACACTTCTTACGATATTGGCTATAGCCAGTTCTCTTTGTCCCAAACGCTCAAGGGCCATAAAAAACACAAACCATATTGCCATAGCAAGGAAATATTGCACCATGGTGAATGACGATATTTGCAATATCCTGCCTACCATACCGAAATCCATTCCTAAAGAACGTCTGAAACCGTATTTTCTAAGATCAATCCTGCAATATGTATATATCAGGAAGAATACCAGTGATGACGCTTCTGCTATAACGGAAGCCAAAGCTGCACCTCTGACACCCATCTCAGGCAATCCCAATTCACCGAACACCAGACCATAGTCGAGTACTACATTGACGAGTGCCATCACAACGGAACTGAGAGTCAAGACTTTCGTATTGGTGATTCCTATATAAAAAGCCCTGAACATTACATTGAGAAAAGCAAAAAGAAATCCCCATATACGCCATGTAAAAAACTGATATGTAGCTTCGTATATAGTATCGGAAGTTATAAGCATACGTATCAGCGGACCGGCAAAAATATACATAACCACAGCAAGTACTACAGCCATAAGGAAGCTGAACATACTGCCCTGCATCATGACGGGACCGACATCACGGTAGTTTCCTTCACCGTTGCGGCGCGCTATCAATATCTGCGAACCTATACTGAAACCGAATGCCACTGTATAGACACAGATATATAGGAGGCCTCCCATTGCGGCAGCTCCCAAAGCCACTTCACCTACATGTCCGAGGAAAGCAGTATCTGTAACATTGATAATATTTTGGGCAAGCAGCCCGAGAAGTATAGGATAAGTAACGCGCCAGATTTCTTTATTGGAATACATAGTCATACACGATGTTTATTCTATATTATAAATATGCAGCAAAGATACGAAAAGAACTCTTCAATACATAATTTCATATAATATTATATATGTATTCCCGATAGATGGGAAATAATTTTGTTTCACTTAAAACTATTTCATTCACACCAATATTATTGCATTACAATCAAAAATACTTGTACATACCAAACAAAAGCGCTACCTTTGCGGCTTCATAACCAATTTTTAAAGCTAAATGAATAAATTTTTATTATTAGGCGCAACGGCGCTTATCGTTTCAAACACAACTTTCGCAGGAGATTATCTGACTAACACAAACCAACATGCGGCATTTTTGAGAATGGCAGCACGTGGAGCGTCAATAGATGTTGACGGAGTTTACAGTAACCCTGCAGGTCTTTCTTTCCTGAAAGAAGATGGCTTCCATCTTTCTCTGACAGGACAGAGTGCATATCAGACTAGGGAAATAAGCGCTACATCAGGATTGTGGACACTCGACGGACAAAGTACAACACAAAATTATAAGGGAACCGCATCGGCACCTATAATTCCTTCGTTTCATGGTCTATACAAAAAAGGTGACTGGACTGTTTCTGCAGCATTTGCAATAACAGGAGGTGGAGGTAAGGCATCGTTCAGCAACGGACTTCCTATGTTCAACGCACTTGCCACCGGATTGATACAGCAAAAGACTCAGGGCTTGGTTAAACCTTCAATGTATGACATAAACTCTGCCATGGACGGAAAACAATACATCTATGGTGTACAGCTTGGTTTCAGCTATAAGATAAACGACTGGCTGTCTGTATATGCAGGTGGCAGAATGAACTATATGACCGGAGGATATGAAGGTTATCTCAACGCATCACTCACAGAACAATATGCAGCCATGGCTCCTGCTTTGGGACTTCAGGACGCAACCATAGCGGATATCAATCTGAAATGTGACCAAAAGGGATGGGGAATAACTCCTATTCTAGGTGCTGACTTCAAGCTCAACAAACTTAACATCGGCTTGAAATATGAATTTAAGGCAAACCTAAACATTGAAAATGTTTCAAGCAAGATGGAACTGATTAATGTAGATGAAGCATACCTGGCAGACTACAAAGAAGGAGTAAATACGCCAAGCGACATTCCTTCAATGCTTTCAGTTGCAGCCGGATATGAGTTCTTACCTAATCTGCGTGCTTCGGTAGAATACCATTTCTTTGATGACAAGCATGCAGGAATGGCTTCGGACAGACAGAAAACACTTAATCATGGTACACACGAATATTTGGCCGGTATAGAATGGGATGTAATGAAATATATTACTGTCAGCGGTGGCTTCCAGAAAACCAACTACGGACTCAGTGATGATTTCCAGACAGACACAAGCTTCTACTGCGATTCATATTCATTAGGTTTCGGAGCCAGAATCTATCTGAGCAAGTCACTGAATATGGATATCGCCTACTTCTGGACAAACTATAGTGACTATACAAAAGAGTCTGACAATTATTACAATACAGGCACTAAAGGAACAAATATCTATAGCCGTACCAACAAGGTGTTTGGACTCAGCTTGAACTATAATTTCTGATAACTTTTTACTTAAAAACCAAAAGCCGTTTGTAGATGCAAATCCAACTACAAACGGCTTATTTTTTATCTTAATTCTTCAATAAGAATTACCAAACTCTACAACGGTTTTCAGGTGCAAGATACATTGAATCTTTTTCAGTGATACCGAATGCTTCGTACCATGCATCAACATGTGGAAGAGCACCGTTCACACGCCATTCGCCAAGTGAGTGAGGATCTGACTTAGTACGTGAGCGGATTTCCTCTTCGCGGATATTACCGGCCCAAAGTGTAGCGTATGCGATGAAGAAACGCTGGTCAGCAGTAAATCCGTCTTCTTCAGGAAGAGGGTTGTTCTTTGTTGCATTCTTATAAGCAAGATAAGAAACATTCAAACCTCCGTGGTCTGCTATGTTTTCACCCAAAGTCAACTGTCCGTTGGCCTTCAATCCCGGGAGAACTTCAATGTTGTTGAAGAAGTCAACCATTACTTTTGTACGTTCATTGAAACGGTCACCGTCACCTTCAGCCCACCAGTCTTTCAAGTTACCGTCCTTGTCATACTGACGTCCCTGATCATCGAATCCGTGTGTCATTTCATGACCGATTACAACACCGATAGCACCATAATTAAAAGCATCGTCAGCATTCATGTCAAAGAACGGATACTGAAGAATTGCGGCAGGGAAACAGATTTCGTTAGTCTGAGGATTGTAATATGCATTTACAGTCTGAGGACTCATCAACCATTCATCCTTGTCAACAGGTTTTCCGATACGGCTGAACATATCTTTTGTGCCCCACTGTGCAGCACGGCATACATTTGCCCAGTATGAATCTTTCTCGATGTTAAGATCTGAATAGTCTTTCCATTTGTCAGGATAACCTACTTTTACGTGGAATGTAGAAAGTTTCTCCATAGCTCTTACCTTAGTGTTGTCGCTCATCCATTCCTGTGCCTGGATACGTTCGCCAAGAGCAGACTGAAGATTCTTAACCAATGCCACCATACGTTCTTTGGCAGCTGCCGGGAAATATTTCTCTACATACATCTGACCTACGATCTCGCCCAACATGCCGTTAACGGCATTAACGGCACGTTTCCAACGTGGCTGGTTTGCCTGACGGCCAGACAATACCTTACCGTAGAAATCAAATCTTGCAGCTACGAAATCATCGCTCAGATAATTTGCTGCAGCATCAAGAAGATTGTACTGCAGATAAGAGATATGACGTGAAAGAGGCAAAGTATTGATAAGATTTTCCACTTCCTTGATAGGCTCAATCTGCTCTACGTTGAGTTCTGTCACACCTTCTACTCCCAAAGCCTTGAGATAAGCATCCCAATCTATTCCAGGGAAAGTCTTCTTCAAGTCATCGTACGACATTTTATGATAGTTGGCTTCAGGATTACGACGTTCTACTGCGCTGTAAGAAGCCTTTGCAATAGCTGTTTCAACTTCCATCACATCAGCCATTTTCTGTTTAGCCTCATCTTCTGAGAAACCAGCCAATGTGAAAAGCTTAGTGATATACAGTTTGTACTGTTCACGGATAGCGGTTGTACTTTCGTCTGTATCAAGATAGTATTCCTTTTCTCCAAGGTTAATACCTCCCTGGGCAATCTGGAAGATATTCAAAGTACTGTTCTTTGGATCACCATATACATAGTTGCTGAAATATGTACCAATACCGTTGTTGAACATTTCAGCCTTAACCTGCATAATCTGGTTCTTATCAGATATTGCAGCTATTCTGTCAAGCATAGGTTTGATTGGAGCTATACCATCAGCATTAAGCTTTATGCTGTCCATTGCCAGATTATACAAGTCTCCGATTTTCTGTCTCTGGCTTCCAGCCTGATTTTCCTTTGAAGCAAATCCTTCGATCATTTCTTTCAACTGCTTCTGGTTGTCTTCCATAAGCATTTCGAATGCTCCATAGCGTGAGTATTCAGCTGTAAGAGGATGCGAATCATTAAAACCTCCACAAGCGAAACGGAAGAAATCATTTCCCGGAACTGCTGTTGTGTCAAGGTTGGCAAGGTTTATTCCTGTGCTCACCTTTGCTTCCTTCTGGCCTGCACATCCGGACAGTGCGGCTACAGCCAATGCTGCAAAAGCAATACAATGTTTAGTTTTCATAAATTAATATTTAGTTATAGTTCTGTTTTAAGTTCATCAATTTCCATCAGTGCCGTCTCCCACTCTTCCTCAATCTGGGAAATCTGGTTTTTCAAATCCTGATGCTGTTCATAGAGTTTCATGTCGGATGCTCCCTCAGGAGTAGCCATCTTTTCTTCCAGTTGCGATATTTGAGTTTCTATTTTGGAAATTCTGTCTTCACAGTCGGCAGCCTGTTTTTCCAGTTTTCTGATTTTCTTGTTCAGTTCCTTCTGTGCTTCGTAAGAAAGCTTGCTTTCCGACTGTGTCGGCTGTTGCACTTCTTTTTTCTGCGAAGAAGCTGTAGGCGACTGCGACAGATGAAGTTCATTCAGACTTTCCATTTTCTTTTTCTGAAGGAAATCGTATATACCTCCGATATGCTCTTTCACTACTCCACCACCAAACTCATATACCTTTGTTACAAGTCCATCAAGGAACTCACGGTCGTGGGATACAACAATCACCGTTCCGTCAAACTCTTTGATAGCCTCTTTCAATACATCTTTGGAACGCATATCCAAATGGTTGGTAGGCTCGTCCAGAATAAGGAAGTTCACAGGTTCAAGCAGAAGCTTTATCATTGCCAGACGGCTGCGTTCTCCTCCTGAAAGGACTTTTACCTTCTTTTCTGAAGCCTCACCTCCGAACATGAAAGCCCCAAGGATATCACGTATCTTCAGACGGATATCACCTTTTGCCACACGGTCTATTGTGTCGAATACTGTTACATTCTCATCGAGGAGTTGTGCCTGATTCTGTGCAAAATATCCTATCTGTACGTTATGTCCTATCACAAGTTTTCCCTCGTACGGAATCTGATCCATGATACACTTGACTAGTGTAGATTTACCTTCACCGTTCTTTCCTACGAAAGCAACCTTCTCACCTCTGTTTATTGTAAGTGTGACATCATGGAACACAACGTGCTCACCGTATGCCTTCTTTACATTCTCGCATATCACAGGATAGTTTCCCGAACGGATAGCAGGCGGGAATTTCAGTCGCAAAGAAGAGGTATCCTCATCGTCTATCTCAATAGGAACAATCTTTTCAAGCTGCTTTATACGGCTCTGCACCTGAACAGCCTTTGTAGCCTTATATCTGAAACGTTCGATAAACTCTTCAGTATCCTTTATTTCCTTCTGCTGGTTTTCGTATGCACGAAGCTGCTGCTCGCGGCGTTCCTTACGCAACACCACAAACTCGTCGTACGGAACCTTATAATCGTATATATGTCCGCATGATATTTCTATAGTTCTGTTCGTAACATTATTGATGAAAGCACGGTCGTGGCTGACAAGTACCACAGCTCCGGGACTCATCTTCAGGAAGTTTTCAAGCCACTGGATACTCTCTATGTCAAGATGGTTGGTAGGCTCGTCGAGCAAAAGAACGTCAGGACGACGCAACAAGAGTTTTGCAAGTTCTATACGCATTCTCCAGCCACCGCTGAATTCGGATGTAGGTCTGTCAAAATCACTCCTTGAAAATCCCAATCCCGTAAGCGTACGTTCTATCTCTGCCTTATAGTTTGTTCCTCCCATCATCATGAACCTCTCATTCTCGTGAGTGAAACGGTCTATCAGTTCGTGATAACTTTCAGAATCATAGTCTGTTCTGTCCGCCAGTTCCTGATTCATTCTGGAGATACTGTCCTGCAATTCAAAAATATGCTCGAAGGCCATTTCAGCCTCAGCCATAACAGTTCTGGTATCACTCAGTATCATTACCTGAGGCAGATACCCTATAGTAACTCCACGCTGAACCGCCACTACTCCATCAGTAGGTGATTGCAGGCCTGCAAGAATCTTTAGCATGGTAGATTTACCGGCTCCATTCTTACCGACAAGTGCTATACGGTCCTTCTTATTTATCACGTATGATACATCCTCAAACAGAGGAGTAACTCCAAACTCAACTTTTAATCCTTCTACTGAAATCATTCTCTACATATTGATTTACAAAGTGTCGGCAAAGTTAGTATTTTTACATTAAATAGGAATTATCGGTTAACAAGATTTTGTAATGAAAGCCAAAAATAAGAGACGTCCTCAATCACAGAGAACGCCTCCCAACTGAAGGATTAAATTTAAGAGAGAGATAGTAATTAATAATTTGTTTCCACAAATATATATTAAAATAAACAATTGCAAAAATTTAAAGCTTAATTCTTTCAAAATAAAAGTAAATAGATTTTATTCACAAATATTTATTCAGTAAATAAACACTTTTGCTTACGGAAAAACAAAAGCTGCTGATTTTCATTCAAACTATGAAAACCAGCAGCCAAATGTATTATAATCTTGAAAGATTATTCTTCAGTATATCTTTCAATTGTTTGTGCACGGTCAGGACCTACAGAAACAATCTTGATTGGAGTACCAAGTTGTTCTTCAAGGAATGAGATGTAAGCATTGAATTCTTCAGGGAATTCATCTTCGCTAGTCATCTTAGTCATATCAGTCTTCCATCCCGGCATTTCTACGTAAACAGGTTCTACACCTTCGTTGATATCAAATGGGAAGTAATCTATTTCCTCGCCGTTTACCTTATATGCAACACAAGCCTTGATTGTTTCGAAACCGTCAAGAACGTCGCTCTTCATAAGAATAAGCTTAGTAACACCGTTAATCATGATAGAGTAACGCAAAGCTACAAGGTCAACCCATCCGCAACGGCGTTCACGACCTGTAACAGCTCCGTATTCATGACCAAGGTCACGGATTTTCTTTCCTGTTTCATCGAACAACTCAGTTGGGAAAGGACCTGAACCAACACGTGTACAGTAAGCTTTCATGATACCGTAAACCTCGCCTATTTTGTTAGGGCCAAGACCAAGACCTGTACAAGCACCCGCACAAATAGTATTTGAAGAAGTTACGAAAGGATAAGAACCGAAGTCAACGTCAAGCATTGTTCCCTGAGCACCTTCGCAAAGAACGCTCTTACCTTCTTTAAGAAGATTGTTTATTTCGTGTTCGCTATCTACAAGATTGAACTGACGGAGATATTCGATACCTTCCATCCACTGTTTTTCAAGTTCAGTGATATCATATTCATAGTTCAGACTTTTCAAGATCTGTTCGTGACGAGCTTTTGCAGCGGCGTATTTAGCTTCGAAGTTATTCAATATGTCACCTACACGCAAACCGTTACGGCTGACTTTATCTGTATATGTAGGACCGATACCCTTACCGGTAGTACCAACTTTTGAAGCTCCCTTTGCTGCTTCGTATGCTGCATCCAGAATACGGTGTGTAGGCAATATAAGATGTGCTTTCTTAGAAATGTGCAAACGTTCCTTCAAAGGATGTCCGCTTGCCTCAAGAGCCTCTGCCTCTGCCTTGAACAATGCCGGGTCAAGCACTACACCATTACCGATAATATTTACTTTGTCACCCTGGAAAATTCCTGACGGAATAGAACGGAGAACATATTTCTGTCCTTCGAATTCCAAAGTATGACCTGCGTTAGGACCACCCTGAAAACGCGCAACTACATCATAACGTGGAGTCAAAACATCGACAACTTTACCTTTACCTTCGTCGCCCCACTGTAAACCTAACAAGACATCTACTTTCATGATTGTTATATTTATTAAAATAGTTTTTATTTATTCTTTTTTCGTTTGGAAACACATTTACTGCACAGTCCGTATATATACAACGAATAATGCGTAGGTTGGAAACCTTTCAATTTACTCTGAACTACAGCCTGCTTCAAATTTTCGTCTTCAAATTCCGAAACCTTTCCGCAAGAAGTACAAATCATATGATGATGGGTTTCATTATTATACGAACGTTCATATTGCGAAGTATTACCGAATTGGTGTTTTATAACCAGACCGGCATCTATCAGAAGAATAATAGTATTATAAAGAGTGGCACGGCTGACACGGAACTTTTCTTTCTCTTCCATATACTGAAGCAAGGTTTCTATATTGAAATGTCCCTTTATGGAATATATAGAATCAAGTATAGCATAACGCTCGGGCGTCTTACGATGTCCGTTCTTCTGTAGGTACTCTGTAAGCACCTGTTTTACCGTATCTTTTATCTTGTCTGCCATTAAAAAATATCTTCAGCCGTCAAAGTTAATATAATTTACTCAATCCAAGAAACTATTGACAATATTCTATATCATATTTTATTTCATCGATATAAAGTTTCAGTTCCGGATTGGCTGTTTTGCTTAAAAGGCCCAACTGTCTGCCCACCATTTTGGCATTCTCTTTTGACTGTGTGGCAAACTTTTTCAGAGCTGTGGCAGCAGCCTTTTTCACCATAGGTTCTCCACCTTCGATTTCAGTGAATGCCTGATCCAAAAACTCTGCCTCGGCACGTTCGTTCAACTTCATGCCCTTCATAAGAAGGCGAGTCATCAGCATATATCCGCAGAACTGGAAATAAATACGTTCGTCGGCAATCCATTTGAACACTACATCCGAAGCATAATCCACATGCTGCAATATATTCATAACGGTATATTCTGCCAATTCAGGATATTTCATGTCCTCAATCCATATTTCAGCTATATCCTTATAAAAAGAATCAACCGGCTGCAGAAGTGTAGCCATTATTTTGCACTCACGGATATTCTCTTTCCACAAAGCCTGAGCCAGTTCGTGATTTTTTTCATATCCTGCAGCAATTTCCTTGATACGGGAATATTCGATACCGAAATTCAGTTTGTAGTCCATACCCTTTTCGCGCATACTTTGCGAAATTACGCCATTCATATACAAACGGAACTTCGATTTTATATCTTTTATAATTTCTTGTACGTCGTTCATGATATTAATTCAAAGATTAGAATAATCTCGGCTATAACGAAGCATCTGTTCGGCATAACCTTCGCTATAGTCTGTTTTTACGTCTATTATATTATTGTCATCGTCTGTCACAACACTATAAACAGGATTTATAAATCCTTTATATGGAGCAAGATTAAGAGACTTGTATCTTTCAAGAACTTCAGAATGCAATTTCTGATTAACTTTTACGGCATATTTCTCTACCAGTTCACGTGCCGCCTCATAATCACCTTCGCTCTTTATTCTTTGGATTTCGGCAAGCAATTCGCAAAACAGTGAGCGCAACTTTTCGTAGTCATTTATGACAACAAATGTTTTTCCTTCTTTTACAACCATCTGCACAACACCATCTCCTGCCCCATGCTCCAAAGCCCATGCAGCAATAAGCTGACGGTTACGCATGTGCGATTCTTCAATACAGCATCCCGGCTCTATCCTGACAAGCTGAGTCATCAATCCGTTCATCATATACGAATAATATTCAGCCTTGTAAGCTTCACTGTCCGGAGTAAGGCCGAGCTCGACCATTTTTGCATCAGGTATGTAATAAAGTCCGAACAAATCAGCACGTGCCTCTTCTATTGTAGCGCCATATGCCTTCAAAGCGTCAGGATCAACGCCAGGAAGGAGTTTGCCGGAACCGTGACCGAGACATTCATGCAAGTCTGTATGAAGGTCACCTGTTATATCCGCATATTTGTCGAGCAGCTGCTTTTCATATTCACTATACACAAACTCATCTCTGAAACCGTTACCTCTGGCAGCCTTGTTATATGCATCAGTAAGATTGCCGATTGTCACTGACTTGGAACCGTGAACACTGCGAATCCAGTTTGAATTAGGAAGATTGATACCTATAGCACTGGCAGGATAAAGATCGCCCGCAAGTATGGCAGCCGTAATGACTTTTGCTGATACACCCTTAACTTCAGACTTCTTGAATTGTGAAGATACCGGCGAATGGTCTTCAAACCACTGAGCATTACTACTCAACACCTCAGTGCGGTGAGTAGCCTCCAGATCTTTAAAGTTTACTATTGACTCCCAGCTGGCTTTCATTCCGAGCGGATCGCCATAGCTTTCTATAAATCCATTTACAAAATCGATACGAGATTCTGTATCCTTTAGCCAACAAATGGAATAATCGTCAAATATTTTCAAATCTCCTGTACGGTAAAATTCTATGAGCAGACGTATAACCTCTTTCTGATGTTCATTTTCTGCTACATCCATAGCCTTCTCAAGCCAATAGACAATTTTACGGATGGCATTACCATATTCACCGTCAAGTTTCCAGACCACTTCGGTTATCTCTCCGTTTTTCTTTTCCAAACGACTGTTCATTCCGTACATGACAGGAGTCTCGTCATCCGGCGATTTCATGGCAGCATAAAAATCCTCTGCCTCCTGCTGTGTGACACCTACATAATAATTCGAAGCCGATGTCAGCAACAAGTCTTCACCATCTGCTTGATTAACACGTTTAGGCATTATGGCAGGGTCGAAAATTACAGGAAACAATTTATTACATAATCCCACCACTGTCTCTCCTTCGGACAATGGCAATTGAGATTTATCCAATGACATAACAGCATCACGAAGAAAATCCACAGAAAATCCCGGAATGAATTTGTCTGTGGAATAATGATGATGAATTCCGCTTGAGAACCAAACTCTCTTCAGATACACTTCGAACGCCAGAAATTCCGAATCTGAACGGTCGCCGTCATAATGTAAATACACAGCTTCAAGAAGACGGCGTATCTTCATGTTATACTTACCGTTCTGGTCGAACAAAATATCACGCCCGTTCAAAGCTGCTTCAGAGAGATAATAAATAAGTTTCTTCTGATTTAATGTCAAAGTTTCAAAACCATGTACTCTATATCGTAAAATCTGCAGATCGGCAAACTGCTCTACAGAATAATTAAAATTATCTTCAGGCGTTTTCATGATTTTTTCTGTATTCATTAGGAGTAATACCTACAATTCTGTAGAAAGCTGCATAAAAAGACTGACGGTTTGCAAACCCTGACATCGCACTTATTTCCTCGATGTTCTTTCCTGCATATCTTTTGTCTGAAAGCATACGTTTTGCATCCCTAATTCTATATTCATTAAGCAAGCACGAAAAATTCATTTTGAACTTGGAATTAACCACAGCTGAAAGATATCTGGTATTAGTCTTCAGTATCTTGGCCAGATCGCTGGCTGAGAAGTTAGGCTGTTTGTACTTTTTTTGCGTTACTACCAGCTCATATATCCTGTCGTAAAGTTCGTCTGCCAGTTCCGTCCTTATAAGATCTCTATAAGGTGCAGACTTTATTTTCTTTTCTCTAAGATTATATGGCATCTTCACCTGTACGTCATTTTCATTATTCATTACTTCATGATTATTTTCCATTTGTGCTGATTTATTTTAGTCCTAGTTCACATTTTTTCAATACAAATTTGTAAGATTTTTTTCAGACTACAAAATATTTGTCAACATTTTTTCGTATGTATCGACGCTGAATATTATCTTTGCACAAACAAAAACAGACTTATCAAATGCTCGATATTCTCAAAAAATATTTCGGATATACAGAGTTCCGTCCTCAACAGAAAGAAATAATCACAAATATACTAAACAAAAAAGACACCCTGGTTCTTATGCCTACAGGTGGGGGCAAATCCTTATGCTACCAGATTCCGGCACTTATGATGGAAGGTACAGCCATAGTGGTTTCACCACTGATTTCGCTGATGAAAGACCAGGTGGAAGCATTACAGGCCAACGGTATAGCCGCACGCGCATTGAACAGCATGAACAGTGATACTGACAACACGAATGTACGTATGGAATGCCTGCAGGGAAAAGTAAAACTGCTATATATATCTCCAGAAAGACTTATATCTGAAACAAGCTATCTGCTCAGAGACATTAAGATATCTCTTTTTGCCATAGACGAAGCTCACTGCATTTCGCAATGGGGACATGATTTCCGCCATGAATACACACAGCTGGACATACTTAGAAAACAGTTCCCCAGGATTCCGATAGTGGCACTTACTGCCACAGCAGACAAAATTACACGTCAGGACATAGTAAAACAGCTGAAAATGAATGAACCGGAAGTGTTCATTTCCTCGTTCGACCGTCCTAACCTGAGTCTTGACGTAAAGAAAGGATATCAGCAGAAAGAAAAAATCAGAATAATAAAAAGATTCATAGAAAAACATGGCAACGAAAGCGGAATCATATACTGCATGAGCAGAAAGACTACCGAGAAAGTTGCCGAACTTCTTTACGACGAAGGTTTCGACACTGCAGTATATCATGCAGGACTGTCGAATTTCGAACGCGAACAGACACAGGATGATTTCATCAACGACCGTGTACAGATAGTGTGCGCCACCGTTGCTTTCGGAATGGGAATAGACAAGTCGAACGTAAGATGGGTGATACACTACAACCTGCCTAAAAGCATAGAAAGTTTCTATCAGGAAATAGGACGTGCTGGTAGAGATGGCATGAAGAGCGACACTATGTTGTTCTATTCACTTGGCGACATGATCCAACTTACCAAATTTGCCGAAGAAAGCAACCAGAAGGAAATAAACATAGAGAAACTTAACCGTATGCAGCAGTATGCCGAATCCGACATCTGCCGAAGAAGAATCCTGTTGAGTTACTTCGGAGAGACAATGGAACATGACTGCGGCAATTGCGACGTATGCCGTAATCCTCCTGAAAGATTTGACGGAACTATTATTATACAGAAAGCTCTGAGCGCAATAGCAAGAACCAACCAACAGATAGCCACAGGGACTCTTATAGAAATACTACGAGGCAACTTTACACAAGAAATTTCGGAAAAGGGATACGACAAAATAAAGACTTTCGGAGCCGGAAGGGACATTCCTTCACGCCACTGGCAGAACTATCTGCTACAAATGCTGAACATGGGATACATAGAAATAGCATACAACGAAAACAACCATCTGAAAATAACCGAACTGGGAGCCAAGGTTCTATACGGAAAACAGAATGCGGAACTGGTTGTCATTAAAGAAGATGAATTCTCCAATAAGCAATATAAAAAGAATACTATCGGTACATCGCCTGTACAGATTAAGAAAAATGCTTACGGGAATATGGAAAATGAAGACTCACTGTTCGAGACTCTGCGTCTGTTAAGACTAAAGCTGGCAGAACAGGAAGCCATTCCTCCATATATTGTAATGTCCGACAGTACGCTGCAATCGCTCTGCGACAAGAAACCCAAAACCCTGGAAGACCTTGACGACATTTCAGGATTCAGCGAATATAAAAAGAAGAAATACGGACGTGATTTTGTAAATGCGATAAAGAAATATTACAACTCATAAAGATAAAATATAGGATAAAACACCAAGTATTACCTATTTGCATTTCTTAATCTGCTCCAAGAGTGCCGAACGAGGTATCCCCAAAGAGATAGCTTTTTCGTATGCCTTAAGGGCCTTGTCCTTATCTTTCAATGACAGATAAACATCACCCAACTGCACTGTGGTTTCCGCATCATTAGGATTAAGACACAACGCTTCTTCCAGGTCAAGAACAGCAGCCTCGGGATATCCTCTTTCCAAATCAAGATTTGCTCTCATTATCAAGAGTGATGCATCACCAGTGAACTCACCGATGAGCAGATTCAATTTGTCACGTGCCCCAGTAAGGTTTCCCTCAAGTTGATCAAGCATTGCCAGACCTATTCTGGCAGCCTTGTGCGACGGTTCCTTGCCTACTATTACATTATAGTCTATGCGTGCCTCCTTATATTCACGCCTCTGCATATAAATGTATGCACGATAAAGACGTGCTTCTATATTCTCAGGTATAAGGTCTATAACGTTACAGAAATCTACATACGCTTTTGAATCCAATCCTTTGTCAAGATACAGAGTTCCACGGTTTAGAAGCATGGCTGTGGAATACGGAGTGATATTAAGAGCCATGGTATATGCTTCTATAGCCTCATCCGTACGTCCCATACGCTTAAGCACCGTACCAAGATTGGAAAAAAGAAGGGCATTACGCGCATTGTTAGGATCTATCTTCAACGCTTCACGGAAAAGCTGTTCTGCCTGTACAAGACTATCAGTCAAGGCATATTTCATCGCACGATCTACAATCTCATTGTACGATTGCGAATAAGATTGGAATAAAGTACAAAACGATATAAAAATGAGTATCAATATTTTCTTCATAATCACGAATATTCAGTAGTTTATGACGCAAAGGTAACAGATAAACAGATATATAGTGCAGCAGTTAAAATCTTTTTGTATGTTTGCACATTCATTTATAAAACTGACTGAAATCATGAAAACAGAAAAAGCTATTTTTGCCTGCGGATGTTTCTGGGGAGTACAACACCAGATGGAAAGGGCAAACGGTGTGATAAGCACCACTGTGGGATACATAGGCGGGCACAAAGAAAACCCTACATATCAGGAAGTAAAGGCTCACACTACAGGACATGCCGAAGCTGTACTTGTAGAATATGACGCCGAAAAGATTTCATACACAGACCTGTGCAAATTGTTTTTTGAAATACACGACCCCGCACAGACCGACGGGCAGGGTCCTGACATAGGTCCTCAATACAGAAGCGAGATTTTCTATCTTGACAATTCACAGTTGGAGCAGGCGCAGAATGTTATCGCTATATTACGCGACAAAGGATATGAAGTAAACACAGCTCTTACTCCGGCATCACATTTTTGGGAGGCTGAGGACTATCACCAACATTACTATGACAAAACAGGCGGCGAGCCTTATTGCCATATCAGAGTTAAAAAATTCTGACATAATTTCAACCACAAAACACCCGTCTTAAAACGAGCGTTCATTTTCATCATAACGACAGTTCATTTCACTTCGAATGAACTGTCGTTTTATTATTGATACCGGCACTACAAACCACCAATATGAATTATTTCCGTCATTAACCATGTTTAACCTTCTAATATTTGCATAATTACGATTATTTCGTAGATTTGCGAAAAGTTAGTAATTAAAATATTGATACGATATGGAAAAACTTACATTTCAGGAAGAAGAAGCTATGCGCTTTATATGGAAACTGGGTTCTTGCTATGTGAAAGACGTAGTGGGATGTTATGACGAACCGCTCCCACCCTATACCACGGTTGCATCAATAATAAACAATCTTAAAAGAAAAGGTTATCTGAAAGCCGAAAAGTTCGGAAACACCTACAGATATACTCCACTGGTGAAACAGGAAGACTACACAAAAAGTTCGGTAAGCAGTCTGGTGAAAAACTACTTTGCCAACTCATATAAGGAAATGGTTTCTTTCTTCGCCAAGGAACAGAAAATTTCGAAAGACGAACTTAACGAAATCATAAATCTGATAGAGAAAGAAGATGACAAATAAATCTCCGTCAGAAAACTGTAAAATCTTCAATACTTTAAAATACATTATTTATGATATACCTACTTCAAGTCAATTTGGGCATAATCCTGTTTTACGCACTGTACAAACTGATATGCACACGTGATACCCTCTTCACCTCAAGACGGTTGATACTGATGCTGTCACTTATTCTTCCGTTCATCATACCGCTGATTGATATACGTGAATGGATGGAGACACGTGACAGTCTGGTAATGCTGACAAATTTTGATTATTCCACCACTATTCCTGAAATAGTAGTCGGAACAGCTGGAACAGAACCGGGAAATCAGGTATTCGTAATTTCCGAATGGATAAAAAATATATACATCGCAGGTATATTGGCATTATCCGTAAGACTGATTGTTCAGGCCATTAGCCTATATATGATTATACTCCGTACACCGGAAAAAACAGTGAACGGAATACGTATAAAATGCATGAAAGACAAGTCCGGACCATTTTCATTCTTCAATTGGATTTTCCTGAATCCTGACAATGTAAAAGAAGAGGAAATAAGCGAAATTCTCACTCACGAAATGGCTCATGTACGCCAGAGACATTCCATAGATGTAATTATCTCCGAAATGGTAAATATATGTTGCTGGATAAATCCATTCGCATGGCTTATGAAACGCGAAGTGAGACTGAATCTTGAATTCCTGGCAGACAGAAAGGTTATGGATGCGGGATTCGCCACAAAAAGCTATCAATATCACCTGCTTGGACTGACATACAGTCACAAGTACGGTTTATCTAATAATTTTAATTTTTCTCACCTTAAACAACGTATCATTATGATGAACAAGAAAAAGACAAACGGTGCGGGACATATCAAATATGCCCTGTTCGCCATTCCGGCCTTTGCTCTACTCCTTGCCGGAAACATTTCATGCTCTTCGGAAGCAACAAAAACTGATGATGTAAAAGAAAATGCCGCTACAGTAAAACCAGATGTAGAGGAAGTCCCTATTGACAAACCTGTCACAAAAGGCGAAGCATTTGCCGTAGTGGAACAGATGCCTGAATTCCCGGGAGGTATGAAGGAACTTATGACATACCTTAAGGATAATATAAAATATCCTAAGGCTGCCCAGGACAAAAAAGTGCAAGGAAGAGTAATCGTTCAGTTCGTAGTTGAAAAAGACGGAACTCCTACTGAATTTAACGTTTTACGTTCTGTAGATCCGGACCTTGATGCAGAAGCGTTGAGAGTATTGGGCGAAATGCCTAAATGGAAACCTGGAATGCAGAAAGGTCAGGTTGTAAGAGTTAAATACACCGTCCCTGTAACATTCAGACTACAGTAAATCAATTTTCTGAATCCACTTTAAGATGTGATTAACGGCAGGAATCTTAAAGTGGATTCTTAATATAAGACTATCACTATTTATGAAAACACATATCTACATTTATATTTCCATATTATTCATGTTAATGTTTTCCGCCTGCGGAAAGAAAACTGACAGAGAATATCTTTCTGAAGTGCTTGAGAATATGAACAAGGTAAATTCCGTAAAATACCATTGTGTACTTAAATCTTGGGAGCCGGGAGACAATGAACCTGTTTACGATGAACAGAGGGAAATATACGAGCATGTAAATCCTGAAGATAGCGCCATAGGTTATTCATATATCATTGCATCAGACAAGGAATTCAAGCATATTCTATCTGTATATGATGGAACTGTTCAATCATATATTGAAGAAAAAGAGAAAGAAATAGTGATAGATGACTTCACACGAAAAATGCCTGTACCGTTCAGATTAATCAAACAAGAAGCTTTTTATCACATGAAAGCAATAATAGATTATGCGCTGAACACAAACGACAGCATTGTCCTCACACTGAAGGAAGAGGGAAAGGATTTTCTTATGGAACTGACGATAAATATGCCCAATCAGGTAGAATTTTTCGGTAAGGCACAATATATGCCGGAAAACCCTTACACATACGACCCTACGTCTATTTACAAAGTATGGATCTCTAAAGATAATGATATGCCATACCGCTATCGCAGGGAAATGCAACATAATATAAATGAAGAAATCTGTTCCGGTTTTGTATTCAACCCCTTGGGAATGGGAAAAATAATAGCAGAAAATTGCTATCCGGAAGGCTATGAACGGTACATAAGAGGGCAGAAAAAAGAGAAGCCCGCCATTGACATGACAGGCAAGACTGCTCCGGAATGGACTCTGACTGATATTAACGACCGGAAAATCTCGCTTAGCGACATTAAATCTAAGATTGTCCTTATACAACTCACAGGAATAGGATGCGGTCCGTGTAAAGTTTCTATCCCTTTCCTGAACAGTCTTAGGGAGAAATACGGCAATAATGAGCTTGAAATCATAGCTGTTGAGACATGGATAAAGAGAAAATCATCGAGCGAGAACTATATCAGGAAGAATGATATAAAATACAAATTCCTCACTGCCGACAAGGAAAGTATAGAAAAACTTATTTATGACTATCAGGCCGGAAGCAGTGTTCCCCAATTTTATCTGATAGGTAAAGACAAAAAGATATTGAAGAAATTCCAAGGATACGCCGAAAAGATAAGTGACAAAGAGATAGAGGACGAGATTAAGAAAAATCTATAAACCACATACATAAATATGAAATCAGGAAGACTTCTTTTTTGTTTGTCATGCACCTTTACGCTTGGAGTGCTGGCTCAAAACAAGGACAGCATAAGAATTGCCATTGATAATTACGAATACGAAAAGGTTCTTGAGCTTACTTCGTGTACCGACTCGCTTGACGAGGAATGTACGGAACTCAGACTACAGGCCTGCAAGGAACTCAACAAATGGCAAACCGCACTTCCGCTACTCCAGAAGAGGCTTGAACAAGATAGTACCTCACTAAAATCATGGGCAAAAATAGCGGAGTGCTACAGAAGGATTGGAGATGTGAGGAAAAGCTCTGAAGCATACGCTCATGCCGTTAGACTCAGCCCCGACAAATCTTTCTTCAGACAGAAACACATCAACGCCCTGATTGCTCTTGACGATCTGGAAAATGCGAGGAAAGCATGTCACGACTGGATAGACCGCGATTCCACTTCTGCCACGGCTTACCGCCTGCTGGGAGAAACATACGAAAACGAAGATCCTCTATCTGCCTTTGCCGGATATAATGCTGCATTTCGCCGTGATTCTCTTGATCCTCAGATTATATCCAGAATAGCCAATATGGTAAATAACAATGGGCAGTATTCATACGCGATGCTCATTACAGAGGAATACCGACGACATGACTCACTCAACATAGACGTGAACCGTCAAAATGCAAAAGCTTTCTGCATGATGAAAATGTACCCCAAAGCGATAGAAAGATATGAAAGTCTGAAAAGAATGGGCGACAATTCTTATCTGACACTGTTCTATCTCGGTATGTCGTACTACGGCAACTATGACTTTTATTCCGCTTACGACAATCTGAAAAAGGCTATAAGCATAATGCAACCGTCAGGACCAAACACAGGTGCCTTATATTATTTCGCCAAATCTGCTGCCCGTACTTCATGGAAAGGAGAAGGCGTAGAAGCCATGAATACAGCCATATCGCTGACCATGCCAACAGACAGTGTTATGATCCGACTCTACAAAGGTCTGGCAGAATGCTGTGAACTGAACCTTGACACCCAAGGTGAAATAGCCGCTTTATTAAAGCAATACGAATACTCCAAGGAAAATGTGTTGTTCTATACCATCGGATGCAGATATTATTACAGAAATGACTACGAGAATGCTTTAAAATATTTCAACAAATATATGGAAAATGTTCCTGAAGACAAGCGTTATAAGTATGATGAAAACGGAGAAATAGACAACGACAGAAAAACTTACTATCAAGACGCTGAAATAAAAATCAAGAATATCAAGGAACATAAATTCTTTAAAGGAAAACCACAGTAAAATTATTATATTCGACCACCGAAAATATAAAAAAAGTCCGGACAGAAAATAAAAAACACTGTCTGGACTTTTTATATTGTATATGAGTAAAGATTATGCTTTCTTGATATAATCTACAATCCACTGACCAACTTCCTTAGTACCATACTTGGCACCACCTTCTACCTGAATTTCAGGAGTACGGACATTTGCATCGAGTGAAGCATCAACGGCACGACGGATCAACGCACCTTCTTCCTTGCAGTCGAAATATTCGAACAGCATTGCCACAGACAATATCTGTGCCAACGGATTGGCGATGTTCAGCCCCTTAGCCTGTGGCCATGAACCATGAATAGGCTCGAATACCGGTGTGCTTTCGCCTGTAGAAGCAGATGGAAGAAGTCCCATAGAACCGCTGATAACAGAACCTTCGTCTGTAAGGATGTCGCCGAATGTATTTTCTGTAACCATTACATCGAAGAACTTAGGTTCCTGAATCATCTTCATTGCTGCATTGTCAACAAACATATAGTCTGTAGTAACTTCAGGATACTGCGGAGCCATTTCCTGAGCAATCTGTCTCCACAAACGTGAAGAAGCAAGAACATTCGCCTTATCAACTACAGTAAGATGTTTACGACGCTTCATAGCATATTCGAAACCTACTTTCAGGATTCTTTCGATTTCAGGACGTGTGTACATATTTGTATCGTACGCCTTGTCGTTGTCCTGATATTTTTCGCCGAAATACATACCACCTGTCAGCTCGCGTATGCAAAGGAAGTCTGCGCCGTCAACAAGTTCTGCCTTAAGAGGTGATTTATGTACCAGGCATTTGAAAGTCTGTACAGGACGGATGTTTGCAAATAATCCGAGTTTTTTGCGCATAGCCAGAAGTCCCTGTTCCGGACGTACTTTTGCAGTTGGGTCATTATCAAATTTAGGATCGCCTACTGCAGAGAATAATACTGCATCGGCATTTTTACAAACCTCGTAAGTTGCTTCCGGGAATGGGTCGCCCACTTTATCTATTGCATCTGCACCACAGATGGCATATTCGTATGAAACTTTATGGCCGAATTTTTCACAAACGGCTGTCATTACATCTACTCCCTGTACGGAGATTTCCGGTCCTATTCCGTCACCGGCTAATACTGCTATTTTAAAATCCATATCACTTTTTATTTTTTCTATTCTTGTTTATTATAAAAAATATAAACTTTTCAATGACTATATATATAGAAGTCAATATCAAAGCTATAAATACATTTACCAACAAATTACTATCCTGCCATTCAGGGCCGAGGACAAACCTTCGCAGCAATACATTTACAACCAGTATCAATACAAAGATTATAAAATAATGTTTTCTCATAATCACTGTTCTATAAGATTCAGCATCTTAATCGTTGCTTTGATTGCTGCTTCCGTCTGGTCGGCATCCAAACCGCGAGTACGGAATTCCTTATCTTCGTAATTCCAAGTTATCACAGTCTGTACAAACGCATCTGTACGTCCGCCAGGCGGAATTGTTACCGCATAATTCACGAGCATAGGGAACTTACGGTTCAGTGTTCCTTTATATATCTTGCGCAATGCACGCACAAAGGCATCGTACTGACCGTCACCGCTTGAGCTTTCCTGATATACCTTACCGTCTATCTCAATACTCAACGTAGCCATCGGTTTCAATCCCTGGGCAAGAGTGACAAAATAACTCAAAAGCTTAACCTTCTTATCCACCGTATCATGTTTAAGCACATCACTTATGATATATGGCAAATCATCCTGGGTAACGATTTCCTTGCGGTCACCAAGTTCAATGATACGGTCTGTAACCTTACGCATTGATTCTTCATCCAGTTCAAGTCCCAGACTTTCAAGATTTTTCCGGATATTTGCCTTACCTGAGTTCTTACCCAAAGCATATTCCCTCACACGACCGAAACGCTCAGGCTGAAGGTCATTGAAGTAAAGATTATTCTTGCTGTCACCGTCGGCATGAACACCTGCCACCTGAGTAAACACATTCTGACCTACTATAGGCTTGTTGGCTGGGATACTTATACCAGAATATGATTCAACGGTACGGCTTATCTCGTTCAAGCGGCTCTCGTCAATATGTGTGATAGCCTGAAAATGATCTTTCAATATCGCCTGCACACTGGCAAGAGGAGCGTTCCCTGCACGCTCGCCTAGACCATTAATTGTAGTATGAAGACCTTTCACACCGCTCAAAACTGCAGCCAATACATTGCTGACAGCCAGGTCATAGTCATTATGCGCATGAAAATCGAAATGCAAATCAGGATAACGTTTTTTCATTTTGCGCATATACTCTATCACCTGAAGAGGATTGAGTATTCCAAGTGTATCAGGCAACATAAAACGTTTGATTCCTGCATCAAGCAGTCCGTCAACAAGTCCGAAAACATATTCCGGAGAATCTTTCATACCGTTACTCCAGTCTTCCAGATAAAGATTTACCTCCATATCGCGGTCCAAAGCGTATGCCACTGTACGACGAATATCTTCAAGATGTTCTTCCAGTGTTTTCTTCAGCTGATAGCGACAGTGTTTCTCCGAGCCCTTCGAAAGAAGGTTTATCACCCTTCCGCCAGCATCATGTATCCAATCGACAGAGACAGTTCCATCCACAAAGCCAAGTACCTCTACCTTATATAGCATATTGTGGCGTGCTGCCCAATCGCATATCATCCTGACAGCATTCAGTTCTCCGTCGGACACACGTGCCGATGCCACTTCTATCCTGTCAACCTTCAGGTCTTCGAGCAGCATGCGGGCTATCATCAGTTTTTCGTGTGGAACAAACGATACTCCGCTGGTCTGTTCACCATCGCGGAGTGTTGTATCCATTATTTCTATTACAGGATGATCCATATTTATCAGTTCAATTATTATCTGTTACTTACAGCTTCTTCGTATGCTGCTATCTTGTCCCTGTTTTCTACAAGGAAGTCTATATCGTCCAAACCGTTCATCAGACAATGCTTTTTATAAGCATTTATCTCGAATTTCTCAGACTTGCCTGTAGCCTTGTTGGTGATGGTCTGTTCCGGAAGGTTTACTTCTACCTCAGTTTTAGGGTCGGCATATATAGAATCGAAAAGTTCTTTCAGGAATTCTTCGCTTACCACTACCGGAAGAACGAAATTGTTCAGTTCGTTATTCTTGTGGATATCGGCAAAGAAGCTTGACACTACCACTCTGAATCCATATCCAGCTATAGCCCATGCCGCATGCTCACGGCTTGAACCGCTTCCGAAGTTCTTTCCTGCCACCAGTACCTGTCCGCTATATTTAGGATCATTAAGAACAAAATCTTTATTCAACGATCCGTCCGGATTATATCTCCAATCGCGGAAAAGATTGTCACCGAAAAACTTTTCATCGCGTGTAGTGGCCTTGAGGAAACGTGCCGGGATTATCTGGTCTGTATCCACATTTTCCAAAGGCAAAGGGATACAAGTGCTTGTTATTATATTGAATTTCTGTTTCATTGTTATACTCAATTTTACTGATTACATAAGTGTTCTTGGATCTGTTATCACTCCTGTTACTGCTGCAGCTGCGGCTGTAAGCGGACTTGCAAGCAATGTTCTTGAGCCAGGTCCCTGACGTCCCTCAAAGTTTCTGTTGCTTGTAGAAACAGAGTATTTACCTGCAGGAATCTTGTCGTCGTTCATGGCAAGACATGCAGAGCATCCCGGCTGACGTATTTCAAATCCGGCTTCTTCAAGAACTTTGTCCAAGCCTTCTTCACGAATCTGTTCGTCCACCATCCATGAGCCCGGAACGAGCCATGCAGTAATATTATCAGCTTTCTTACGTCCTTTAACGATTGAAGCAAAGGCGCGGAAATCTTCTATACGTCCGTTTGTACATGCACCCAAGAAAACATAATCCACTTTCTTTCCTATAAGACTTTCACCCGGAGTAAATCCCATGTACTGCATAGATTTCTCGAAAGAACCTTTCTCCACTTCACTCATACCATCTGTAGTTGGAATATTCGAAGTAATTGCCATACCCATACCAGGATTAGTTCCGTATGTAATCATCGGCTGAATATCAGCTGCATCATAACGGACTTCTTTATCAAATACAGCGTCATCATCGCTTTTCAAGGTCTTCCAATAATCAAGAGCTTTATCCCACTCTTCTCCCTTAGGTGCATATTCGCGTCCTTTGATGTATTCGAAAGTCACTTCGTCCGGAGCTATCATACCGCCACGTGCTCCCATCTCGATAGACAAGTTACACAGCGTAAGACGTCCTTCCATAGTTAGGCTGCGGATAGCCTCTCCGGCATATTCTACGAAATATCCTGTTGCACCACTTGTAGTCATCTTCGACATCATATAAAGGGCAACGTCTTTTGCAGTCACTCCTTTACCAAGTTTTCCGTCGATAGTAATACGCATTGTCTTTGGGCGTGACTGAAGGATACACTGCGATGCCATAACCATTTCTACTTCGCTTGTTCCTATACCGAAAGCTACGGCTCCCATGGCACCGTGAGTAGAAGTATGCGAGTCGCCACATACTATAGTCATACCCGGAAGTGTCAATCCTCTCTCAGGACCAACCACATGAATGATACCGTTCTTCTTGTTCATCATTCCGAAATGTGTCAGACCGAAATCGGCAGCATTCTGTGCCAAGGCATCCACCTGTGCTTTTGATACCGGATCTTCTATCGGTTTGTCCTGATCGTGAGTCGGAGTGTTATGATCCGGCATACAATATATTTTCTCAGGACGGAAACACTTCAAACCGCGTGCACGCATACCGGCGAAAGCCTGCGGACTTGTCACTTCGTGGCAATAAAGACGGTCTATATATAATTGGGTAGGTCCTTCCTCAACCTTCTGCACTACGTGTGCATCCCATATTTTATCAAATAAAGTATTCATGTAAGTTTAATATTGTGAGTTTATTGTTTTTATATAAACAAAACCAATCACTATTAATTTTTAATTGTTAATTAAGTTTCATTTTCTGAACTTGTTGATACAGTCGATATAAGCCTCCACAGATGCGGCAATGATGTCTGTATTGGCTCCGAAGCCATAATACATCTGACCGTCATATTCCACCTGCATGTGTACTTTACCAACATCATCACTACCCTTGCTGATAGCCTGAATAGTAAATTCTTTCAGGGTCATCTGGCGCTTGATAATCTGCTTAACTGCTTTAATAGCAGCATCCACAGGACCATTACCGGTAGCAGCTGCCTCGAAATGCTCACCTGATATGTTAAGTCCGAGACTTGCAACAGAACGAACTCCTACACCACTTGTAACCTGCAGATATTCCAATTTGATATGATGGTTCACATTTCTATCAGCACCGGCCAATACCATTATATCATCGTCAGAGATATCTTTCTTCTTGTCGGCAAGTTTCAGGAAATCCTCATAAACCTTGTCAAGTTTCTCCTGAGTCATATCCAAGCCAAGAATATGAAGTCTGTGTTTCAATGCTGCTCGTCCGCTGCGGGCTGTCAATACAATAGCATTATCATCAATACCCACATCCTTAGGATCGATAATCTCGTAAGTCTGAACATTCTTCAATACTCCATCCTGATGTATTCCCGACGAATGTGCAAAGGCATTACGTCCTACAATGGCCTTATTAGGCTGGACAGGCATATTCATCAGGCTTGAAACCATTCGGCTTGTAGGATAGATTTTCTGTGTATTTATATTTGTATCAATATCAATGTCATTGTGGCAACGAAGAATCATGGCTACCTCTTCAAGAGATGTGTTTCCGGCTCTCTCACCTATACCATTGATAGTCACTTCAACTTGTCTGGCTCCGTTCAAAACACCGGAAATAGTATTTGCTGTAGCCATACCCAAATCATTATGACAGTGAGTTGAAATTATGGCCTTGTCTATACCATTGACATGTTCCATCAAATATTTGATTTTTGCACCATATTCTTCAGGAAGGCAGTATCCGGTAGTATCAGGAATGTTCACAACTGTAGCTCCGGCTTTGATTACAGCTTCTACCACTCTGGCCAAATACTCATTTTCAGTACGTCCGGCATCTTCGGCATAGAACTCTACATCCTCAACATATCGTTTTGCATATTTCACCGCTGCAACAGCACGTTCTATAATTTCTTCTCTTGTTGAATTGAACTTATACTTGATATGTGAATCTGATGTACCGATTCCTGTATGAATTCTTTTATGCTTTGCATATTTCAAAGCCTCTGCAGCTACATCAATATCTTTCTGAACCGCACGCGTAAGGGCACAGATAGTAGGCCATGTAACAGCCTTTGAAATCTCAATGACAGAATTGAAATCGCCCGGACTTGATACCGGAAAACCTGCTTCAATAATGTCCACTCCAAGTGCTTCCAACTGGCGGGCAACCTGAATTTTCTCTACAGTATTAAGCTGACAACCAGGAACCTGCTCACCATCTCGAAGAGTTGTGTCAAAAATAAATAATCTCTCACTCATATTCTTTGCATTTTATATAGTTATCAAAAAAAAGCCTTTCGCACAGGGAAGTGAGAAAGGCTTGATATATCTTAATATTTTTACATCAGTATGCACGCGACTCACTTCCCACCGGTGTTCCCAGTAGAATAATAATACCGCATAGCAAAATATGTAAAAACATTGTATTCATATAATATTCTTTTTTTGTTCGATGCAAAGGTATATATATTTTTGGAATAATAAAATAAAATGAAAGTTTTTCTCTACATTTAACAACAATTTAATAGTTCTACTATATTATTACTATTATTATATCAATTCTGTTAATGGTCATTCTATTCTGAGTTCATGCATGCATGCCTGAACTTCTGTTATGCTTCCCATGTGTTTTCCCATGTCATCCGACAATTTTATACATTCTCGCCAGCCTTGGTTGGCATTCATCTTACATTTTGACAATTTCATTACAATATTCGACGGCTGGTAGCCTGTGTCATTGGTAAGGTTCGTACCTATTCCGAACGAACATCTTATTTTACCCTGACAATACTTATATAATGACAAAGCTTTCTCAAAATCCAGGGCATTACTGAAAATTATTGTTTTGGTTACAGGATCTATGCCCAACTCCTTATATCTGTCAATAAGTTTATCTACAAACTCAAGTTCATCCCCGGAATCACATCTTACGCCATCAAACAGTTTTGCCTGCTTACGACTGAAGTTTGTCAGAAACGATTCGGAAGTATATGTATCAGACAATGCTGTGCCTAAATCACCATCATACACATTTACCCAATTCTCCAATGCCATATAATTGGCATGCTTGTATCCAAACTGGGCTCCGTGAAACATGAACCATTCATGTGGATGCGTTCCCATAGGACGCATATTATATTTCATGGCAAGATAACAGTTTGATGTACCGGTACAGTATTTAGAATGTTTCTTCAGATAATCTACCACCCAATCATGTACTTCGAAAGAAAATCTTCTTCGTGTTCCGAATTCAGAAAATGGCATGGAATTCGAGTTGGACAACTCCACTTTAGTGGCTAATTTTGCAAGAACCTCTTCTTTCAAAGGTTTCTGATTGAAAAACATATTCTTTATTTCAGAAACTATTGCAAGAATAGGAACTTCATAAAGAGTAACCTTATATAAATAGTCGGTAACTTCGATATGCAGATGACGTTCCTCATCAAGATAAACCTCTATTATCTCAGGATTAAAGCGGAAAGAAGACAACCACTCCCAATATACTCTTGGCATAAATCTGCAATTGACAGACATATATTCAAGTTCATCAGATGTCAGCCCTACTCTTTTCAATCTGTTGAATTCTTCTTTAAGTGCATTCAGGAATTCATCCGAATACACCGTTTCGTCACGATCCTTAAAACTGAATGTTCCTATTGCGTAAGGAAACAACTTTATATAAGCGTATGATGTAGTGAACTTATATAAGTCTGTATCTAAAATTGATTTTATTATCATAGATATAATTTTTTTGTCAATGTGGTAAATTTACAATAAATTAATCGTAATGTAAAATTTATGTGCGTTTTACTTTCACATCTTTAAAAAAATGATTTTACAGGTAAACAAAGTCTAAATTGTATAAACGCAAAAAATCCCCGAAGTATCTCTACCTCGAGGATTTCTCTTTCTAAGACGGCGACTACCTACTCTCCCACAATATGCAGTACCATCGGCGTGACGAAGCTTAACTTCTCTGTTCGGAATGGGAAGAGGTGGAACCTTCGTGCTATAGTCACCTGAATTTCTTTTTATATCAGGTCTTGCATGAAGCACAAACTGAAAAAACAATCTGTATCAAAACTAATTCTGTTTAAGGCTAAACGTATATAACATCCTTAACGTGTCACGTGACAATGAAAGTTGACGGGCAATTAGTAATGCTCGGCTTTGCTGTCTCCAGCTTTACACCTGCATCCTATCAACGTCATCGTCTATGACGACCCTCAAGAAATCTAATCTTGTGGCCGGCTTCGTACTTAGATGCTTTCAGCACTTATCCGA
>OGCN01000189.1_pt1 | contig 107620 bp, 92 predicted proteins | sample 1570181 | NCBI WGS metagenome assembly OGCN01 (sample SAMEA4370584, study PRJEB24528) | human gut metagenome | reverse complement strand
TGAGCAGGAGTGCATAGTCTTTTCTTGCTTGGGGCTGTCATGAACTAAATAGCAACCCTAAGCAACATATTACACACTGTCCCCAACGCAATACTCACCAACGTATTATGCTTCCATTTATAACTAACTGCCACCACGATTACTGCTACAAATTGTGCAATCCCTACTCCTCGAACATCCCGGATTGCATCTTTTAGACAATATACGATCAACACTGCCATAATCGCTGATGGAAGAATTTTTCCAAGATATATCAATTTTTCTGGCATTTGTCTTCCACCGCGAAATACTATAAACGGCAACGCCCGAAGAGAAAATGTAATCACTGCAGAAACAAAAATTGCAATAAATATCATTTCTTTACTCACAATGTACTTCCTTTCCATTTCCTTCCCTGACAAGTAATAAGATTCCAGACACAATCAAGAGTGCCACTAACATGAACCGTTGCGGACCGAATAAATATAAGCTTATCAGCGCTACTATAATCCCTAAAAGTGCAGGAAAATGATTCTCACTCTTCTCCCATTGGTCAATAAAAATAATAACAAACAACGCTGTCATGCAAAAATCAATTCCTTCTAATTCAAATGAGATCAATTGTCCCAACACGCCACCGAGTACTGCTCCAAACATCCAGTAACATCTGCTTAAAAATGCCACCTCAAACATACTGTCTTCTTTTTTCTTTTCATCCTGACATTCTGCTTCCAAAGTCAGATTGACCGCATATGTTTCATCTGTCATCGTGTGGATCATATAAGGTAAGCGCTTTCCCATTTTTTTGAATTCTTCAATAAATGTCAGGCTATAAAATGTCTGCCTGCTATTCATCAATAGTGCTGTCAATGCGATGGTAAGAATAGAAGCTCCACTACTTAAAAATGTAATCAAAACAAACTGAAATGCTCCTGTATATACGGTTAAACTGATCAATAAAGAATAGTACCAATGAAATCCCGCTTCTTCCATCATAATCCCATATGCCATACTTACAAACACGTAACTACACAAAATAGGAATCGATTTTATAAATGCATGTTTCATTTTTTATAAAATCCCCTCTTCTAATTTTTTATAGATTGCATTTGCAAGAATTCGATGACTCTCCTTATCCATATGTTCCTGGTCTGCTTCCGAGCAGCTCACATAATCTGCTGCCCGCATAAACTGTTTTCCATATTTCTGAGCAATCGTTTCATATACCGATTCCAATTCTTTCGATACTTCTACCGATTCCTTTGAAAATTCACGGTCAAACTCTTCCATCCATACTTTATCCCCCAAATGAATCGGAGATATCACCAGTACTTTCGCTTTTGATGCAAATTGTTCAATCTGTTCCAACAATTTTGCAATTCCTTTCCCGATTACTTCTGCAGATGCACCGAATATTGTTTTGCAGTCATTGGTTCCAAGCATCAAGACAATTGCATCTGGAGTGTGTGTTTCCAATAACGTTGGAAGTAATTCCGTTCCTCGTCTTCCTATACGAAACGGATCTTCAAATATTGTTGTTCTTCCGCATAACCCCTCTTCAATCACTCGAATATCGCGTCCCTGCAATTTTTCCTGTAAGACACCTGTCCATCTCTCTTCCCAAGGAAATCGTGTTCCTGTCTCCGCATTTAATCCCCATGTGTTTGAATCGCCAAAGCATAATATCTGTTTCATCTATCCTGCACCTGCCTTTTACTCTTATTTTGCTACCCAGTAAAATAAAAAACTCCACTTATCTTTTTGATAAATGAAGTTTAGCATCTTTCACCTATTAAGTCAATAGGGTTAGTGTGTTTTATTATTTTGAACCAATGGGGACGGGGTTTAGTGGCTCTTTTGTTCGCAAAAGAGCCACTAAACCCCGTCCCCATTGGTCACATTAACCGAAAGACTTGTTCTACTGTCATACGCATATTATTCTTTGCATTTTTTGTATTCATTGCTTCTTCTATTGTAGTAACACCTCTCACGATTGGAAAAAACGCATCAATTCCGACTTTATTGCACGCCGCAGCTTCCGGTGTAACACTTCCTGCAAACGCAATCACTTTTGCACCATGTTTCTTAGCACGTTTTGCCACTCCTACCGGTGCTTTTCCCATCGCAGTCTGAAAATCTAATTTTCCTTCGCCTGTTACAACGATGTCTGCATCCTTTAATTCCTGTTCTATTCCAACAGCATCTAATATCAGATCAATTCCAGGTATCAGTTCTGCCTGCAGATATGATAAAAATGCAAAACCCATTCCGCCGGCTGCTCCGCTTCCTTTGGCATTCACACAATCACACGCAAGAGTCTGTTCTGTTATAGCTGCGTAATGTTTCATTGCACCGTCAATCGGTACTTTTTGTTCTTCTGTCACACCTTTCTGTGGTCCAAATACAAATGTAGCACCATTTTCTCCACAAAGTGGATTAGTCACATCACATGCCACTTTAAAAAATGACTCTGCAAGAAGTGGATTTTTCTTTTTTGTCTCAATCTGAGCAATTCGCCCCAACGCCTGGGCACCATTTCCGACATCTTCTCCATTTTCATCCAGAAACTCAAATCCTAATGCACGAAGCATTCCCACTCCACCATCATTAGTTGCACTTCCTCCGATTCCAACGATAAAATCTCTGCAGCCTCTGGAAAGAGCATCTTCAATCATTTCTCCAACACCGTAAGTAGTTGCCTTCATTGGATTTCTTTCATTAGACAACGTAATCCCTGCTGCTGAAGCCATCTCGATCACCGCTGTTTTTGTTTCCTTTAAATATCCATAATAAGCTGTTACCGGCAATCCGTAAGGTCCCGTTACCGTAACTTCTATTTTTTCTCCTCCAAGACCTTCTATTAACGCTTCTGTTGTTCCTTCTCCTCCGTCTGCCAATGGTTTTACCACCACTTTGGCATCAGGTTTTGCTGCCCTTATTCCTTCAGCCGCCGCTCTTCCGGCTTCCATAGAAGTCATGCTTCCTTTAAATGAATCTACCGCTACTACCACTTTCATATTCATTTTCCTCTGTCTCAAATCACCCTGCAAGGATCCTCTTTTCCCGCCTCATGAAGCATACAACTTTCAATCGAATGTTTTACCATATCACTTACTGCCTGGTCTGTATAAAATGCCATGTGCGGAGTTACGATAACATTTGGAAATCCTCTTAAAATATATAAATCATGCTTACTTAAAACATCTGATTTTCTATCAAAATAATACATTCCAAATTCGTCTTCAATGACATCCAATCCTGCCGCTCCTATTTTGCCAGATTCCAGTCCGTCAATCAACGCTTTCGTATCGATCAATCCGCCTCTTGCTGTATTGATTAACACAACACCATCCTGCATCTTCTGAATTGCTTCTGCATCGATCAAATGCATATTCGCCTCTGTTAATGGCATATGAAGAGTAATCATATCGCATTTTTCATAAATTTCCTCTAAAGATGCATACTGTGCATATTTTTTCACTTCATCATTTTCATACTGATCATATGCGTAAATCTTACAGCCAAATCCGCTGATATCACGAATCACAGCACGACCGATTCGTCCGGTTCCGAGCACTCCGACTGTAAAATTCGGCATCTCTTTTCCCTTAATACCGGGAAGCGAAAAGTCATTAATCTCTTCGCGCTGCATGATCCGTTTCATTTTACGAATGGACATCAGCATCAACATCACCGTATAATCCGCGACACACTCCGGAGAATACGTCACATTTCCCACGCTGATGCCACATTTTCTGGCAGCTTCCAAATCGATATGATCGTAACCGATTGTTCTTGTCGAAATCATTTTCACACCAAGTGCATGAAAACGATTCATCAACTCCTCATCGATTTTAGTTGTAATAATACTGACATATGGGTATCCTTCTGCTAGATAAGCATTTTCCATCGTTGGAGCATCATGACAAATTCCAAGCTCTACCTGATACTTTTCTGCAAATTTTTGAAAAAATTCTGCTTCATCAAATTCTCTATAACTGTATACAAATAATTTCATCGTGTTTCCTCCTGTTATAATCTTCTAGTTGAGATGCTTTCACTGAGACGAATTTGCTATTACTCACCACCTGAAGAGATGGAAGTCTTCTCGACCGAGATCAATCCATAATGTTTCATGGCATACGCAATTCCGTCATCTTCAACGGTCTTAGTCACAAATTCTGTATAGGGATCAAGCACCTCTGAATGTGCTCCCAGTGCAATTGTGTGTTGTGCGTATTCGAACATGGATAAATCATTACTGCTATCTCCGAACACATAAACTTGATCTAACTCTAACCCAAGACGTTTTCTCATAAATTCACATGCCGTTGCTTTTGAAAATGGTTTCTGAGCGATTTCATATGCATTATCTCCTCGGTCAATCACTTCCATGTCTGCCTTCAGAAAATCGAAAAACTTTTGTTTATCGCTCTGCTCATCTGCATATACAAATAATTTATCGTATTCTATATCACCTTCATCGATATATTTTTCAATCCCGAGTCCTTTTTTTGCAAAAAATCGCCGAGACGTTTCGAGCATTTCAAATCGAGAGCGTTTTATCGGAAAATATGCATCCTCTGTACCTTCCAGGATTCCATCCAGCTTACATTCGTACATCATATCAATAATGTCCTGTCCACGCTTCTTTTCTATATGGCTCTCCAACACAACCTCATCGTTGCAGACCAGATAACATCCACATCCGCATAAAAATCCGTCAAAATCAAATCGTCGCAACTGCGGTGGAATATTACAATAGGTACGTCCTGTATTGATATACATCTTATGTCCGTTTTTCTTTGCCTGATTCAACGCTTCCAATGCACTCTCAGGAATTTCCTTTGTAATTTCAGATAATATTGTTCCATCTATATCAAAAAACAATGCGCTTTTCTTCATTTTGTTCCCTCTTTCTAAAATTTCTATTTTTTTACTCTATCACTTTTTTGGGGAAATGTCTATTTATGCTTTACTTCCGTTCTGATTTTTCTTTTCTGTGAATATATTAAAACAAAAATCTTCTTGGATTCTTGTTTATGAAGAAAATCAAAGACAAAATTTCCACATTTCGCACTACCCAAACATATGCTATCTCGCTTCGTCTCTTTGCCATCCTCTTGTTTTTTTGTGCATCTTTTTGTATCGGACGTTTTACTGCACAAATGAAAGAACAACTTCACCCATCTGCTATCACTTGTTCTTCTGAGGGCAACTGGGGATTAAGTTTTCAGACCGATGGCGAACCTCCCATTGCAAATGCATCTATGGAAGAACTTGCCAAATTCGATGCTTATTATGCACAAAATACAACTGAAAAAGTTCTCTACTTGACATTTGATGCCGGATTTGAAAATGGAAACACTCCCATAATTTTAGATGCACTAAAAAAACACAATGCTCCAGCCACATTTTTTGTTGTCGGAACTTATATTGAATCAAATCCAGATTTGATAAAGCGGATGGAGAAAGAAGGACATATCGTCGGCAATCATACATATCATCACCCTGATATGACAAAACTCTCCTCCCTCTCTGCATTTGAAAAGGAATTAAAAGATGTAGAGAACGCCTACAACAATGTTACTGGCAAAGAAATGACTAAATTCTATCGTCCTCCGCAAGGGAAATATAATGAGAATAATTTACAAATGGCAAAGGATCTCGGCTATCATACTTTCTTCTGGAGCCTTGCCTATGTTGACTGGCAAGAAAACAATCAGCCGACAAAGGAAGAAGCTTTCGACAAGTTACTTACACGTGTTCACCCAGGTGCCATTGTCCTGCTTCATAGCACATCTAAAACGAATGGCGAGATTCTCGACGAACTTTTAACAAAATGGGAAGAAATGGGATATCAGTTCAAATCATTAGATAGCATCAAGTAAGCATTCAGGTGCCATTTAGGGACGGGGTTTAGTGTGCCATTTGGGGACGGAGTTTAGTGGCTTTTTTGCAAGCAAAAAAGCCACTAAACTCCGTCCCCAATGGCACACCCACTAAACTCCGTCCCCAAATGGCACTACTCTGTTCGATTCGGAAATTTTCTTTTCATATCCTTCAACATAATATAATAATACATTACAAGCAGTAATCCACCTGCCAGCACCCATGCTGCGGGACTTGCCATGCAAACACCAAAATAACTTCTTTTATTTGCTGCGATCACTGCTACTACTCCTCGTCCGATCAACTCTGCCACACCTGCCATCATCGGAAGTAGTCCATAGCCCATTCCTTGAATTCCATTTCGATATAGATTCACGATTGCAAGTGGAATAAAGAATACTCCGATACATTTCAAATAAATATCTACATTGCTCATAATTTCAATCACATTATCTGACACAAACAAATATGTCATATATTTTCCGACTGTCATTATCAAAGCTGCCGTAACAACTGCATAAATACTTGCCATAATAGTTGATGATTTGAATCCTTTGCGGATTCTTTTTATCTTACCTGCACCAATATTTTGTGCACAGTATGTCGCCATTGTTGTTCCTAGTGCAACATACGCCTGAGTAACTACCTGTTCAATTTTACTTGCTGCCGTAAATGCTGCGACAATATTGGAGCCGAGCAGATTCTGGGATGTCTGAACCATCATTGTACCGATTGCTGTAATGGAATACTGTAATGCCATCGGCACGCCAACTGCAAACTGCATTTTTAATAAATATCCTTTTGGTCTCCAATCATCTCTTTCCAAATGAAGTAACGGAACCTTCAACTTTACATAAACCAGGCACAGTAATCCGGATATTCCCTGTGCAATCACCGTTGCATATGCCGCTCCGGAAGCACCAAGCCCAAATACGATAATCAACAATAAATCTAACGCAATATTTAAAAGTGCCGATAATATCAGGAAATATAACGGAACTTTACTATTTCCCAATGCTCTTAGAATACTTGCCATCAAATTGTATAACATCTGTGCCGCAATTCCTGCACAAATGATCATAATGTAAGCATAAGCATCCTTAAAAATATCCGATGGTGTTTTCATAAATATCAGCAATGGCTTCATAAACAACAGTCCCAGCGTCGTCAATATAATCGTCACAATCGTTGTCAACACGGCAGCACCACCTACCGTCTGTCTCATTGCTTTCATATCACCCGCACCAAATTTCTGTGCTGTTAGTACAGTAAATCCGGCTGTCATTCCTGTTACAAATCCATAAATCAAAAACATGATCGTTCCTGTACTTCCAACTGCCGCCAATGCCTTCGTTCCCACAAATTTACCGACAATCACAGTATCTGCCATATTATAAAATTGCTGAAATACATTTCCTATAAAAATGGGAAATGTAAAATTTAAAATAATTTTTGTAGGACTTCCACTTGTCATGTCCTTTTGTAACTGCTGCATATTTCACTCTCCTCACTTAAATTTTTCAGGGAAGGGAGTTGGTGGGCGAGGGTGACCAGTGGGTGACCAGTGGGGACGGAGTTTAGTGGCTTTTTTGCGAGCAAAAAAGCCACTAAACTCCGTCCCCAACTGGCACCTCCGTCCCCAACTGACACCCCAACTGGCACCACTTCCACATCACACCTTCCGCATTATATAAATGTAATATGGTATCAATGGAATCAAAGCTGCTATCCATGCCGCCGGGTCTGACAGGCACACCCCAAAATAACTTGCTTTTCCGGCCACACTTATAACGATTATTGTTCTTGCTACAAGCTCAAACACTCCGCCAAGCATTGGCACAAGCCCATATCCCATTCCTTGCAGGGCGTTTCGATAAATAAAAATACTGCCGAGAAAAGGATAACACCATGCAACTGCTTTGAAATAGGTAAGTGCCGCCTCGACTACATCTGTTTCAGTTCGATCCACAAACAGATAAATTGCGTATTTCCCAAACAACAATACCAAGGCCATCAATACAAAACTCCAGATCAAAACCATAATCTGTGTGCTTCGCACGCCTTGCCTTACTCGATCCATCCTTCCTGCCCCACAGTTCTGTCCAACATAAGTTGCCATTGCTGCACCATAGGAAATAAAAATAACTCCCATCACACTCTGAATTTTTCCACCTGCTGCAAAACCGGCTATACAAGTCGCACCATATACATTTATGGCTGTCTGAACAATAATTGTTCCGATTGATGTAATCGAAAACTGCAATGCCATCGGCACACCAAGCGCCAGTAATCTTCTGCATAACTCTCCTGAAAACTCAAAATCTTCCTTTTTTAAATGTAAAATCGGAAATTTTTTCAAGATATATATGAAACATAATACCGCTGAAATTCCCTGTGCGATCACTGTTGCATAACCGCAGCCTACAACACCGGTTCCAAGACATATAACAAATACGATATCAAGGACAATATTGATCACGCCTGAAATAATCAAAAAATAAAGTGGCGATTTTGAATCTCCAACCGCCCTTAGGACTGCCGCAAGCATATTGTATGCCCCGGTTGCAAATAATCCCGCATAGATTACACCCATATAACTTTTTATATCTCCGATCAAGTTTTCCGGCGAATTCATCAATCGCAAAAGAGGTTCATTTGCCAAACTCAGTCCAACCGTCATAACAACTACAATAATCACCATCAGATATAGGGACATTGCCAGATATCTCCGCATATTTTTATAATCCTTTGCCCCAAACCATTGTGATATCAAAATTGCAAAACCACTGCCGGCACCATTTAACAAACCAGTAACCAAAAACATAAGAGATGTCGTTGAACCTATCGCTGCCAAAGCATTTACCCCCACAAACTTTCCGGCAACAACAGAATCTGCAATATTATAAAATTGCTGAAACAAATTTCCAAGAAAAAGTGGAATCATAAAATTAATGATTAATTTTGTAGGATTTCCTGATGTCATATCATTTGTCATTGTCTTGCTCATTATTTAACTCCTCTAAAAAACAACCATTTATAAACAAATCATTCAGGGACGGAGTTTAGTGGCTTTTTTGCCAGCAAAAAAGTCCACTAAACTCCGTCCCTAGTGTCATCCTCTTGAGATTTTATCAAAAACGTTTTTATAATTCAAGTATTTTTTATCGAAGAGATTCTACAGCTGCACGTTCAATCGCAAGACCTTTTTTATAATTCTGCATAAATGCTTCAAAACCTTCGACATCTGATGCAACCGGGTCCATGCGTTCTCCTTCTTCTCCGCCGAATACTTTCTGTGCAAGATAAGAAGTCAATGACTCGCCCTCTTCTTTATTTAGCATATAAGAAGCAAGCAGTGCAATTCCCCATGCTCCACCTTCTCCTGCTGTCTCCATAACATATACAGGTGTATCAATCGCAGCTGCAAGGATTCTCTGTCCGACTCCTTTTGTCTTAAACAGTCCGCCATGACCTAACATCTTATCTAACTCCACATGTTCCTGCTTTGTCAGAATATCCATACCTGTTTTTAACGCTCCGAGCGATGTACTCAAATGCACTCTCATAAAGTTTGCAAGATTAAATTTGCTTTCTGGCTTACGCACGAACATCGGACGACCTGCCTCAAATCCTGTAATATGCTCTCCTGAAAAATAATTATATGCAAGAAGTCCGCCACAATCAGCATCCCCTTCCAGCGCTTTGTTATACAATGTTCCGAACAATGTATTCATATCCACTTTCACGCCAAATGCTTCCACACATTCTTTCAAAAGATTTACCCATGCATTCAAATCTGATGTACAGTTATTGCAGTGTACCATCGCAACAGGATCTCCCGCCGGTGTTGTAACCATATCGATTTCGTCATATGGTTTAGACAACGGATTTTCCAAAACTGCCATTGCAAATACACTTGTTCCGGCAGAAACATTTCCTGTACGGACAGCTACACTATTCGTTGCAGCCATACCTGTTCCGGCGTCTCCTTCTGGTGGGCAAACAGGGATTCCAGCCTGTAAATCACCCTCTGTATCTAACAATTTTGCTCCTGCTTCAGTCAAAACACCTGCCTCATCTCCAGCAACCAGTACCTTCGGAAGTAACTCTTCTAATTTCCATGGAAATGCTTTCGCTTCGACAAGCTGATCAAACTGTCCGATCATATTCACATCCCAATCCTTTGTAGCCGAATCAATTGGGAACATTCCTGCCGCATCTCCAATTCCGATTGCCTTTTCTCCCGTTAGCTGCCAATGGATATAGCCTGCAAGTGTTGTGAAAAATCTTACATCCTTTACATGCTCTTCCCCATTTAAAATTGCCTGATACAAATGTGCAATACTCCAACGCTGCGGAATATGGAACTGAAATACTTTTGATAATTCTTCAGAAGCCTGCTCTGTAATTGTATTTCTCCATGTACGGAACTCTGCCAGCTGCTCATCTTTCTCATCAAAAGCAAGATATCCATGCATCATCGCACTAAATCCCATCGCTCCAAATGTTGTGATTGTAACACCATATTTTTCTTTTACTTCTTTTTTCAAATTTGCATAACAATCCTGCAGTCCGCTCCACACTTCCTCTAATGGATACGTCCAAATATTATTTTTTAAATGATTCTCCCAGTCATGGCTTCCTGATGCGATTGGCTGGTTCTGTGCATCAATCAAAACTGCTTTGATACGCGTCGATCCAAATTCAATTCCTAAAGCAGTATTTCCATTCTTGATTGCTTCCCCTATGCTTCTTACGTCCATTGTCTGGACCTCCTTTCGTTCTACCTTTACTTACTATTAGTATACTGCAAAATGTCTTAGCAAAAAAGAAATTTCTTATCCTATTCTGGACATTTAATGCTCTTCTGCTTAGCGAGGTCTTTTCGAGCTTAGCAGAAGAGTACACTTCGACTTCATTACTTCATCAAATTAAACAATTATCGTAAAAAAGTGTAGTGTTTTTATCAACTATATGGTAAACTGTAAAAGATATTTTAGAGAAATGAGGAAAAAAAGTGAAACAATTAATTAACAAATGGAATAACATTAGTTTGATTCTCCGAATTGTGATTGGACTCGTCATAGGTGTCATCCTCGCATTGGTATGCCCACAGGCAACTGCCATTTCCGTACTTGGAGACTTATTCGTAGGTGCATTGAAGGGAATTGCACCGATTCTCGTATTCGTACTTGTTGTCAGCTCTCTGGCAAATGCAAAGGGCGGAGTAAAACACCAGTTTCGTACTGTTATTTTTTTATATATGCTCAGTACATTTTTGGCTGCTGTCGTAGCAGTTTTCGTAAGCTTTGCGTTTCCTGTTACATTGAAACTGACAGATGCAGTATCCGATACTGCTCCACAGAGCATTTTTGAAGTATTAAGTGCATTACTGAACAAAGTGGTTGCCAATCCTGTTGCGGCCTTAACAGATGCCAACTACATCGGTATTCTTTTCTGGTCATTGTTACTCGGTGTCGCATTAAAAAGACTTGCATCTGATACAACCAAAAATACTTTTGCAAATATTTCCGATGCTGTATCTCAGGTTGTAAGATGGGTTATTAATCTTGCACCATTTGGTATCCTCGGACTTGTATTTTCATCCGTATCCAGCAATGGGCTCGGGATTTTCAAAGATTATGGAAAACTCTTACTTGTGTTAGTTGGCTGTATGCTCGGAGTTGCATTGATCGTAGACCCGATTATTGCAGCAATCTGTCTGCACAGAAATCCTTATCCACTTGTATTGCGTTGCTTTAAAGAAAGTGGTGTTACAGCATTCTTCACAAGAAGTTCTGCTGCCAATATTCCTGTAAATATGGCTCTTTGTGAAAAACTCGGATTGGACAAAAACATTTATTCTGTATCCATTCCACTTGGAGCTACAATCAACATGGACGGAGCTGCTATTACAATCACAGTTATGACACTTGCAGCTGCTCATACCCTTGGAATTTCCGTTGATATTCCAACAGCCATTTTCTTAAGTGTCCTCTCCGCGATTGCAGCCTGCGGTGCTTCCGGAGTTGCCGGTGGCTCACTGCTTCTGATTCCGATGGCTTGTTCTTTGTTCGGAATCAACAATGATATCGCAATGCAAGTCGTTGGTGTTGGATTTATCATCGGAGTTGTTCAGGATTCTCTGGAAACAGCGATTAACTCATCCGGTGATGTTCTGTTCGCAGCAACTGCGGAATTTAGGGAATGGATTAAAGAAGGAAGAGAGTTACCATTCTAGCCTTTCTGTTTTCTTCACGAAATGGCTATACAGTCCTTGCAAAAAATAATAGATAGATTTCAGTGAATACGTAGGAAGCATTGGAAATACTTAAAGATTCGTATTTCCCGCTGACGAAGTCTGAGCAGAAATCTATCTATTATTTTTTTCTAAAATGAACGCATCCCCTCAACATAATGTACAAAATAGCCTTCAGGCGTAATGATATCTTCCCCGTTGCTTTATTAAAAATGTCACTGTCACACACAAAGTCAATATTTCCGCAATTGTCACTGCCGACCAAATCCCATCAATACCAAATATCATCGGCAACACAATAACCGCACCGACCTGGAAAAGCAGCGTTCTCAAAAATGAAATAACTGCTGATATCAGTCCATTATTAAGTGCTGTGAAGAAAGATGACCCATAAATATTAAATCCATTTACTAAATATACCAGACAATAAATTCTGAATGCATGCTGTGTCATCAAAAGTAATTCTTTATCATATCCAACAAATAAAATCGACAGCGGAATTGCAAGGAACTGTGATAATATTGCAATTGCTACGCCGGAAATTCCAATTAAACTCAGACTCTTCCTAAACAGATTTTTTAATTCTGCATGATTAGCCGCACCATAGTTATAACTGATAAGTGGTGCACTTCCAATTGAATATCCAAGGAAAATAGATACAAATACGAAACTTACATACATGATTGTTCCATATGCAGCCACACCATTTTCCCCGGCAAATTTCATAAGCTGAATATTAAACAACGAGTTTACGATGGAACTTGAAAGGTTTGTCATAAGCTCTGATGAACCATTTACACAAGTCTTAACAATAACGCGGACATCCAAATGCGTTTTTCCAAGTTGAAGCAGACTGGAATTCTTTCTCGCAAAATAGATTATCGGGAAAAGACCTCCTATAAATTCGCCGCACACTGTTGCAACTGCAGCACCTGCCAGTCCGAATCCCCACAGACCGACAAAAAGTAAATCCAGCACCATATTCGTAACGCCTGCTGTAATAATCACACCTAATCCTAATTTTGGTTTTTCTGCAGCTACAAAAAAGCTCTGAAACACGTTCTGCAGCATAAATGCCGGCATAGAGATAAATGAAATTCTTCCATACAAGATACAATCCTTAAGAAGCTCTCCCTCTGCACCGAGTGCTGAAGCGACAGCCGGTGTCAAAAACATTCCTAAAATAGATAATAAAATTCCTCCGATTGTCGTTACATACACTAACAATGAGAAATATTCATTAGCCAGATCTTTGTTGCCCTCTCCTATTGTTGTTGCTACGATAGCACTTCCTCCGGTACCAATCATAAAGCCAAGCGCTGATATTCCCATTATAAACGGTAAGATCAGATTGATCGATGCCAACGCTGTTTTGCCTACAAAATTTGATACGAATAATCCATCCACTACACTATAAATGGATGTAAAAATCATCATTATAATAGATGGCATTACAAATCTTAATAATTTTCGATATGTAAAATGTTCTGATAGTTGTATCTTCACGCTATCTTCCTCCGTCCGCTTTTTCTTCATCCATTTTTTCTTCTATATATGGCAATTTCTCAAATCTATGCTTCAACTCCACATTATATTTTTCAAGTAATCGCAAGAGCAGTTCACTTTCCTCATCTGCGAGTCCTTTAAATGAATCATTTTCCACCTCAATAACCGGATATATCACATTTTTTAACATATCTTTTCCTCTTTCTGTTAAATAAATGTGCATGCTCCTTCCTTTTCCATGTTTCAATGTCAAGTATCCTTCCCTCTCCAGATTACGTATAGAAGAGTTTACTGTCTGTTTCGGAATAAATGTTGTCTTACAAATATCACGCTGTAAACATCCATCCCCCAATTCGCAAATCGCATAAAAAATATCAAAAGCACTGTTCGATAATCCTAATCTTGATGCTACCTCATGGTAAATATCATTGAATTCTTTAAAAATACGATTAAATTCGCAAAGATATGAACTCATGTATATTCCTGATTTCTTTTCTTGATCCATATTTCCTCCTGTAAGTCTGATTTCGTACTTGTGTTTAGTATAGTCCGATTTCGTACTTGTGTCAAGTATCCAGAAAAAAAGACTTGTAAATCTGATATTTTTACCAGATTTACAAGTCTCTCATCTTCTCATAAACTTTAATATTTTCCTTTTAGCCTTATCTGACTTTTGTATAAATTCCCCTTAAGTCATAAATTGCATGTCTTGGACATTTCACTGCACACATACCACAGCTCAAACATAATTCTTCATTAATCACCGCACAATTATCTATTACTTTAATTGCTCCGGCTGTACAAGTTTTCTCGCAGATTCCGCATCCAATACAGCTTACTTTACACTCTTTACGAGCATCGGCTCCCTTAGCATCATTTGAACATTTCACTACGATATAATTAGCACATTCATGAATATGGATAATTTCCTGTGGACAGGCTTTTACACATTTTCCACATGCGATACATTTTTCTTCGTCTACTTCTGCAACTCCGTACTCATTGATTGAAATTGCACCAAATTTACAATTATTTACACATTCGCCACAACCGATACAACCTTTTGTACATGTTGGCTCTTCGCTGTTCGCTCTACATCCTCCATTACAGGCTACAATCGCTGAACGATATGGAAATTTCTTTTTTATTGCCATAATCAATCCTTCCTTTCATATGGTGTGTTACACAATGGAAGACTAAAACGTCTCTCTCCATCGTATCTACAATATGCATCTGCGATTGCCGGTGCTGTTGGAATCGATGTGATCTCTCCGATTCCAATTGCTCCGCATGCCACATTCAGTCCCGGTTTATCAATTACGATTGCCTCAATCTCTGGGATTTCATGTGAACGGAATAATCTCAGTGAACCATATTTATCAATTGGCTTGCAATTTTCATCAATTGGATACTGCTCGCGAAGTGCGTATCCCATAGACATAACAACTCCGCCTTCGATCTGACCTTCACAGGATAATGGATTGACTGCTTTACCGACATCATGAGCTGCGATCAGTTTTTCAATTTTACCTGTCTTTTGATCAATGATACATACCTGTGTAGCATATCCATAAGCAACATGAGAAACAGGATTCGGCACATCTGCTCCAAGCGGATCTGTCTTAGCAAGATATTCTCCATAATATACTTCTCCAATCATATCTTTCATGGATTTTCCTGCTTTTCTTTCTTCCATGAATTTCTCACAAGCTCTGCGGCACGCTTCGCCAGTAACCAATGTCTGACGTGATCCGGATGTTGTTCCAGAATCAGGTGAAACCCATGTATTACTTCTCTCATATACGATATCATCACGTGTCAGGTCTGTATTGGTTACGATCATCTGTACAAGTACTGTTCCCAATCCTTGTCCGATACAAGATGCACCTGTAAAAATGTGTAACTTTTCATCCTCTTCTACAATCAGTTTCACACGACCTGTATCCGGAATACCAACACCAACACCGGCATTCTTCATCGCACATCCCAGTCCGACTGCTTTTCCTTCAGCCAATGCTGCATCATATTCCTCTTTCACTGCTTCCAGTGTCTCTACTAAACCTGTAGATTCATCTACAATCTGACCATTCGGTAATACTTCACCCGGACGGATCGCATTGCGATAACGAATCTCCCAAGGTGTAATACCGACTTTATCTGCCATCATATTCAATAATGTCTCTGTTGCAAAACATGTCTGAGTAACACCAAATCCACGGAATGCTCCTGCTGGTGGATTGTTTGTATAATAAGCAGTTCCTTCAATCTCGAAGTTCTCATAATGATATGGACCTGCTGCATGTGTACATGCACGTTCCAATACTGGGCCTCCAAGTGATGCAAATGCACCTGTGTCAGAAGTTACTTTTGCTTTTACTCCCTGAATCACTCCATTTTCATCACATCCCATTGTGAAATCCATATAAAATGGATGACGCTTTGGATGAACAAGAAGTGACTCTGCTCTTGTTAATCTCATCTTAACCGGTTTCTTTGTAATATATGTGAGTAAAGCACTAAGATGTTGTACTGTCATATCCTCTTTACCGCCAAATCCACCGCCGACAAGAGCATTTTGTACTTTTACTTTATCTGTTCCAAGCAACATTCTACATTCTTTCAATGTCTGATGTGCGGACTGGTCTGTAGAATAAACGAAAATGTCTCCCTCTTCATCATAGAAAGATACTGCACATTCCGGCTCAAGGAATGCATGCTCTGTCCATGGTGTTTCAAAATGATGTGAAAGCACATATTTGGAATTTTTAATTGCTTCATCTGCATTACCACGGCTGATATGCTTATAAGCACAAATGTTATTCTCTTCTTCATCATATACCTTTGGTGCATCTGGAGCTGCGGCCTCTTCAATTGTATGAACATGTGGAAGAACCTCATATTCTACTTTAATTAACTTTTTAGCCTTCTCGGCTGTCTCCAAATCTTCTGCTGCGATCAATGCAATTGCATCTCCAAGATAATGTGTCAGACCGCCTTCCGGAATCAGTGAATACTGGTCATGCTTCAAATGTCCAATCTTATTCTCGCCAGGAATATCTTTCGCTGTCACTACTGAAACCACCTTTGGAAGTGCCTCTGCTTTCGATGTATCAATTGAAAGCACACGTGCACGAGGATATTTACTTCTCAGTGCAACACCATATAACATACCTTCCAGATAATAGTCGTCCGGATATTTTCCTGTTCCAAGTACTTTTTCCTCTACATCTATTCTAGCTACGCTTGTTCCAAGTGTCCAGTCCTCTTCCCCATCATCCGGAACTACTCCCTCTCTCAGAATCTTAGCTGCCAGACGAACCGCATCCATGATTTTAACATATCCTGTACATCTGCAATAATTATTGCGGAGTGCATATTTAATCTCATCATCTGTCGGTTCTGGATTCACATCCAGCAATGCTTTTGTACACATTACCATACCTGGGATACAAAATCCACACTGTACTGCTCCCGCTTTTCCGTAAGCATATGTGTATACCTTTTCCTCCCACTCTGTCAGTCCTTCTACTGTGATTACACTTCTTCCCTCAAGTGAATCTGTATCCGGAACACATGATTTACAGGTCTGCCCATCAATAATAACTGTACAGGCTCCACAGGCGCCTTCACTACATCCATCTTTTGCTGATGTCAAATGTAATTCGTCGCGGAGGAATCTTAACAGCTTCTGATTTTTTGTTGGGGTAACCTCTCGTCCATTAACGATAAACGTTGCCATATCAGAATCTCCTTTCTCATTTCAACATATCATCCAAAATGAAGCCCTAAATTCATCTTGGTTTTTTGTTAATTTTTTACTTATATGTTGTTCTATCTCTTTATATTTTATCACAATTCAACTAAAAAGCAATCTTTTTCTCAAAATGTTTTTTACATTCTAAATTTTTTTTAGATTTTGGGTCACATGCACTTTTTTTTATTCATTATTTTCCAACAAAAAAACATCCTGTTCCCTTTTAGGATAAAAAAGACATCCCTTGACAAATACTTTTTTATAATTTGCCATGGGATGCCTTCATAAATTACCTATTAATGATATAAAACATTATTTGTTTCTTTTTCTTCTATAAATCATGTCTGATGCTATGATAATAGCTGTTGCACCTACCAGCATGATTAATCTGGAATGTCAGTTTCTCTCGTATTTTCTTTGTTATGAATATCATTCATCTGCCTTGTTCACCCTCATTCTTTACATCGAAATCCAGCCAAATGCATTTGCAACAGAACTTAATAATATAATAACTGCAAAAATCGGGCATAAATATTTGATCATCACAATAAATATTTTTCTTCTGCGGAATGAACTTTCTCCCTGCATGACTTCTTCTTCAATTCGCTGTATTCCAACAACTTTTGACACTAATAAACATGTCATCAATGCAGCGATTGGCATCATAACAGAGTTTGTCATAAAATCAAAGAAATCCAGAAATTGCATACCGATAATTTTCACAACCGCAAGTGGTCCATATCCCAGCGAGGATAGGCTTCCAAGGGTAACCATAATAATTCCCACTACAATTGTCGATTTCTTTCTGTTCCATCTTAATTCATCTTCAAATGTAGACACTGCACTTTCTGTCAAAGCAATTGAACTTGTAATTGCTGCAAACAATACAAGTAAGAAGAACAAGATTCCGACTGCTGTTCCAAATCCCATATTCTGGAATACTTTTGGGATTGTAATAAACATCAATGAAGGGCCTGCCTGTAATGTGTCCGGGTCCCCGCCTGAAAATGCAAACACTGCCGGAATAATCATAAGACCTGCCATCATTGCAATTGCAGTATCGAATACTTCTACATTTCTTGTAGAATCCTCAAGTGAGACGTCTTTTTTCATATAAGAACCAAATGTGATCAAAATTCCCATCGCAATTGATAAAGAATAAAACATCTGTCCCATAGCTGCAACTACTGTCATCCATGAGAAATTCTTTACATTCGGTATAAGGAAATACTTCACCCCTTCAATTGCTCCCGGTCTTGTAACGGAATAAATTGCAATAATCACAGACAACAAAATCAAAACCGGCATCATCATCTTTGACACTCTCTCAATACCATTGCGGACACCCGCATAAATAATAGCTAATGTAAAGAGACAAAATACAAGGAAACATAATTCTGTTGATACTCCATTTGAAATAAATTCAGAAAAATATCCATCTGTTGCCAGACTCTTTCCATTTCCTTTCAGATACTCTACCAGATATTTGATTACCCATCCACCGATTACGGAATAATACGGTACGATCAAAATCGGGATGATTGCATTGATCCATCCTCCAAATGATAACCATTTTGCTTTTCCAAATGACTTAAATGCCCCTACCGGACTCTTTCTTGTCATACGTCCGATTGCTGATTCTGCAACGATCATTGTATAACCAAATGTCAGTGCAAGCAAAATATAAATCAGCAGAAATATACCACCGCCATATTTTGCTGCCAAATACGGGAATCTCCATATGTTACCAAGACCTACCGATGCTCCGGCCGCTGATAATACATATCCAAGTTTTCCCGAGAAACTGCTTCTCTTATGTTCTTGTGTATTCATCTGTTTTTTTCTATCTCTATTCGCATTCATCACGAATAGAGATTCCTTTCCTCTTTTTATAAATATTTCCTTATGATTTTATCATGATTGCTTCTTAAAGTCACTATTGATTTTTCTCAAATTACTTGTAATCGTAATGTAAATTTGAATACTAATCACCTATTTTTTACACCTGCATATTTTAAACAAGAAACGATTCTCATTTCAGGAGGATTTATGAAAAAGAAATTTATTCCTATACTTCTCGCTTCTACCCTGGCTGTCAGTCTATTATCTGCCTGTGGCTCTGACCACGCAGATGGCAACACTAAAAATTCAAAAACAGAAACGTCAGAAACGATTTCTGACACAGCGAAAACAGATTCCAGTTCTTCACCTGTCTCAGTGACATTGAACGAAGTTGCTCACTCTATCTTTTACGCTCCAATGTATGTTGCTATTGAGAATGGCTACTTTGAAGATGAAGGCATAAAGCTTACTCTCGTCACTGGTTTTGGAGCCGATAAAACTATGACCGCTGTACTCTCAGGTGAAGCAGATATTGGATTTATGGGTTCGGAATCATCTATCTATACTTATAATGAAGGTGCGAATGATCATGTAGTAAACTTCGCCCAGCTTACCCAACGTGCCGGAAATTTCCTCGTCGCACGTGAAGAAATGCCAGATTTTGATTGGGATGATTTAAAGGGTAAAAATGTGCTTGGCGGACGCAAAGGTGGCGTACATATATTAATGTAAATTTGGAGAGTATTGTAATTTTATGTAACTGGGTGGATGGGATGAATAGTGCGAAGAATATATAAAAAGAAGTGGCGGAAATACCAGCAATGATATTTCCGCCGAAATTATTAAGCTACCTGTGGATAGTCGATAACTGCAATTTCCTGCATTAATTTTTTTGCCATATCAACAATCAATTCAAGGTGTTCAGCAACTTCATCTGTATAATATTTTTCTCCACACTGATCACATTCAAGGCATGGAACATTTTTAATTACAATAATACAATTTTTATAATTTACGACGTGTGTTGTTGTACTATTGATAGTTGTACTATTTTTACAATACATACACATATTCATCACCTCTTTCTTCGAGTTTTTAAATCATCTTCAAATTTCTTTGTATCTGGATAATATGCCGTTATGATATATACATTTATATTATCACACCCGGCAACAATATGCAAAATTCGTCCATTTACGTTATATCCAAAAATCAGACAGCTTGGATTAGGATAATCGTCAGGGTAATCTTCTATAATTTCACCAGTTGCAATTCCATTTTTTACATCGGCACGACTGATATCTCTTTCCTGCATTCGTTGCAGACAATGCTGTGTCCAAAGAATTTTTGATTCTGAACACAATTTCTGATATATTTCTAAATTCATTCGCTCCCTCCTTAACTTTGTTACAATCTATAAATATTATACATCAATTTTATTATCAACAATACATAAGAATAGTTTCCTTCAATTCATCGCTAAATTCATCTAAATCTTCCATCGTGATAACTTCTTCATTTAGAAGCGAAATAATGTTAGGAATGCAATTAGAACGACTCATTTTTAACTGTACACCTGTATCTTTTTTATCGTTGCGAATTCGCTCTTCTAAAGTCCAGAATTTTTCAGAAGGTCTTCCTTCGCCACTCAGTAACTCAATATATTCTTTATTCAATTTATTCATATAGGCTTCTTGCCAATCTGAAATTTTTTCTCTGAACAAAGCCCAATCCTTTTTAGTAAATCCGTATTCTGACATTGTCATATTCCTCCACTTTGGCATAAGTAAATTATAGTATAAGCGTTTTGGTTTCACAATACTTGTATTATAAATAGTGTTATCTTTTCGATAAAAATGATGTATCAAACTTCTAGCTTGGTAAAGGTCTTGCGAATGTAATTTCACTATTTGAAATTTGAAAGATTTGATGGCTTCAATTATAATTTAAACAGGAACTACACACAAATCACAAAATTTTATGCTACTATACCAGTGGAGGTGTTTTTATGTCGCATATTTTAATTGTTGAGGACGATTTAGATATTCAAGATCTTTTAAGAAATTTTTTACAAGAAGTCGGATATGAAATTACGATTGCAAGTGACGGTATGGAGGCTATTGCACTGTTTTCATCCGCTCATTTTGATTTGATATTATTGGATATAATGTTACCTAAAATTGATGGGTTTACAGTATGCGAGCTAATCCGTAAGCAATCACAGGTTCCCATCATTATGCTGACTGCTCTAAACGGAGAGGAAGAACAAATCAGAGGGTTAGATTTGCAAGTAGACGATTATATTACGAAGCCGTTTTCCATGCCAATCTTGATTCGTAAAATTGCTGCGGTTCTACGGCGGAGTACGATGATTCCAGATCAGGAACATCAGACAATATCCTATAAAAAACTGACTATGGATTTAGACAGCTACTCCGCTTCGGTAAATGGAGAATCTCACGAATTGACGCAGCGGGAATTTGAAGTCTTGCGGGAATTGCTTTTGAATCAAGGGCGCGTTCTTACCCGCCAAAATTTGCTCGATCGCCTTTGGAAATATGATTTCTACGGGGACGAACGTGTTGTTGATACACATATCAAAAATTTGAGAAAAAAACTTGGTATCGACTTTATCCAGACAATCAGAGGGGTGGGATATAAAATTGATAAAGAAAAATAAGAGCAGTTTGTTTACAAAGATATTCATTGTCACTTTTTTGTTGACAAGCCTTTGTTGCATGATAACTTACGGGGTTATCTCATGGCTTATCCCAAAAACTTATAGCACAACACTTGATGCAAGTTTAGATAGTGCAGTCAATTCACTTCTCACAGAAGTTGAAAATCTCACTCCAATGGAAAGTGGAAAGCTTATTGATGAATTTGTAATAAATCAAAATGGTGTGTTAATTCAATTATTTGATTCCTCAAATCGTGAAATTGAACTTCCGTCACAAAACAGTACGACATTCCCTGCTTTCGTCACAGGTGGTGTAGCGATTGAAAGTGACGATTCAGCGGCATATCGGGCAACGCACAGTTATATCTTTACATTTGCAGATTCAGATGATGTCTACACATTAACAGTCGCGGGTAGCGCACAAGAAGTTAATTTGTTAAAGGATACTTTGGGTAGTATTTTTATTATTCTGCTTTTTGTAATTCTGTTGGTTGCTGTACTGGCCTCTATCGTATATTCTCATTATGTAACCAGACCAGTTCTGCGTATCAGTCGTGTATCAAAACGAATGGCGGAATTGGATTTTAGTTGGAGATGTGAGGAAAATCGAACAGATGAACTCGGAACATTGGCTCATAGCTTAAATGAAATGTCACAAAAGCTGTCTGCTTCTATAACAGATTTGAAATGTGCCAATGAGAAACTACAAGCAGACATTGAGCGTGAACGTGCATTGGAACAGGCACAATTAGACTTTTTTTCCGCAGTTTCTCATGAACTGAAAACACCTATTACAGTTATCAAGGGGCAGACCGAGGGCATGATTTTGAATGTTGGGGATTATCAAGATCGTAATAAATACTTGGTGCGCTCTCTGGAAATCATCAATACAATGGAAAATATGGTACAGGAAATTCTCACGGTTTCCCGTATGAAATCGTCAAAAGTTGGACTTAAAAAAGAAACTATTCAGTTTTCGGATATTCTCAAACAGGAATACGCGCTGTTTGAAGATTTGATTATCCAAAAAGATATAGATTGGAATGAAAATATTTCTTCCGATTTGAGTGTTATTGGGGATAAGGCACTGATACAAAAAGTAATCAATAACTTGATTTCCAATGCTATTTCCTACTCACCGGAGGGTAGCACTATCTATTTGACTGCCTTTGCGGAAGATGGAGCGGTTCAATTTTTGTTGGAAAACACAGGTGTTCATATTCCTGATTCAGAAATTCCAAAACTATTTGATGCATTTTACAGAGTAGAACATTCTCGCAATAAGAAAACTGGTGGGAGTGGTTTGGGATTATACATTGTCAAAACCATTTTAGAACAACATCAAGCAGAATATAGTATAATAAACACTGAAAGAGGTGTTTTATTTACAATTCAATTCTGAAAGCATGGGGCCGCGATAAGCACTGCCCCATGCTTTTTTAACTACACATAAAAAACATATTCATCACAATGGTATCCCAAAAATGTTTGGTAATATAAAAGCATCAACAGAAAGGAGTTATGTCAGATATGAAAAAAAATAACATTAAAATTCTCGCACTTACTATGACACTATGTGCATCAGCGGCATTGAGCGGCTGTGCAACAAACGCTTCGGCTACTCAAGAGCCTAACAAGTCAATAAACGCTACAATCCCCGAGGAACAAGCTCATAACAGTGGTGATACCCTTTCCTCAAATTCTACATCCATAGCAGAAGCCTATGAAAGTGATGAAGTGATTTCCTCAGAGGAGCAGGCCAAAGCCGAAGAGATCCGTCGAAATGAAATTGCAGAACAGTATTCCGTTTATGAGCCCTATGGCATGACCTATGATAAAGAAAAAGACCGTTTCTTTTATGACGGTCAGGTTGTGCGCTACTTCAAAGATCAGGTAAACGCAGAAAATGCGAACTCGTTTTTCTTTGAGGACGGTGTTGTGGATGTGGAACTGATTAAAGACGTTAATGGAACCTTAACAGGATTAAAGCAGTCCTCGGGCGCAGACTTCAAGGCTCGAACTGATAAACAGGAAGAAATAAAGTCAGAACTTGCTGCGGCTGGCATTACCGGAAACAGTGGTAGTTTTGAATTGGGTGATCCAAACTATCGTGATGACAGTCTGGATGCCTACACTGCCTTTGGTGTTTCTTATGATAAAACCTCTGACAACTGGATGTATGAAGGAAAAGTCATCCACATTTTCTATGATGCCGAACATAATACCTATTGTGACAATGGTGTAAGTAATGGTATCAACATCAAAGTGATCCGTGACAAAAACGATAACATTGAAAAACTGGTGGAAACAGAGGCTCAAGAACTTGATCAGTATGTAAAATAAACCAACCTCTGCCGAACGACGGCAAAAAAAGCCGTCGTACAGCAGACACATTCATGCTCCTATGAAGCAGCAGCCTTGATTTTCAGAGTCAACATTTCTATTTTTGCCTTTTTCATAGCACCCGTGAATAATCTATATCAGTTAAAAAGCATATTTTCACATCAGGGTTATTACCCATTCTATACATTGGATTGCTTCATAGAAATATCGGAAGAAGTTATAGAAATGTTTAAAGAGTTTGATTGTAAAGAGGCTGCTTATCGGCTGTGTACATAATGCCACAAAGCCTGCTATTGACGATCTTAAATAAATAGCCAAATAGCAAGAGTAATACCGATGTCAATCATAATCCACTGCAATGGAAAATATCCGAAAGTGAACTGAAAACAATCATTTCAACAGGAAGAAGTCCAGAATACATTGCTCCCATCATTCCAAATACTCATCCCTACATGACCTTATCTGCTTTCTACTGTATAATCGTGGTTGCCGATGTTTGTACCATTGCCAATGCTATGCTGTACAAGAACGTCATTACAAAGTAAAGCAAAAGATCTCTCTTTCCACAACGATAGAGAGACTTTCATTTATTCTAAATATGGATCGTCAAATGATAAGAGCAAGATCCACCCCGGTATTACCATATCCCCATTCTGCCATATAAGTAATATTTCGGAATTTTATCTTGCTGGGGAACTGTCGCCTCCCCATACCCATTTTTTTATTGGCTACACCGGCGGTGTACGCAACAAAATATTATAATTAACATAATTCTATTTTGAGGCATTCAGCAAGTAACTGGATGTCTTTTTCTTTTTGAAAATACACATGGTGATGCGAACAAATTCTTTTGTAAGCCAATGATATAAGCAAGGGTATGGGGAATTGTCACTCTCCATCAAGAGAACACCCATAAGGTGAACGGAGGCGGAAACGCGATAACGTTAAACATGGGTGGATCTTGTTCTTGTAATATTTTTTCTCTCTATACCCTGTAAAATGAGCTTTTTCCCTTTCGTTATATAGGGAGATATAAAAAGAGAATTTTAATAAAGCATAAAAATCTCTTTGGGAAAGCCGGCACCCGTCTCCTTAATTTTTCAGAAAGGTAAAAGAAAATATGAAATTTGAATATATGATGGAAACGAAAAAGATACTTCCCTATTATCAGTTCCCTAAATTTTTGTTAGAGCTACCACTCTCTCAAAATGCAAAATTACTTTATATGCTGTTATATGACAGAGCCAGAATTTCACAGAAAAACCATTGGCTCAATGAAGACGGATATGTATATTTCGTCTTTCCGATTACAGAAATTTCTTTGAAATGGGGAAAATGTTGTACTTCTGTAAAGGCTGCCATGAAGGAATTAGATGAGTATGGATTGTTGATTCGCAGTTCCGGAGGATTTTCAAAACCAAATCATTTATATATGCGAATCCCCTGTATAGAGTTGATTTCTGAACCGGATGTAAAGCAGACAGACGAAAATACAACTTCCATTGGGATGAAAAGCTGTCCTTCATTCGGTCGGAAAACAGCCTCTTCTATGGTCGAAAACGTGCCACCTAGTAAAGTAAAAGAAAAATATAATTTTAGTAATAAGATTGGAGTAAATTACGAATATGAGGAGGGCGACAGTCTATGATAAAGCAGGAAAACACATATTTAGGTGCAGATGGATTAGCATATTGCAAGATTTGTGGAGAACCTGTAGAGGCATTTTTCCCTCCAGATAGTATTCTTGGTATGAAAAAACATTTTAGACAATGTGCATGTATCCGTCAAAAACATGAAGCAGAAGAAAAGGCATATAAAGAAAGAGAACATTGCGAATTAGTGGAAAGAAATAGAAAAATCTGTTTTGAAGAACCACGAATGTATGATTGGAATTTTGAACTGGCAGAAAAGACTACTACCATCGAGAAGGCCAAAGAATACACAGCAAATTGGAATGCTATGAAGAAAAATCATATTGGTTTTCTCTTGTGGGGACCAATAGGAACCGGAAAGAGTTACATAGCCGGTTGCATTGCCAACGCACTTTTGAATCGGGAAATTACTGTGAAGATGACAAATTTTAATACAATTATTGATGATATGTTTTCATTAGAGGATAAAACAGAATATATCAATGCTCTGGCGCAATATGAACTTTTAATTTTGGATGATCTTGGCACAGAACGAAGTTCTGAGTATGCTCTTGGAATTGTATTCAGTGTAATTGACCGAAGATATCGCTCTGGCAGACCATTAATCGTAACTACCAATCTTCCGATAAAACAATTAAAAGAAGAAACGAATATAGAAAAAAAACGAATTTATGATCGTATTTTAGAAATGTGTGTTCCGTTATATGTTGGCGGTTCTAGCTATCGGAGTGATATTGCCCATGAAAAAATGGGAAAAATGAAAACCTTTTTTGCTACTGCCGAATCAAGTCAGACTGAAAATATTATAGAGCAGACAGGCACAAAAACAATCTGATGTTTATATCTTAGTATAGACATCAGAAATAGAAAGAGTGTGATAGCTCTGCAGAAACCTACATATTACTTGTGGCGAACAGATTATACATCTTCAGAAGACTTTGAGGCAGATAAGGAGAAATATAGGAAAATAGGTTTTCGGGTTGTCACGTTTGCGGATGGGCAGCCGGATAAAAATATACATAATGGAATAAAAGCGTTGATTCGAAACCATATAAAAGAAATCAATCAGTAATTTCTATGGGCGGGAGACATTCTCTCGCCCTTATTTACGCGAGTAACGAGCCAAAGTCAGTGCTTGTACGAGACCTTGGCGACTACCGCGATAACTTGGAAAACTCGCAAAGCATGTTTTCCATAGTTATATTACTGTTCACAGTAAAATAATTCATTGTAAAATTATATGAGAATCCGTTTACGAAAAAGATTTTTCGATATATAATTATATTACATTATTCTATAAACAATATTTCAGAAAGGATGAGGACATGAATGCTGGATATGTGCGTCTTTCAAGAGATGACGATAAGCGAAATTATGTTTCTATAGAAAATCAGAAGTTAATTATCAATCAGTATGCATCTGACCATGGAATGGTTATTGACCGATGGTATGAAGATGACGGAGTATCAGGTTATATTTTTGACAGGCCGGGATTTCAACAGATGATGGCTGATTTGGATAAAGATATTGATACCGTATATGTGAAAGATTTCTCGCGTCTTGGCAGACATAATGCGAAGGTTCTTTTGCTTTTGGATGAATTTCAGGAACGGGGAAAACATCTCATTGTCATTGATGATAATTACGATTCTTTTGATTCCAGCGACGACACCATTGGAATTAAAACATGGTTCAATGAGCGTTATGTAAAAGATACCAGTAAGAAAATCAAAAGAGCGATCGGAGCTAGACAAAAAGAAGGCACTCTTATGACAAAACCACCTTTCGGATATTGTCGGGATACGAAAGACAAAAGTATCATCAAAATCGTTCCCAAAGAGGCAAAATTTATCAAAATGGTTTACGATCTATATATCTCCGGATCCGGTTATCGCAAAATAGCAAATTATTTGACCGACCAGGGTATCCCAACGCCTTCTATGGTACAGCGAGAACGAGAAATTGAAGAAGGTCGCATAAGTAAAAAGAAAGTCGCAACCATTTGGTCTGACAGCATGGTGAAAGAATTATTAGATAATGATTTTTACATTGGAACTTTTCGTTTAAGAAAACGTGCCAGAAATACAGTACATGGAAAGGATAAACGTGTTCCAAAAGAAGAACAGTGTATTTTTGAAGATCATCATCCGGCAATTATTGATAAAGCCACTTTTTCTCTTGTACAGGAATTAAAGGAAAAGCGTAATCGCACGAATTATCGTGGAAGTAGGGGGGAATGGATTGGTTCAGAAATTCCCAATCCTTTTGGAAGCTGTTTGTTTTGTAAAGATTGTGGAAGTCGTTTGACACCGATTAAGCGTCAAACATCCAGCAGAGAAAGAAAATATTATATTTGTACTACCTATAATACAAAAGGTAGGCGGTATTGTGAGAAAGCGCATCTGATTGAGGAAAATGATTTGATGGAAGATGTGCTGAATTATATTAAACTGTGCAGAGAAGCGCTTTGTGAAGTGATTTCCACATATGATATGAGGGACTTTGAGGCAGAAAAGAAAACGCTGGCAGAAAAACGACAGGACATTCAGGAAGAAATTCAAAACCGAAAAAATCAACTAAAGGTACTTTTAACACAAAAAATAAAAGATTTATCCATAGCATCTGAAAATGAGGATTTGATCTATGAAACCTATGATTCTATGCAAAAGGATTTACTGTCGCAGATTCATGGTTTGGAGATGCAGGAAAAAGAACTGAACGAAACTACTATAGAAACACCGGATGTAAAGGACAAATTGAGAAACGCATTGGATGTAGTTGATAAAATCATTGCAGGTGGAACTCTTGACCGAAGAGATATTGAACTGTTGATTGAGAGAATTGACGTAGATAAAGAGGGAATGCCAGAAATTACTTTAAAATATGGTTTGTCTGATTTAATCAATTACAGTCCTGCTGATGAGATGAATCGCCGGGAAAATACTGTAATCGCTCTTGTAATGAAGCTGATTATAGAAGATGAACGTGGATATACATCTGCAAAATACTTATCAGAACATATCACAGCATTGGGATTTAAGAAAACGAAACAAAGTATCTTACCTTATATCAATCTGATGAAAGAATGGGGAATTTTGGAAGATACGGATAATCCGCTAAAACCTTACAATATTGTGAAAACAAAAGAAGAACTTGCGGTATTGATGCATCAATACCTGCCGGATTTACCGGTTCAAATGACTTCTGAACAATTATCGGACAAATATTTACATTATAATAATGGCGACAGGTGGCATGCCGGAAATGGTATTTGAATACATTCTAAAACAGCATGATATCGACCCAACCACAGATCTCACCATCAACCAAAGTATTGATTTTGGCTCAACTGCAGCCGCATTTTCTGAAGGATTAGGTGACTACACCATTGAATTTGAACCAAGCGCCACCATACTCGAAAGTGAAAACAAAGGTTATGTTGTAGCTTCACTCGGTAAGGACAGCGGATACGTTCCTTACACTGCTTACAGTGCAAAACAAAGCTATATTAATCAATATCCTGACACCATTCAAGGATTTACAAATGCTTTACAAAAAGGAATGGACTATGTACAGTCCCACTCTCCTTTTGAAATTGCAAAAGTAATTGAACCACAATTTCCGGAAACAGATTTGAATACCATTACTACAATTGTAACCCGATACTATGATCAGGACACTTGGAAAGATAATTTAGTTTTTGAAAAATCTAGCTTCGATCTGCTTCAAGATATCCTTGAAACTGCAGGTGAACTAGAAAAACGTACCCCTTATGAAGATTTAGTAACTACTGAATTTGCCAAAAAGGCTATAAAATAATACAAGATTTTCCTAAAAAATCGATTTTTTGTACTTTTTCGGAGTAAATACACATTTCTGTTCTGATTTGTTAACAATTCGTTCAAAAATGAATCATAGTTTCCTCATATCTTTTTCCTATACTGTAATTGTTCAAAAGGAAGAACACTTTTTCATAAACTTTTTCCCCCTTGAGTCACAGCGATGTGGCTCTTCCTTTTTGTCTAAAAATATTTTTCTGCTCTTTCTTTAATCCAAAAAACTCTCTTCACGTTATCTCTTGAATTTTCTCTTATATTTATTATATACTAATTTTATATTTCTATTTGATACTCTATAAAGATTGGATGTGTATTTATGATTGATAAAAGACTCGTTCCTGTAAATGGACTAAAAAAAGAACCGTTTTCCGGATGTCATCATGGCATGCGATATTATTTCCTTTGTGATGATAGTAAAGAAAGCTTTACAGCTTTTGTTTATCCTGAACCATGGTGTTTTGAGCAAACTCCCGATGCGGAAAAGACTTCTGCATCTTTCCCTATTTCTGAGGAAGGCATGGATGATGCAATTGCATGGCTCTTCGAACAATATGAAGCCAATAAAGAAAAATGGCATGCTGCCGACCATGACTGCATGCACATTGTAAATGATAAATAATTTGTAACTGTTCAGAGCCAAGCAAAATTTCATAAAACAGGTGTAAAATGCTTGCATTTTTAAGACTGTTTTTGAAATTTTATTTGGCGGATACGCCACACCGACGAAATGCGTAGCATTTTGGAGGTTGGCTCTGAACAGTTACAATAATTTTTTCCAGTTCATACCAATTTTAGAATTTTAAGAAATTCTTTTGACTCGTGTCACTGTTCAGTCACAATTCACTGGTATGATAATTTCATACGATAAAGGAACTTCGAACAACTCGTTGTTTCAATAAGTTAGAGGACAATGGCTGCACACAGCAAGTGCTGCCTGCAGCCATTTGGCTTCGACCAATATTCAATTTTATCTGATTCCCATCTATTACATCTTTGTATTCGTAGATCTTATCTGATATATCCATTCTGATATGCAATCGAACGATTATAAGCATATAATTCTGCATATGTTGCCTGCACATAAGGTTCCACATAGAATATTCCAAGAATTCCAAATGTAATCGCTTCTAAGATTCTCCATCCGATAAATGACAAGTCCAGTACAAATGTATTCCACTTTTGTCCCATCATCATTCTTTTACTGATCAGAAATGCTTCTTTTCTGTTCATTCCCGGATTCTCCGCCAAAATATACGGCACCATACAATATTCATAACTCTTAACAATTCCCGGAATTACAAATAATAAAGACCATAAAAATGTATACAAATCTTTTAAGAACATTACAAGGATCACGTTGCCATAATTTCCGCACTTGAATGCATATGCCAATGTTCCCGCCTGTGCCTGTTCTGACTGATTTGTAATGAAGAATCGACAGCCACTAACTTCCAATGCATTTCCCACAAAGATAGAAAGTATAACCGCAATCAAACTTCCCAACATTGCAACTGCCGCAATTACCAGAGATATTGCTACCGCTTCTGTACTTCCCGAATTATAGCCATCCGACATCCCTCTTGCTGCACTGCTGCCAGCGCCGATTGTTTCAAACAACGACATAACGAATGCAACCAATACTGCTGTCCAGTAATTCTTGCGAAATGCAAACTTCCCTCTCATCTTTAAATCTTCTCTAGTCCACATAATGAACCTCCTTTGTTCTGACTAAGCCAAAATCTGTTGCCTTTTCGTTATTATAGCACATGCTATTTTGATTGTACAGCTTATTAGCAACCGTAAAAACGAGAAAAAAGAGTCTGTATTTAAACAGACTCTTCCATTCATCCCAAATCACTGCGATAATCAATATCTTTCAGTTCTTCTGATTTTGTTTCAATCACAACAATCTCATCCTGATGCTTACACATCACTTGTTTTCCACCGGTATCTCCGGTCAATTCCAATAACTCCGGGAAATATTTTTTATCCCAGAATACCGGATTCCCTGTTTTTCCATCTTTTCCGGTGCAGATAATCTGTCCCGGGCGAAGCATCGCACAACGTATTAATGACAACATCGTTGCAAATGTAAGGTCCGGCTGGTCACATACGCTGAACAGGATTCCCTTTATATCCGGATGTTCTTTTATACAAGTCTCAAGCCCAAGTTTGACCGAACGCGAAATTCCTTCTTCCGGTTTCTTATTCTCCACAACCTTCATCTTGCACGCTTCTGCTGCCTGAGCAATCTCCGGTGCTCCGGTTACAATATATGTCGGAAATGCCTGAAATCCTTCCATCTTATCCAACATATATTGATACATCTGTTTTCCGTCCTTTTGTTCCTGTAATTTACGACCGCCAAACCGACTTCCACTGCCGGCTGCCAGCACAACAATCGCATATTGTCCACGAATTCTCTCAAATTGAGTCACCGCTTCCAATACACCGCCGCCAATAGCCCTTGCCTTGTCAGAAATCAAAAAACAGTTTTTCTTCTCACATCTCGCATCAATATCGCCAATTTTTAAATTTTCCTGTACTTCTACTCCCGGCTGAAGCATCCCACGTACAAGTCCGGACATTTTTGCATAAACCGGTTTTCCACCGGTCACTGCAACAACCTGACCTTTTTCCACGATATCACCAATCTGCGCTTTTGGCTCCATCACTCCATCTGCAGTTGCTTTGATCAAACGTTCAATGGTAAATCCGCCGACATTTCCCGGGACTCCTGTATTCGGAATCGGTGTTCCTCTCCAGATCACATCTCCAAGGGTATGTCCTCGCTTTGTCTCCACGACACAATGACAATCTACTCCTGCTGTAAATCCCGGTCCAACTCCCACAACAAATGGTGCCCAGGAAATCTTTGTTCCGAGATTCCGCTTCGCAAGAATCGCATCCACAACTACTTCCGGTTGATATTCTTCCAGAATCACTTCCGGCTCTTCGATGATAATTGCGATTTTACCTGTCTTCTGTATTGCTATTGCCTCTTCGATGGAATGCACCAACTCTCCGGACATATCTTCCACTTCTGCATGTTGCTCATACACCGCTCTTGACAATGCTACGGTTCTTCGCACAGTAAGCGGAACCGGAAGTTCTGTCATCAAGAGTTGATGTCCGCTTCGATATAATCTTGACGCAATTCCCGTCGCCAAATCTCCGGCTCCTCTAATCCATATCTTCATGACATCTTTCCTTTCTATACTTCTATCTCACTTCTCACACTCTCTCCTTGATTCATACACGAACGCTATCCATATTGTCGAAAATTATCGACTTTCGTACAAATCATATCCTGTAATGAGAATCACTTCCGGTTTATCTTTCATTTCATCCAATTTTTTGCAAATTTGTAATGCATACGCAATGCGCTCATCTGTATCCGCTTTATTCAACAATAATTGAAACTTCTTATTCCCAACCGTTTTTCTTGCCCCTGCTTTTGAAACAGCAAGTCTGACAATATCATCAACTTCAATCCTGTCTTCCGGTTTCTTGTTCAATAATCCTGTTGCCAATTCTGCGCGAAAACAACTTTCTGAAAATGTTTTTCCGATTGCATCCAGTCCATAAACCGCTACAACCTGTGTTGTCTGCGTCGGTATCACCGGTTCCCAACTTTCAGGTACCTTACATGGCAATTCTCTCGCACCATCTGCTTCCACGAGGATAATCCCTCCCCGTCTCTCCATTTCTTCACATATTTCCTGAAAAAATGTATCCGAAACCGCAGAGAATTTCTCTGTTCCGTCGGCTGTTTGTTTGCCCGATGGCAATCCCACCACACATTTTCCATATGTTTCTAATAATGTAATGAATTCCAGCATTGACTCTTGTAACAACATATATGGCACATCTTCATATTTCATATGTGTTGTTGTCGTTATAACAACCGGAATTCCCTCTTCCCAATACGCTTTTGCAAGACGGTAGATACTTGTTGTTTTTCCTCCTCCGCCCACAAAAGAAACAACCGGAGAAGGCATTCCAACAAGTTGGAATGCCTCTCGGTAGTTATTTACTTTTTGTAAATTACCTAAGTTATATTGTAAAATCATAAAATACCATCTGCAATTACAGCCTCAATTAATTTCTGCAGTCCTTCAGGAAGCTTTGTAGCTTCTCCTTTAGTCCAGATGAACTCGTCTCCAAGGAATCTTACCTTGCAGCTTACTTTCTCTCTGTCAAGAATTGCAAATCCCTGATTTGTACTGTCAGACATATCTTCTGGTTTCTCAAAGTATGTGAATTTATCTTTGTATGGTGCACTGCTGTATGGGCAGAAGCTCTTACAGTTACCACACTCGTTACACATAGAATCTACATGGATGATCTGTGCTTTTGCCATTCCAGGTACATGTACTGCTACATTTGCACGGTTCGGGCATACCTGAACACAGTTCTCACAAATTGTTGAACATCCAAGACAACGTGTTGACTCAGCCTGTCCTTCTTTCTCTGATTCTAAGATTCCCTGTCTTGCAAAGATTGTTTCACCTTCAAGGTTCTCATCAAAGTCTCTTGAAAGAGTTGTTCCGATAATTGCCTCTGCTGCTTTCTTACCATCGCGAATTCCTTCAACAACAGTTGCCGGTCCGCCGAGACCATCACCAACTACATAAACCCCCTCTACATTAGACTCTAATGTAGCATCGTTTACAAGTGCTTTTCCTCTTTCACTTACATTGATTCTATTTGCTTCATAGAATTTTGTTGGAACTTTTTCTCCGACAGCTGCGATTACTGTATCTGCTGCAATCTCGCAAATCTCATCTGTCTCAACAACACTGCGTCTTCCTGACTCATCGATGTCCCCAAGTTTCATCACTTTACATGTCAGTTTTCCATCAGCTACTTTAACTGGTGAAAGAAGTTCTTTGAATTCTACACCGTCTTCGATAGCCATCTCAAGCTCTTCTGCATCAGCAGGCATAAATCTCTTTGTTCTTCTGTATACAAGATACACATTCTCAACACCTGTTGTGCGTTTTGCTGCTCTTGCTGTATCCATTGCTGTGTTACCACCACCGATAACTACAACATTCTTACCAATGTTTAACTCACCATTGTTTGCCTTGAAATCAGCCAGGAACTCTAATGCATTTACAGCATCTCCTTCTTCTAATCTCAATGTTCCAGGTTTTGATGCTCCTACTGCAAGGATTACTTTATCAAATCCTTCAGCTTTCAATTCATCTACACTCTTAACACGTGTATTAAGTTCAACGTGAACTCCAAGTGTATTTAAAATCTCTGCATCTTTATCGATTGCGCTTGAAGCAATTCTAAATTCAGGAATCACATGTCTTACAACTCCACCGAGAGCATCGTTCTGCTCAAAGATTGTAACATCCATTCCAGCTCTTCTTAAGAAGTATGCTGCTGCCATACCAGCCGGTCCACCACCGACAACAGCTGCCTTGCCTTCTTTTGTCACTGCAGGTACGCCCTGTTTCTTCAGCCATGCTTCATATCCGTTCTCAGCTGCAAGCAGTTTCATGTTACGGATGTGTACAGGATCTTCGTAGAAGTTACGTGTACATTTGCTCATACAATTGTGTGCACAAATTGTACCTGTAATAAATGGAAGTGGGTTTTTCTCTGTGATAACTTCCATTGCCTCTTCATATTTTCCTTCGCTTACAAGCTCAAGATAAGTTGTAATATCCTGGTGAATAGGACATCCTGCTTTACATGGTGCTTCGAAACAATCCAACAGAGGAACACTTTCTTTCATCTTTCTTGATGGAAGTGGTTTTATAGCTTTTACATGATGTGGATCTTTCTTAGCTGCTTCTACTAATGCAGATACTGCCTCTGCGTCAATTCCTGTAAATACGTCATTTTCTTTTTCAAGAATTTCTGCCATCTGTTTTACTCTCTGGTATCCACCTGGTTTCAACATTGTTGTTGCCATTGTTACAGGCCAGATTCCAGAATCAACGATTCCTTTAATATTGAAGTAATCAGCACCACCGGAGTAAGAAATACGAAGCTGTCCGTCAAAGTCTTTCGCAAGTTTCTCTGCTACAGACATAGACAATGCATACAGTGATTTACCTGACATATACATCTCTTCGCTTGGAAGTTCGTTCTGTTTTACATCAACCGGGAATGTGTTTGTAATTTTTACACCAAATTCCAGATTACGTTCTTTACATACAGCCATCAGTCTCTGAAGCATTGGAACTGCATCTTCATACTGAAGGTCATCTTTGAAATGGAAATCACCGAATGCAACATAGTCATATCCCATATCATCCATTGTTTTTCTTGCATACTCATATCCGAGAAGTGTTGGATTACATTTAATAAATGTGTTGTATCCTTTTTCTGTGATTAAGTGCATTGCAATTCTTTCAATCTCCTGCGGAGGGCATCCGTGCAATGTAGAAATTGTAGCTGAATTACAGATTTCCGGCTGAATAGCTTCGATATCTTCTTTTGTTACATTCTCAAAGAGATCAACATGATCTAACAGATACTGTTTGCAGTTTTTAAATACTTCACAATCTGCTGCATTCTGCATTGTATTTAAGAATGTATCAATCTTCTCACTCTTAATTCCTTCCAGATCGTATCCAACACTGATGTTGAACTGGAATCCATCCGGATCGCCAAGCTTGTATTCTTTTGCCAATACTTTCAATAAGAACCATGCTTTGATATATTCTTCCATTGCCTGTGGTACATATAACTCTGTAGACCACTCACAGTTATAGCACTCATCATCAGCGACGATACATGGTTTGTTTACGCATGCTGCAAGCTCTGCTCCATCCATTTTCTGAACTGTTTTCAGCTCAAAGAAACGGCTTCCTGTATAGTATGCCGCAACGATATTCTGTGTCAGCTGTGTATGAGGACCGGCTGCCGGTCCGATTGGAGTTTCCAGCGCACGACCGAAAATCTCACGATTGTTTTTGCTATCTGCAACATATGGATCATGTTCCCCAAAAACTGTTCCATACTGTTTGTGTTCTTTTAAAATCCAGTTTAAAAGATGTTCGAACGACATAGGTGTCATTAATTCACTCATATCAAAACCTCCCTGAGTATACTTTACTTAATTTTTCTTTGCTTCATCTTTTGGAAGTACAAGATTCAAAATTACAGCGAAGATTGTTGCCAATACTACCGGTGATGATGCAAATGTATTGTTAATAATTGACTGGAAATTCTCCAGACCCATTGTCATGCCAAGGCCATTGTAAATGCTCTGTGTCATCTGATTTAAGCATCCGCTACTCTGTGATACACCCATTCCTACTGCAATTGCGATACCTGCAACTGTTGTATTTCTCGCTGACATACCTTCACTTACGAGAAGCTTGATACCTGTCATCGCGATGGATGCAAATACAGAAGCTACCGCTCCACCAAGTACACACTGTGGAATTGTACGAAGTAATGCAGAAAACTTAGGAATCAAACCTGCAACGAGTAAAATTCCTGCAGAAGTTGCAAATACTTTTCTTGCTACTACTTTTGTAGAACCTACAATACCTACATTCTGGCTGAATGTTGCTGTCGGAGGGCATCCGAAGAATGCACTTACGATATTACTGATACCATATCCGATGATACCGCCGTTTAACTCTTTATCTGTAGGTAATCTGTCCATACCACCTGTTGTTGTTGCTGAGAAGTCTCCCATTGCCTGAATCGAGTTGACTAGGAACAACAATGCCAGCGGAATAATTGCTGAAATATCAAAGCTCATACCAAATGCCAGTGGTTTTGGAAGCTGGAACCATCCTGCTGAATGCAATGCTGAGAAATCAACCATTCCAAAGCAAAGAGCAAGTACGTATCCACAAAGTAAACCTATTAAAATAGAAGCAAGTTTAAATAAACCTTTTCCATAGTGATTCAATCCGATTACAATTGCAAGTGTAACGATTGAAATCAGCCAGTTCTGCCAAGAACCATATACTAATGCAGCAGTTTTACCCTGCTGTTCTACTACCAACTCATATGTGTTTGCTGAGTTACCAGCCATATAGTTGATTGCTGTCTTATATAAAGAAAGTCCGATTGCGAAAATAACTGTTCCGATAACAAGTGGCGGGAATACTTTTCGAATCTGTTTAATAAATAATCCTACTAAAATTGCTACAATACCGCCAATCACCATCGCTCCCAGAATCGTATCGACTCCCTTTGCCTGAGAAGCAATTGCTGTCATTGTTGGCACATAAGCAAAGCTGACTCCGATAATAACCGGGAGACCTGATCCAATATGGATCTTGTTTCCATACAACTGTAACAGTGTTGACAATGCTGCGAAGATTAGTGACATCTGGATTAATAATCCAGTATCTACGCTTCCTCCAGCGTTGTTAGCAGAATTCGCAACCAGAATTGCAGGTGTTACACATCCTACTACTGCTGCCAATACGTGCTGAATTGCCAGTGGTGCAACCTGTCCAGGTGTCGGATTGCCATCCCATTTAAAAAGTTCATCGCTTCCAGTTTTATCTTTACTTTTGCCCATTGTTTTTCCTCCTACATTCCTAACTATCTTGAGTTGATTCTATCAGCAAGCGCTCCAGCTGCCTGTCTGCAATCAGCAAGTACTTTTTCTGCATCGATGCTCAACAGTTCACGATCTTTCATTAATACTTTACCATTCGCTACTGTTGTAACAACATCTCTTCCTGTCATACCAAACAGAACATGGCTGTTTACATTACCTGCATGTAATGGTGTTGGTGGAATATAGTCTACAACGATCACATCTGCTGCTGCGCCTTCTTTTAATACGCCCAGCTTCTGTGGGAAGTAACGTTCTGCAATCTGTACATTTCCTTCAAAAAGCATCTGTGGTACTTCTGACCATGCTGCATTTGCATCACACAAATGATGTTTATGCAACACATTCGCTACCTTATAAGATTCTGTCATATCATGTGTGTATCCATCTGTTCCAAGACCTGTCAGAATACCTTTGTGTACGATATGCATTGTCGGAGGGCATCCACATGCATTACCCATGTTAGATTCCGGATTGTGAACTACCATTGTATTTGTATCTTTGATCAGATCCATCTCATGCTCATTTACATAAATACAATGTCCAAGAAGAGTTTTCTCTCCCAGGATGCCATGATCCATAAGACGATCTACGATACGTTTGCCATAATGCTTCAGACAATGATGTAAATCTTCAATACCTTCTGCAACGTGAATGTGATATCCAACTCCATCCGGTTTGTTAGCAGCAGCCAGCTCCATTGTCTCATCAGAGATTGTAAACTGTGCATGCATACCCATCATACCTGCGATCATGCCTGTATCATCTTTCAATGCGTGGCGGATAAAATCAGCATTCTCTTTAACAGATGCTCTTGCCTTATCCATACCATCTCTGTCAGAAATCTCATAGCAAAGACATGAACGAACTCCTGTTTCTTTTGCTGCTCTCTCAATCTCGAACAAAGAACCTTCGATAGAGCCAAAACTTGCATGATGATCAAAAATTGTAGTAACACCATTCTTAATACAATCAATATAAGTAGCCATCGCACTTAAATAAGTATCATTTAATGTAAGGTTTCTGTCGATTGTCCACCACATACCATCTAAAATATCTAAAAATCCCTTTGGATCATATCCGTTGACTGACATACCTCTTGCAAATGCACTATAAATATGTTCATGTGCATTAACAAATGCCGGCATGATAATCTTTCCTTTCGCATCAATAAACTCTGCATCCGGGAATTCTTTCTTAAGAGTCTCAAGATCTCCTACCTTCTTAATCTGTGTCCCCTCAATTGCTACGGCTCCACTTTCAATATAAGGATTAGCGGAATCTCTTGTGACTACTCTACCATTACCAATAATCAACATATGCATCTCTCCTTTTCTTTTTTTCAGTTTTTTCAACTGTTTAATTTGTCTGATTTTTTTGTAATTTTCGCACAACAAATTACATTTCTGAACCACTTTCTTTGTAATATGATACCATAACGCCCCCTTAAATGCAACAAAATTCTTAAAAAAATTAAGATATCTAAAAATTTTTTAGAAAAGTATTGATTTTCATTTTTTTTATGCTATGATGGATTCAGAAGCAAATAAACGATAAGACATTTTCGTGCTAAAGAAAGGAGTTACAGATTCATGGGTAAAAGGCTTGACTTATTAAAACAGATTAGTCATGGACTTGCGGTTCACTTCGGTAGTAATTGTGAAATTGTCATCCACGACTTAACCAAACGTGAGATTGAACATTCTATTGTATATGTAGAGAATGGTTCTATCTCAGGCCGCCAGGTTGGCGACGGACCTTCACGCATTGTTCTTGAGACACTAAAAAGGGATCCATCTAAGATTCACGACAGACTTTCTTATTTAACTAAGACAGAAAGCGGACAGATTTTAAAGTCCAGTACAATGTATGTTCGTGGTGACGATAACAATATCGAATATATCTTTGCTTTAAACTACGATATTACTTCTTTATTAACAGTAGAAAATGCTCTTCACTCTCTAATCACAACAGAATCTGAATTGGAGTTGGAAGGAGGGGACGGAACTTCTGATGGCGGACTCGCACAGCCGCAGAAAATCACCCACAATGTGAATGAACTACTTGATTCTTTAATTGAACAGGCTCTTGCGCTTGTCGGCAAACCTGTCGCAGCAATGAACAAAGACGACAAAGTTAAGGTTGTACAATTTTTAAATAATGCGGGTGCTTTTCTTATCACAAAATCCGGAGACAAAGTTGCTTCCCTATTAGGCATTTCAAAGTTTACTCTCTATAATTATATGGATGCGGCTAACAAATAACAATAGGAACCCAAAAATAAAATTAAAAATATAAAAGGAGGTTATTCCAAATGGAATCAATCAAATGGGCAGTCAATAAGATGCCAAAGACAAACGATGAAAACCTGAAAATCATGAGTCTGGACGAAGTCAAAAAAGCTCGTGCTTTCCATGAAAGTTTTCCACAGTACACAGTAACACCACTTACTAAATTAGATAAGATGGCTGACATGCTCGGTCTTGGCGAAGTGTACATCAAAGATGAATCTTATCGTTTTGGACTGAACGCTTTCAAAGTACTCGGAGGTTCATTTGCAATGGCTCGTTACATTGCACAGCAGACAGGCAAAGATGTTTCAGAACTTCCTTATAATGTACTTACTTCTGATGCTCTTAAAGAAGAGTTCGGACAAGCTACATTCTTTACAGCTACAGATGGTAACCACGGACGTGGAGTTGCATGGGCTGCAAACAAGCTTGGACAGAAAGCAGTTGTCTTAATGCCAAAGGGAACAACACAGACACGACTGAACAACATTCTTGCTGAGGGTGCTACAGCTACTATCGAAGAATACAACTACGATGAATGTGTTCGTATGGCAAATGACATGGCTATGAAGACAGAGAACGGAATCATGGTTCAGGATACAGCTTGGGACGGATACGAAGAAATTCCAGCTTGGATCATGCAGGGATATGGAACAATGGCTATGGAGGCTTATGATCAGCTTCAGGATTATGGATGCGAGCGTCCTACACATGTATTTATCCAGGCTGGTGTTGGATCACTTGCCGGTGCTGTTCAGGGTTACTTCGCTAACAGATATCCAGAGAACCCACCGAAAGTTGTTGTTGTAGAAGCTGAAGCTGCTGCATGTCTTTACAAAGGTGCTTCTGTCGGTGACGGAAGTATCCAGATTGTAGACGGCGATATGGTTACTATCATGGCTGGTCTTGCTTGTGGTGAGCCAAACACAATTTCATGGGATATTTTGAAAAACCATGTAGATACATTCATTGCTACTCCTGACTGGGTTGCTGCTAAAGGTATGCGTATGCTTGCTGCTCCTATCAAAGGAGACAAACCGGTCACATCCGGTGAATCAGGAGCTGCTCCATTCGGAACACTTGCTTGCATCATGATGATGGATGAGTACAAAGAATTAAGAGAACATCTTGGATTAGATGAAAATTCAAAAGTATTACTCTTCTCTACAGAAGGTAACACAGACCCAGAACGTTATGAATCAATCGTTTGGGATGGAAATGAAAAATAAGTCTACTAAGACTTATATAATAGGAAAACATTAATTTATATTTTAAAAAGGAGGATTTTTAAAAATGGATTTAAACAAAATCAAAGAGGCTGCACAGGGATATGAGAAAGAAATGACTGCATTCTTACGTGCAATCGTAAAAAACCCAGGAGAAAGCTGTGATGAAAAAGCTCATATCGACACTATCGCTGCTGAGATGAAAAAAGTAGGATTTGATGAAGTTCAGATCGATCCTCAGGGAAATGTAATCGGATACATGGGAACAGGCGACAAGATCATCGCATTTGATGCTCATATTGATACAGTAGGTATCGGTAACATCGATAACTGGACATTCGATCCATATGAAGGATACGAGACAGAGACAGAAATCGGTGGACGTGGAGTATCTGATCAGTGTGGCGGTATCGTATCTGCTGTTTATGGTGCTAAGATCATGAAAGAACAGAATCTTATTCCAGAAGGATACAAAGTAATGGTTGTTGGTACAGTTCAGGAAGAAGACTGTGATGGTCTTTGCTGGCAGTACATCATCAACGAAGACAAAGTTCGTCCTGAATTTGTAGTTTCTACAGAGCCTACAGATGGTGGTATCTATCGTGGACAGCGTGGACGTATGGAAATCCGCGTTGACGTTAAAGGTGTTTCTTGCCATGGTTCTGCTCCAGAGCGTGGAGACAATGCTATTTACAAAATGGCTGACATTCTCCAGGATATCCGTGCTTTGAACGAGAACGACGCTGAAGACGGAACAGAAATCAAAGGTCTTGTTAAAATGCTTGATCCTAAATACAACAAAGATTACGAAGAAGCTCGTTTCCTTGGACGTGGTACAGTTACAACATCTCAGATTTTCTACACATCTCCAAGCCGTTGTGCAGTAGCTGACTCTTGCTCAGTATCTCTTGACCGTCGTATGACATTCGGAGAGACATGGGAAAGCTGCTTAGATGAGATCCGTGCTTTACCTAGCGTACAGAAATACGGTGATGACGTAACAGTTTCTATGTACAACTATGACCGTCCTTCTTACACAGGATGTGTATATGAAATCGAGTGCTACTTCCCAACATGGGCTATTCCAAAAGACCATGCTGTAACAAAAGCTCTTGAAGAAGCTTATACAGGACTTTACGGAGATGCACGTATCGGTGCTGAAGAGACACTTGAGATGAGACAGGCTCGTCCATTAACAGATAAATGGACATTCTCTACAAACGGTGTATCTATCATGGGACGTAACGGAATCCCTTGTATCGGATTCGGACCTGGAGCAGAGGCTCAGGCTCACGCACCAAACGAGAAGACATGGAAACAGGATCTTGTTACATGTGCTGCAGTTTACGCTGCTCTTCCAAAATCATATGTAAAATAATTGCTTAGCGAAGTATTTTTGAGCTTAGCAATTATTCACACCTCGACATCAGACGAGGTCCTTCCGAGTCGATGTTCGAGCGTGTCACCTTATCGCTTAGCGAAATTGCATTGAGCTTAGCATTATATACTCAAAACCAATTCAGGCGTCTGGTCTGCCGGACGCCATCCATTAAAACAAGTATTAAAAAACAATTATTAGGAGGATTTTATAATGGACGCAAAATTACAGGGATATATTGACAAATTAAACGCATTAAACTTCAAAGAGATGTACAATGGTGATTTCTTCTTAACATGGGAGAAAACAGACGATGAAATCGAAGCTGTATTTACAGTAGCTGACGCTCTTCGTTACATGAGAGAAAACAACATCTCTACAAAAGTATTTGAAAGCGGACTTGGAATCTCTTTATTCCGTGATAACTCTACACGTACACGTTTCTCTTTCGCTTCTGCTTGTAACCTGTTAGGTCTTGAAGTTCAGGATCTTGACGAAGGAAAATCTCAGGTTGCTCACGGTGAAACAGTTCGTGAAACAGCTAACATGATTTCTTTCATGGCTGATGTAATCGGTATCCGTGATGATATGTACATCGGAAAAGGTAACAAATATATGCACGAAGTTGTTGACGCTGTAACACAGGGAAACAAAGACGGTATCTTAGAGCAGAAACCTACACTTGTTAACCTTCAGTGCGATATCGACCACCCAACACAGGCAATGGCTGATATGCTTCACATCATCCACGAGTTCGGCGGAGTTGAGAATTTGAAAGGTAAAAAACTTGCTATGACATGGGCTTACTCTCCATCTTATGGTAAACCACTTTCAGTTCCACAGGGAATCATCGGACTTATGACACGTTTCGGAATGGATGTTGTTCTTGCTCATCCAGAAGGATACGAAGTATTTGAAGATGTAGAAAAAGTTGCTGAAGAAAACGCTAAAAAATCAGGCGGATCATTCACAAAAACAAACAACATGGCAGAAGCTTTCAAAGATGCTGATATCGTATATCCAAAGAGCTGGGCTCCATTCGCAGCTATGGAAAAACGTACAGAACTGTACGGAAATGGTGATACAGAAGGTATCAAAGAACTTGAGAAAGAACTTCTTGCTCAGAACGCAGAGCACAAAGATTGGGCTTGTACAGAAGAGCTTATGGCTACAACAAAAGACGGAAAAGCTCTTTACATGCACTGTCTGCCAGCTGATATCTCAGGCGTAAGCTGTGAAGAAGGTGAAGTAGATGCTTCTGTATTCGATCGTTACAGAGATCCACTTTACAAAGAAGCTAGCTTCAAACCATATATCATCGCAGCTATGATCTTCCTTGCTAAATTCGAGAATCCAACAGAGATCTTGAAAAAACTGGAAGAAAGAGGATGCCCTAGAATTTTCGAATAAGATTTTGAGCACAAATTAAACATAGTCTTATAACGAACCAGAAGCGAACCTGTTTCGCTTCTGGTTTTAAAAACAAAAATTTCATTTGGAGGAATATAAAATGTCTAAGAAGAAGAGAATTGTCATTGCTCTCGGGGGAAATGCTCTTGGCAATACACTTCCAGAGCAGATGGCAGCAGTTAAAATTACAGCTCGTGCAATCGTTGATCTGATTGAAGAAGGCTGTGAAGTTGTTGTTGCACATGGCAACGGACCACAGGTTGGTATGATTAATAATGCTATGCTCGCTTTAACTCATGAAGATGAAAAACAGCCTAACACACCACTTTCTGTTTGTGTTGCGATGAGCCAGGCTTACATCGGTTATGACTTGCAGAATGCATTACGTGAAGAATTGTTAAATCGTGGAATCACAGATATTCCGGTTGCTACAATGATCACACAGGTTCGTGTAGATGAAAATGATCCGGCTTTCGAAAATCCATCAAAACCAATCGGACGTTTCTTAACAAAAGAACAGGCTGATGAGATGGCTGAGAAATATAACTATATCATGAAAGAGGATGCAGGACGTGGATATCGCCGTGTTGTTGCTTCTCCAAAGCCACAGGAAATCGTTGAGATTGGAACAATCCGTAACATGGTTAATGCAGGTGAACTTGTTATCGCTTGTGGTGGTGGCGGTATTCCTGTTACATTGCAGGGAAATCACTTAAAAGGTGCCAGCGCAGTTATCGATAAAGACTTCGCAAGCTGTCTGATGGCTAAAAATCTGGACGCTGACTTCCTCATCATCCTTACAGCTGTAGAAAAAGTTGCTGTAAACTATGGAAAACCAGATGAAAAATGGATTGATCATATGACAGTTGAGGAAGCAAAACAGTACATGGAAGAAGGTCACTTCGCTCCTGGTTCTATGCTTCCAAAAGTTCAGGCTGCGGTTGACTTTGCAGAATCAAAACCTGGTCGTCAGGCACTGATCACATTACTTGAAAAAGCAAAAGATGGTATCAATGGAGTAACTGGTACACGTATTTCACTTTAATTTTTATAACTATACTTATTTCAACATCTAAAGAGAAAAGAGGCAGGTTGTCCGTTCAACGGATATCCTGCCTCTTTTCTTTATTATCTGTCTGCGAAGAAAAACTCTTTACAGCTAACAACTTATTCTTTTAAATATCTGACAACGAAATATTCTCCAAATCCTTCAGCCACACTGCTACGCAGGCATCACTTGGCATTCTCCAGTCTCCTCTCGGAGATAATGCTACACTACCTACTTTTGGTCCATCCGGAAGGCATGAACGTTTAAACTGCTGTGCAAAAAATCTTTTACAGAATGTCTCCAGCCATTTCAAAATTGTAACATCATCATATGTATCTTCAAATGTATATTTTGCAAGACGGAAAATCTTGCTTGGTTCAAACCCAAAACGAAGTAAATAATACAAATAAAAATCATGTAATTCATATGGTCCGACCAAATCTTCTGTCTTCTGTGCGATATTCCCGTCTTTCGGAGGCAATAATTCCGGACTTACCGGTGTATCCAGCACATCATAAAGTACTTGCTTTAACTCTTTATCTACTGTCGTATCCGCCGCATACTGTACAAGATGTCTTACCAGTGTCTTTGGAATTGAAGCATTTACCCCATACATAGACATATGATCACCATTGTATGTTGCCCATCCAAGCGCCAGCTCTGACAAATCACCTGTACCGATAACCATACCGCCATCTTTATTTGCAATATCCATCAAGACCTGTGTACGCTCTCTCGCCTGTCCATTTTCATATGTTACACTGTGATCCTTCGGATCGTGCCCGATATCACGGAAATGAATATTCACTGCCTCTGCGATTGGCACTTCTATAAGCGTTGCTCCAAGTTGTTTCGACATCTTGCAGGCATTCTGATAGGTGCGGTCTGTTGTTCCAAAACAAGGCATTGTAACCGCTATAATCTGCTTTTTATCTTTCTTTAGCATATCAAATGCTCTTGCCGTTACAATCAATGCAAGCGTAGAATCTAATCCGCCTGATATTCCAACTACCGCTGTCTTCGCATGTGTATGTGCAAGACGTTTTTTCAATCCCATTGCCTGGATATTTAAAATTTCCTCACATCTTCTTGCCTTCTCACGCTCGTTATATGGCACAAATGGATGTTTCGAAAACTTTCTTGTAAGATAGGTCTTCTCCATCTCAAGATAAAAAGGAACACGTATCAGCCCTGGTACATCATTTACCTGAAATGTTGTATTCTTACGTCTCTCACCAACCAGACGATTGATATCAATCTCCGAATAAATTGCTCTATTCACAAATCTTCTTGATTCTCTCAATATAGAACCATTCTCGGCAATAATATTATGTCCGCCAAACACAAGATCTGTTGTTGACTCGCCCTCTCCCGCATTGGCATAAATATATCCGGCAAGCAGACGTGCTGACTGTCCTTTGATCAGCTCTCTTCTGTAACTGCTCTTACCAATCGTCTCATCACTGGCTGAACAGTTCACTATAAGTGTTGCTCCTCCTAATGCAGCCTGAATACTAGGCGGCATAGGAGCCCATACATCTTCACATATTTCAGCTGAAACTACAAGATTTGGCATCGTTGTACATTCAAACAAAATCTGCGGACCAAACGGAACTTTATTTCCCTCAAACAAAATCCATCTTGCTTCTTTTGGTCCCGGTGTAAATTGACGCATTTCATAAAATTCACCATAATTTGGAAGAAATGTTTTTGTAGTAAATCCTAAAATATCTCCCTTATTTAAGGCTGCTGCCACATTGTAGAGCTTTCCATCCTGCATAAGCGGCATTCCGACAAAAATCAGCATATCCTTGTCTCTTGTATATTTTGCTATTTTTAATAATGCTTTTTTTGACTCTTCCAACAATATATCCTGCAAAAACAGATCACTACACGTATACCCTGTAATACACAGCTCCGGAAAAACAACCACTTTCGCTCTGTTCTCGTAAGCTGCATCAATTGCCTCACAAATTTTTCCTGTATTGTACTCTACATCTGCAACCTGAAGATTTGGTGTTACGGCTGCAACCTTTACAAATCCCTGTTTCATCTTTCATCACTCCTGTTTCTTATCCGGTTCTTTTCACTTAGAACTTTCATTGTCATGATATTAATCGTGTTATCTCGTTGCCTTCTTAAGCAGCTTTTTTAACTCTTCCACTTCAAATTTATACGCTGTATTACAGAAATGACACTTCACTTCAATCGGTTTATCATCATCGATCATAGCCTGTATTTCCTTTTTACCAATGCTGATAATTGCTTTTTCAATTCTATCCTTTGAGCAATTACAGTTAAATTTAGCAGGAAGCGTATCTGTAATCTCTACACTCAGCCCTTCCAAAACCTGATTCAGCATCTCTTCCGGAGTATGTCCATTATCAAGCATCGCTGTTACAGATTGAATCTTCTGGATATTGGCCTCTAATTTATCAAGAACCTCATCCTCTACAAATGGCATTACCTGTACAATAAATCCACCGGCGCAGCGCACTGTATTGTCTTTCTCCATCAAAACACCCAAACCGACAGATGATGGTACCTGCTCTGATGTTGCAAAATAATATGTCAGATCTTCTGCAATCTCACCTGTCTGAAGCATAGTCTGTCCTGAATATGGCTCTTTTAGTCCCATATCTTTGATTACATTCAAAAATCCCGGTCCTAATGCGCCTCCAACATCCAGCTTGCCATTCTTTGGCGGCAGCATAACATTCGGATTATTCACATATCCTTTTACATCTCCGTGACTGTCTGCAGTCACCGTCATTCCTCCGATCTCACCGCCACACTGAACCTGTAATGTCAATACATCACTGTCATTCTTCATCATACTTCCCATCATGACACCGGCTGTAAGCAGACGTCCCAGCGCTGCTGTCGCAACCGGACTTGTCTGATGACGCTTGCGTGCCTCCTCTACCAATTCTGTTGTTGATGCAGCAAATGCACGAATCTGTGTATTTGCCGCTGTTGCTCTTACTATATAATCTGACATATCTATTCTCCTCTCTTACTTTCCCTGTTCTCTCGCAATGATATACATACGCTCACTTTCCTGATGCACCGGGTTCCTTGTAAATGCATCGTAAGCAGCAATAAACTCCATCCCTGCCACTTCCAATGCTGCCTTTACTTCTGCGAGACTGTATGCTCTCTGATAGTGCATCTCTTGAAATTTTCTGCAAATATCCTGTCCCGTCTTTTCACTTAAAACCGGGTCTTCCACAAACAAAGATAACTGATATTCATTGATCTTTTCTTCCTCGTAATAATAGTTGTCCCAAATAAAACTACAATTCTCACGTTCTTCTGCAATTGTCTGGTCCCCCAGCATTTCGCGATATTTATATTCTGTATTCATATCAAAAATAAATAATCCGCCCGGATCCAGATAATTATTGGCAAGTCTGAACACCTGCTCCAAATCACCATCTTCTGTAAGATAATTCATAGAATCACAAATGCTTACAATGGCTCTGACTGTTCCATACAATTCAAACTCCCGCATATCCTGCATCAGATATAATATATCATGTCCACTCTTCGTGCGTTTCTGCATTGCAATATCTAACATTTCTTCCGAAAAATCTACTCCGGTCATATCATAGCCCTTTGAAGCTAAAATTTCAGTCATTGTTCCGGTTCCGCATCCAAGGTCCAAAACCAACCCGTCTTCCACCCCATATTCCAATAACAATCCATGTAAATATTCTCCCCATTCTTCATAAGGCACATTATCCATGAACGTATCATACACTACTGCAAAACTTGTATATGCTTCCATCTTCTACCTCGTTTATCAATATATTCTTCTTTCTTTGTCCTCGTATTTCTCTCTGATTGCTTTTCGCTCTCTTCTTGCCTTTTCCAGCTTGCGCTGACGTTCTCGTCTGATGGCAATAAGCCGCATATAAAATGCAAGGAATATAACAATTGCAACCACAAGCAATAATACAACCTTCAAAACCTGTTTTACTGATGGCAGCTTGATCTTGCTCTTTAACTTCGCAAGGCTTGATATCTTTTGCTTTACAGGAGTTGAGATAACATGCTGATCTTCTCGTTTTTCACTTGCCACTATTTCAGGTGTACTCACATCTTCACTTATCGGCTCTGTACTCTTTTGTATATCTTCTGCCGGAAAATTATAAGGAACCATCGTCTTATAGACCGCCATAGTTCTTCTTCCGTCTGCATATGACTGCGTCACTGTTACCGCAAATAATCCAGGTTCTAATTCACAGATACTTTCCGGTTCATCTGCACTTACTCCTTCAAAATTGAAATTCATCTGTGTATCCGACACCATCACTCTTCTGGAGATAGAATACATGTTAATATAATCACCGATTCCCATATTTAAGGTCAAGGGTAAATTAATGATATAATCTCCGCTTACACAAAGATCCTGAAAATTTGTTCCCTTAGAATAGCCTTCCATCGTTCCGTAATCATCTATAATCTGAAACTGACTATCCAACTTTTTAAATGTATATCCACCATCTGCATTTGTCTGAATATAATAACAATCCTCCGTTTGATCATAACCGATTCCGAGTATATTATAATCATCTGAAATCTTCATCCGGCCTTTGAATTCCAATGTATCCGCATCCAGCAAAAAAACACAGCCTCGGTTTTCCGCATTATAGCTTGTGTACAACGCAACCACGATTTCCCGCGTATTTGGGTTAAATGCCATTCCGTTACAGTGTTCATAACACATATCCTGCACACGTTTTGCAAGGGAATACCGTTCAACAGGCTGTCCATTCTCGTCATGGTCATACCGGTAATATGCTTTTATAATATCCGGTGTCGTTCCATCCTCTGCAACATTCTCCATCATAATGATGTAATAATCTGTCACACACATAGATTGTACGACGCCCTCTTCCGCCTCTATATCATCCTCTATAATCTTCTCCCACACTGCTCCATCAAACGCCCGGTCTGATGCAATCTCCGCATGCACCGTCAAGGGATTCAACATCCATCCAAAACAAAGCATACAGAAAAAAGCTAGGGTATATATACACCTTTTCATTACTGCTTTACTTCCATTCTAAAATTCCATTTCATTTTATCATATCATTCTGTAAAATGCTTGTAAACAGCCTTGTCAAAAAAAGAAGATGCAATTCACATTTTTTGTGAATGCACCCTCTTTTATCCACCTTACAAATACTTTGCAGGCTATTTTTTTCAAATTATATCTGAAATATTATCCAAATTATTCGATTACTTTCAGCCATCCTTCCGGAGCTTCGATACGTCCCATCTGGATACCTGTCAATGTATCATACAATTTCTGAGTGATTGGTCCCATCTTCTCCATTCCGCTTGGGAAGCAGATCTCTTTTCCGTGATCAACAACTTTACCTACCGGTGAGATAACGGCTGCTGTTCCACACAGACCACACTCTGCAAAATCTTTCAGTTCTTCTACATATACATCTCTTTCTTCTACTTCAAGTCCAAGATAATGCTCTGCAATATACATCAGAGAACGTCTTGTAATAGATGGAAGAATTGTATTTGAATGAGGAGTTACAACTTTATTATCTTTTGTTACAAAAATGAAGTTTGCTCCACCTGTCTCTTCTACTTTTGTTCTTGTAGCAGAATCAAGATACATGTTCTCATCAAATCCATTTGCATGAGCTGTCACAATTGCATGCAGGCTCATAGCATAGTTCAATCCAGCCTTGATATGTCCTGTTCCATGCGGTGCAGCACGGTCAAAATCTGAAATACAGATTGTTACAGGTTTTGCTCCACCTTTGAAGTATGGTCCTACCGGTGTCGCAAAAATACGGAACTGATACTCATTGGCAGGTTTTACTCCGATAACCGGATTGCTTCCAAACATATAAGGTCTTAAATACAGAGTTGCTCCTGAACCGTATGGCGGTACATATTCAGCATTTGCCTTAACAACCTTTTCAATCGCATCTACAAATCTCTCTTCTGGGAACGGAGGCATCTCGAGTCTCTTCGCAGAATCAACCATACGTTTTGCATTCAAATCAGGGCGGAATACAACAATTCGTCCATCTTCTGTTGTATATGCTTTCATACCTTCAAATACTGTCTGTGCATACTGAAGTACTCCTGCACATTCATTCAGAACGATGTTCGCGTCTTCTGTCAGGACTCCATCATCCCATTTTCCATCTTTGAAGTTTGAAACATAACGCTTCTCTGTCTGAACATATCCAAATCCAAGGTTCTCCCAATCAATATTTTTCTTATCCATCTGTGGTTCCTCCATTCCAATATCAAGCTTTCTATCTTTAGTCGATTATAATACGATTAAAAAGAAAATTCAAGAGTGCACTCTGTTTTTTTATATTTTTTTATCTTTCCATCATGCTAATCGACTCAATTCCAACGCTTCCGCCACGTACAACCTCAATATTCTGGAACTCTTCCTTCATCAGTTTGATAACCGCATCATTCTTTGTTGCAGTCTGAACGAATTCAATCAGAAGACTGTCTCTTCCGATATCCATCGGTTTTGCTTTATATGTCTCTGCAATTCGAAACAGCTCTGCCTTATCTTCTCTGCTGCATTTCTTAACCTTTACATATAAAATTTCTTTCATGCGGACAAATAAATCTGTAAAGTCGATTACTTTAATCACTTCTACCATTCGATTCAATTGTTTTTTTATCTGTTCAAATGTTTCATCATCACTGACTGTTGCGATCGTCATTCGTGATACTGTAGGATCTTCTGTTGTTCCTACTGTCAGACTATCCAGGTTATATGCCTTTCCGGAAAAGAGTCCTGAAATTTTTGAAAGAACACCTACCTGATTTTCTACATACAATGAAATCCATCTTTTCTTTATACTATTCTCCATTTTTTCAGTCCTCCTAACACTCTATAATCATTTCTTCCAATGTTCCGCCCGGCTTAATCATTGGGAATACCATTTCTTCCGGATCAATGATAAATTCAATCAATGTCGGAACTTTTGTATTTTTCTTAGCCTCTTCAAATGCTGCTGCAATCTCATCTGTTTTTGTAACACGTATACCCTTTGCTCCATAACTCTCGGCCAGCTTAATAAAGTCCGGTGTATACTCCGGCTTTTCTTCTCCATTTGTTCTTCTTGTCAAAGCACCTGCACGCAAATCTGTCATTCCATAACGTTTTCCATAGAATAATTTCTGCCACTGACGTACCATTCCAAGATATGTATTGTTAAATACACATAAGATAACAGGAAGTTCTTCCAATACTGCAGTTGCAAATTCCTGAATGTTCATCTGCATACCGCCATCTCCTGAGATCATAATGACCGGCTTATCTGGATTGCCCAGTTTTGCTCCGATTGCTCCTGGAAATCCATATCCCATCGTTCCAAGTCCGCCTGACATAATAATCTGCTTCTTCTCTGTAATTTCTGTAAACTGTGCCGCAAACATCTGATGCTGACCTACATCTGTTACAATGATTGCCTCATCAAACTGTCTGTTAATCTCCCCGATAATATCCATCGGTCCCATTTCTGCATGCTTTTTCATCGTCAACGGGTGTACATGCTGCCACTCATCGATTTCATCCAGCCACTTCTTCGTCTTGCACGGAACAACATATTCATTCATTTTTGTAATGGCATCTTTCGCATCTGCAACAATCGGAACGTCAACATGGATATTTCGCGAAATGGCCGCTGTATCAATATCTATGTGGACAATTTGTGCATGTGGAGCAAACTCATGTAATTTTCCTGTAATACGGTCGTTAAATCTCGTTCCGATAGAAAATAACAGATCACACTCGCTGACTGCCATATTGGCCGCATACGCACCGTGCATACCAAGGTTTCCAATAAACAATGGATGGTTCGTCGGAATCGCACCACGTCCCATAATAGTTGTAACAACCGGTACGTTTGTCTTCTCTACAACTTCTTTAAATGCCTCTTTTGCATCTGCAATAATCACTCCGCCACCTGCAAGAAATAACGGACGTTCTGCTTTTCCAAGCATTTTCAAAGCTCGTTTCAACTGTCCGATATGAACAGCCGTAGTCGGTTTGTATCCACGGATATTTACAGATTTCGGGTACTCTGCACTTCCAAGCTCTGCCATAACATCTTTTGGAAGGTCAATCAGTACCGGACCCGGTTTCCCTGTTCTTGCTATATAAAAGGCTTCTTTGATAATACGACCCAGATCCTCACGTTTATGAACAGTAACACCGTACTTCGTAATACTTCTTGTAATACCTACGATGTCTACTTCCTGAAAAGCATCGTTTCCGATTAAATGTCTTGAAACCTGACCAGTAAAACATACCAATGGCACACTGTCATAGTTTGCTGTTGCAAGACCTGTTACAAGGTTCGTCGCTCCCGGTCCGCTTGTTACAAGACAGACTCCGACTTTACCTGTCGTACGGGCATATGCATCAGCAGCATGAACCAAAGCCTGCTCATGTCGAGGCAAAATCACACGTATATCATCCTGTTTATAAAGCTCATCACTAATATCGATCGTACAAGCCCCCGGATAACCAAATAATGTGTCTACCCCTTCTTCTTTCAATGCTTTTACTAATAACTTATTACCTGAAATCTGTTTCATAGAAAAACCTCCCTTTATAAAAACGTCCTATTTGCAAACGTTATTTTCGCTGTCTGATAAATCCGATTATTGTATAAATACCGAGAAATGCCAGATTTACAACAACCACACTGGCTCCTGCCGGAGTTGCAAAAAAGTATGACACCGAAATACCAATGCAGAAGCACACAACAGAAATAATCGCTGAATTTACAATCACTCCTCGAAATGTCTTGCAGACTCGCATAGATGTAAGTGCCGGAAATATGATTAAACTGGAAATCAGCAATGTTCCCATCATTCTCATTCCGAGCACGATTGTCACAGCTGTCAAAACTGCAATCAATGTATTATATAAATCAGCTTTCACACCTGTTGCTTTTGCAAATATTTCATCAAATGTAATCGCAAATATTTTATTATAGAAAAATATATACAACAATAATACGACTACCGATAAAATCACACTCATGCGGACATCGTCTGCACTCATTGCCAGAATACTTCCAAACATGTAATTGTAAACATCTGTATTCATTCCTGTTGTCATGGATATTACCATAACACCGATTGCAAGTGCACTGGTAGAAATCAGTGCAATCGCCGAATCACCTTTGAGCACACTGCTACTGTTCACCCTAAGAAGAAGTATCGCCGCAATGATCACGACTGGAATTGCGACCGCCAGCGGTGCTACATTTAACGCTGCTGCAACTGCCAGTGCGCCAAATCCCACATGTGACAAGCCATCGCCTATCATCGAATACCTCTTTAATACCAGGCTCACACCCAAAAGTGCGGAACATAAAGAGACCAAAATTCCTACTGTAAACGCCCTCACCATAAATGGATAGGAGAGCATCTCAATCATTGTATTCATGACTTATCTCCCCCTTCCATCTGTTTCAGACGTTCCTCTACTACCGCTTCCTGAACATCAATCTGTCCACTTTTAATATATTGTCTGCCGACAGCACTATTCTTATAATCCTCTGTCGTCCCGAAAAACCTTGCATTTTCCTGCAAATGTAAAATGTGTGTTGCATCTCGAAGTGCACTTTCAATATCATGAGAAACCATCACAACAGCAATCCCTGACTTCTGATTTATCTCTTTGATCAGTTGATAAAACTCTGCTGTCACGATTGGATCAAGCCCTGTCACCGGCTCATCCAGAAGAAGAAGCTTCTTTGTCGCACACAAAGCTCTTGCGAGCAGAACTCTCTGCTTCTGTCCTCCGGACAAATCTCGAAAACAACTTCTTGCAAGATCATCGATTCCTAAAAGCTGCATATTTTCTTTTGCCCGCCTCTTATCCTCTGCTTTGTAAAATGGATGAAAACCACGTCCATTTAACCTTCCTGACAATACTACTTCATACACGCTTGCCGGGAAATCCTTCTGCACATCATTTTGCTGTGGAAGGTACCCGATTTCTCTTTGAAGCAATCCATCTCCGAAAATAATTTTTCCTTTAGACGGACTCTTTAACCCCAAAAGACTCTTGACTAAAGTACTCTTGCCGGAACCATTCTCCCCGACAATACAAAGATAATCCCCTTGATCCATCTGAAATGATAAATCCTCAATGACTGTCTGACCTTCGTATGCAATTGATATATTTTCACATTGAATCAAAGCCATTATCTCAAAGCCTCCTTTAACGTTTCTACATTTTCTTTCATTAAATCCAAATAAGTTACTCCCGCTTCAAACTGCTTAGCACTAATATTATGACTGCTGTAAAATACTTTCACCGGAACATCACACGCCTCCGCAATCGCATTTGCAATATTATCATTACTAAGCTCCATCTTCAGCACGACCGGGATATGTTCTTCTTTCACCTTATTAATCAGAAATGCCATCGTTGCCGCACTTGGTTCTGTATCTGATGCACAACCCGAAAATGCCGCATAATACTCCAGTCCATACTCTGCCGCAAAATATCGAAACGGGAAACGATCTCCAAACAAGAGTGTATGATTCTTCGCATTTTCCACTACATCGCGAAACGCTGTATCCAACTCCTTTAACTGTGTCTCATACGCTTCTGCATTATCTTTGTATGTCTGTCCATGCTCTGAATCCAAAGAACATAATTCCTCTGTGATATGCTCTACAATGTCAATCGCATTGCCCGGTGATGTCCAGACATGCTCATCCATCGTGTGTACATGCTCATTATGCTCTTCTTCCGTTTCTTCTGCAGAATGAAGAAAATGTTCCTCTTCATCGTGGCTCTCCTCTTCCTCATCTTCATGAGAATGCCCACGTTCTTCCTTCATTCCTTCCACATGCTCTTCTGCAAGAATATTTCCAACACAATCTACCAGACGAAGTCTCTTCACATCTTCCATCTCCGGTGATTCCAAAATATCTTCCACCCACTCGTCATTCTCTCCGCCGACATAAATAAACAAGTCTGCATTCTGGATAGCAATGATATCCTGTGGTGTTGGTTCGTAAGAATGTGTTTCCTCTCCTGGTTTCAAAAGCATGGTAAGTGACACATTGTCTCCCGCTATCTGCCGTACAAAATCGTACTGCGGAAAAATAGTTGTCACAACCCGAAGTTTCTTCTGGTCTTTTGAAAGATTTTTTTCTCCATTGCCACCTGCTGTGCAGCCGCATAATCCACTGACCAGAAATACGATTGTACAGAGTATACTCACACCTCTGAATATAAAATTTCTTTTCTTCTTTTTATTTCTTTTTTGATTATTTGCGTTCATATTTTGCGAATACATATTCCAAATCAAAACAAGTCTGCTCCTCACTGACCTCCGTCATCTCCCAATCATCCATCTGATCCAGATTTGGGAAATACGTATCTGCTGCATATGCATGATCGATCTTTGTGATATATGCTGTATCACAATATGGAATCAGCATCTCGTAAATGCTTCCTCCTCCGATTACATACAGCTCATTTGAATCATATTTTTTTAATTCTTCCAACAATTCTTCTTTTGTATGCACGATAATCGCATCTTTTACCCTATAAGAACGGTTCGCTGTCAACACGATATTAACTCTGTTCTTAAGAGGCAGCCCATTCGGGAAGCTTTCCAAAGTTTTTCTTCCCATTACAACAACATGTCCCATTGTCTTCTCTCTGAAAAACTTCATATCCGCCGGAATACTTGTTAAAAGTCTGTTTTTATTTCCTATTGCCCAGTTTACATCTACTGCTGCTATTGCATTCATTATCTAAAACCTCCTACACTGCTATCGGAATATTTTTTATCTGTGGATGCGTTTCATAATTATCCAGTCTTACATCATCCGGTGTGAAATCGTAAAAATCTTTTACTTCCGGATTTAACCAGAATGTCGGTGCCGGAAGCGGCTCTCTTGATATCAGTTCCTTAATAAGCGGCACGTGTCTGTCATAAATATGTGCATCTGCAATGACATGTACAAATTCTCCTACCTTCATATCACAAACCTGTGCCAGCATGTGTAAAAGAACTGCATACTGACAAACGTTCCAGTTATTTGCTGCCAGAACATCCTGAGAACGCTGGTTGAGGATTCCATTCAAAGTAAGCTTATCGCTTCCCGCTTCCTTTGTCACATTGAATGTCATACTGTATGCACATGGATAAAGATTCATCTCATGCAGATCCTGATGTACATAAATATTAGTCATAATACGACGACTGTACGGATTGTTCTTCAAATCATAGATCACGCGGTCCACCTGATCCATCATTCCTTCTTTATACTGATGTTTCACCTGCATCTGATATCCGTATGCTTTTCCGATTGAGCCGTCCTCATCCGCCCAACTGTCCCAGATATGACTGTTCAGATCATGGATATTGTTTGACTTTTTCTGCCAGATCCAGAGAAGCTCATCTGTACAACTCTTAATTCCTGTTCTTCTCAGCGTCAACGCAGGAAATTCTTTCGATAAATCATATCGATTCACCACACCAAACTTTTTAATCGTATAAGCAGATGTGCCGTCCTCCCACACCGGACGCACTTTCTCGCCTTCTGTACTTGTCCCGTTCTCTATAATATCCTTACACATATCGATAAATACTTTATCTGCATAACTCATTATAAACTTCCTCCTTTGGCCTCTTCACATGAATAAGGCTCACAGAAAAACATCTACTTGCTATGGTGTTTTTCTGTGAGCGCAGCTTTTTGTTGCTATACATTCGCTAGCTTGCTATATTAAGTTATAACACAGTTTTTTCTTTTTGTAAATAAATCTCACGAAGAAGTTTGTTTTAACTAACCATTTTTACCCAAAAGCAAATTCTTTATTTATCTTAAGTTTTATAATCTCCTAATATTCTCGGATTACACTGCTGATTTCAAAAATATTTTCAATATCTCTCAACTGTTCCAGTGCATTTTTCAAATAATCTTCTCTTACCTTATCTGTTACGATAACAAGCTCGGCCTGATCGCCTTTTATATGCTTCTGAACAACTCTTGCAATACTTACGCCATGACTTCCAAATACAGTTGCAATACTTGCCAGCACACCCGGCTGGTTCTTCACCTGCATACGAAGGAAAAACTTATTTTCTACCTCATCAAACTTTTTAATCGGCGTTTCTCTATAACATGTACAACTGATTCGGCCATTGCATCCATACTCAATATTTCTGGCAACATCAATGATATCTCCCATAACTGCACTTGCTGTAGGAAGCTCTCCTGCTCCGCGTCCGTAGAACATTGCATCATCTACTGCATCTCCATGTACAAATACCGCATTAAAAGAATCTCTTACGGATGCCAGAGGATGCTCTTTATTCAACAGCATCGGATAGACCCCTACTTCAATTCCGCCCTCAGTATTATGTGCAACACCAAGTAATTTGATCACGCTGTCAAATTCTTTTGCATATGCAATATCATCTGCAGTAATCTTTGTGATTCCTTCTGTATAGACATCGTCAAATACAACCCTTGAATGAAATGCGATCGATGCCATAATCGCAACCTTACGTCCTGCATCCAGACCTTCTACATCTGCTGTCGGATCAGCCTCCGCATATCCAAGCTCCGTAGCCTTAGCCAGTGCTTCTTCAAAGCTCATGTTCTCTTCAAACATCTTTGTTAAAATATAATTTGTCGTACCATTTACAATACCGATCACTTCATCGATCTCATTTCCCGCAAGACATTGCTTCAATGGTCGGATAATCGGAATTCCGCCTGCCACTGCCGCCTCAAACAACAAATCGCAATGCTTTTCTTCCGCAGCATCCAACAACTCTTTTCCATATGCAGCTAAGAGATCCTTATTTGCCGTCACAACATGCTTTCCTGCATGCAATGCTTCAAGTATCATCGTTCTCGCCGGTTCAATCCCACCCATCACTTCTACGACAATCTGGATTTCCGGATCATTTATAATCTCCTGCCAATTGTCTGTCAAAAGCGAAGCATCGATGCCTTCACGTTGCTTGTTTAGATTATGGACAAGGATCTTGCTTACTTCCATCTCTGCTCCAATTGTCCGTACCATCACATCCGCACGACGCTGAATTAATTTATATACACCAGTACCAACTGTACCAACTCCTAATAGTGCTACTTTTATCTTTTTTGTATTCATGTTTTCCTCTCCTGACTACTATAAATACTTTGCAAGGTCTTGTAAAACCGTTAATACTTTAATACTTTACTCTAATGCATTTTGTGTATTGTAACACAGGTATTTTAAAAATACTAGTACAATTTTTAAAAAGTTGTTATAGAAAGCCGTTTAAGATAAAACAAAAGAGCAATGCTTTCGCATTGCTCTTAATAAGAGAGCGACAGACGGGGTTCGAACCCGCGACCCCGACCTTGGCAAGGTCGTACTCTACCAGCTGAGCCACTGTCGCATATGTTAGTTGTTCTGCATCAGAACAATAACTACTATACACGATACAGACTCTGTTGTCAACTCTTTTTTTCATTTTGTATATCTGAATTTTTCTTTATTTTTATGACAATTTCTTCAATTCATCTAAATACCGAATTACATCATACAAAGACTCCAATGTTTGTGTACAAACTGCCTTTGTTTCTTCGGTCGGCTCATCCATATCCGGAACCATAACAACCTGACATCCTGCTGCATTTGCAGCACGTATCCCATTATAGCTGTCTTCAATTACAAGACATTCTCCCGGCTCAAGGCCAAGCAATTCTGCCGCCTTCAAAAATACATCCGGAGCAGGCTTACCATTCCTAACCTCGCGTCCACATACTGTCGCATCAAATTGCAGTGGCAGATTTCCTTTTTCAAAATATATTTCCACTCGCTCCCTCTGTGTTGATGTTGCAAGTGCTGTTTTTATATGATTTTCTTTTAAGTAGCTAAAAATTTCTCTGACACCAGGCTTTAATGGTGTTCCATGCTCGTCTAAATGCTGCATCAGCATTTCTAATCTCGCACCTCTTGCTTCATCATAATCCACCTCGTCTCCAAACCATTCGTGAAATAAATTTCTCGCCACGTCCGCAGTTCTTCCTCGAAGCATTCCGATGCGTTCATCTGTCAAAGCGATTTGATATCTCGCTGCTACCTTCTTCCATCCTTTTGCGTTGATACGCTCTGTATCAAAAATCACGCCATCCATATCAAATAATACTGCTTTTATCATCTTGTAATCCCTCGCTAAATATTATAAAAAAAGAAGCAATGCAACATGTTGCATCACTCCTCCTCAAAAGAGAGCGACAGACGGGGTTCGAACCCGCGACCCCGACCTTGGCAAGGTCGTACTCTACCAGCTGAGCCACTGTCGCACATACAGTTCTTTGTCAGAACAAAATATACTATACACGACTTTTCTCCGTCTGTCAACACTATTTTTCTATTTTTTTATATTTTTCGAAATTTTTCTATTATTTATTCTTCAGCACTTTCTTCCGGTCTCAACTCCAGCCCCAACTCAGCAAGCTGTTTATCATCAGCCTGACTCGGTGCATTTGTCATAAGACATGAAGCATCTTTTACTTTCGGGAATGCCATTACGTCACGAATGCTGTCTACTTTTGCCATCAGCATAACCAGACGGTCCAGACCATAAGCAAGTCCAGCGTGAGGCGGTACTCCGTATTTGAATGCATCTAACAAGAATGAAAACTGACGATAAGCCTCTTCTTTTGTAAATCCAAGCACTTCAAACATCTTCTCCTGAATGTCGTTCTGATGGATTCGGATACTTCCTCCACCAATCTCATTACCATTCAATGTAATATCATATGCTTTCGCACGAACACGTCCCGGATCTGTATCGATATACTGCCAGTCTTCTTCCATTGGCATTGTAAATGGATGATGCATTGCTGTATAACGATTCTGTTCCTCGCTCCACTCAAGAAGTGGAAATTCTGTGATCCACAGGAATTTGTATTCATTTTTATCCAAAAGCTCTAACTGACGGGCAAGTTCCAGACGTAATGCCCCTAAAACATCCCATACAACCTTATTCTTGTCTGCTGCGAAAAGAAGAAGGTCTCCGTTTTCTCCGTCCATTGCTTTGATCAGATTCTGCATCTCTTCTTCGCTCATAAATTTAGCAAATGAAGATTTTACAGTTCCGTCTTCCTGGATTGCGATATAAGCAAGTCCTTTTGCGCCATAATCTTTTGCAAAGCTTACAAGCTTATCAATCTTCTTACGAGGCATTGAGCCCTGACCCTTGGCATTGATACCACGAACAGTTCCTCCATTCTCAATAGCACCTTTAAATACAACAAATTCACTGTCTTTTACTGTCTCTGTCACATTTACAAGTTCCATACCAAAACGGATATCCGGTTTATCAGAACCGAAACGATCCATCGCTTCCTGCCATGTCATTCTCTGAATTGGAAGTTCTACATCAATATCAAGAACCTCTTTAAACAATTTAGCAAGAAGTCTTTCATTGATATCCATAACATCTTCTTCATCTACAAAAGAAAGCTCCATATCGATCTGTGTAAATTCAGGCTGTCTGTCTGCACGTAAATCCTCGTCACGGAAACATTTTGCAATCTGGAAATAACGGTCATATCCAGAACACATCAAAAGCTGTTTGTACAGCTGAGGTGACTGTGGAAGTCCATAGAAGCTTCCTGGATGAATACGGCTAGGTACAAGATAATCTCTTGCTCCTTCCGGTGTAGTCTTACCAAGGATTGGTGTTTCAATCTCAAGGAATCCCTCATCCGCAAGGAACTGACGAGTCAGTGTTGCAATCTTACTTCTCATCATTAAATTGCGCTGAAGATCCGGTCTTCTCAAATCCAGATAACGATATTTCAAACGTAACTCCTCTTTTGTTTTAGAGTTCTCCTCGATTTGGAACGGAGGTGTCTCAGACTCAGATAAAATTCTCATCTGTTCCGGAATCACTTCGATCTCCCCTGTTGCAAGATTCTCATTCACTGCACCTGAACGTTTTTCAACCTTACCTACGATCGCTACTACATATTCAGAACGAAGACTTGCTGCTCTTGCGATTAAATCTGCATCACATGAACCATCTTCAAATACCACCTGAATAATTCCTGAACGGTCACGTACATCAACGAATACAAGACCTCCTTTATTACGATTCTTCTGAACCCATCCCATAATTGTAACTGTCTCTCCGACATTAGCCGCAGAAAGCTCGCCACAACGATGTGTACGATGTAATCCCTGCATTGATTCTGCCATTACTTTGTTCCTCTTTTCTTTTTGTTTTTATATTATCTATTGAAAACTTCTACGATTTCTTCATATCCCTGCTGCTGCAGCTGCTCTTTCTGGAATTTCTTATTCTTCTTCATATTCAGAAGCATGATCTGTTTTCCTGCAGCGCGCTCAGCTTTTGCAGCCTCTAATACTTCCAGGATTTTTTCCTGTGGAAGCTTTTTCTCAAGCAAATATGCTTTTTTCACCTTTGTTGTCGGAATCTTGTATCCACGTTCCAAAAGCAGCATAACAATACGCTCAAATCCAATTGAAAATCCAACCGCCGGTGTATCCTGACCAGTAAACTTACCGATCATCTCATCATAACGTCCGCCGCCTCCGACAGAGCCGCCGAACTCGTCCATTGAAATCTCAAAAATTGTTCCTGTATAATAAGACATACCTCTTACAAGTGTTGGATCAAAGCTCATCTTAAACTCAGCCTCTTTCGCACTTTCTACACTTGTAATGATCATCTCCAGTGACTGTGCCGCTTCTTCCGGGAGATACCCAGCCAGTTTCTCTTTACACCAGCGTACGCCCTCGACATCGTTCGTAATCTCTTTAAAAATCTGGAGATATTTTTCGACTGATTCTTTCGCATAGCCATTTTCCTCTAACTCCTTCTGAACTCCATCCAGACCAATCTTGTCCATCTTATCCAGAGTAATGAATACGCTGTCATAATCCTTCTCTTCAAATCCGCTGTATGCAGCCATTGCTTTTAAGAATCGGCGGTCATTGATACGGATTGTAAAGTTATGAAAATCAAGCTTTCCAAGCAATGTAGATGTTGCCAGAATTAACTCAATCTCAGCCAGATTAGACGGCTCGCCCAAAATATCAATATCGCACTGCATAAACTGACGGAAACGACCTCTTTGTGGACGGTCAGCTCTCCATACATTCCCCATCTGAAGTGCCTTAAATGGTGCCGGCAATTCATTTGCATTATTGGAATAATATCTTGAAAGCGGAACAGTTAAGTCATAACGAAGCCCGCCATCTACCAAGTCGATTTCCTCTTTTGCTTGATCGATCTTCAGTTTCTCACCACGTTTTAAAATCTTGAAGATCAATTTTTCATTGTCTCCTCCCTGCTTACTGCAAAGGTTCTCAATATGTTCTACACATGGTGTCTCAATTCTGGAAAATCCAAATGACTTGTAAGTCTCCTGGATCAATCCAATTACATAATCCCGGATTTCCATCTCTTCCGGCATCATGTCCTTCATACCTGTAACTGGTTTCTTCTTTAATGCCATGTATTTATTCTCCTTTTTATCAAAATCTATATCATGAAGAGTCTGTCCGCAGAAGGACAAGACTTTCAACTTTTCTCTTCATCTCGCCTTTACTGCCGGTATTCCCCTACTTTCACCTCTCACTATTATAGTTTTTGTGTTATAGTATGTCAATTGCTTTTCCGTTTGATCATCTCATCAATACGAGCAATATACTCTTCAATATTCTTTACATTTTCTATACGGATCAGATTTGTTTTTTTCCCATTTTCTGTCTTAATTTTTTCAGGTAACACAATCTTTGTTGTTGCGCCTGCCCCGGCTGCATAAATAGTTTGTTTTTCTTCCATAATCAGTATATTGTAAATTCCTGCTTTATCAGCTTTTGCATAACCGACATTTTCGAAATTACCCGCAATATTTTTCTGTCTATATAAATAATACGGAACTAATCCAAGCTTTTCTGCCGTTTTTGCTGCGTCCTCAACCATCTCTGTGATTTCCGTGTGCAAATCTCTCACCGGCTGTTCCTGTGCCATTCTGGCAGCACGTTTAATTGCCAGAGAATGTACTGTCAGACTATCCGGAGATAATTCTTCAATCTGGCGAAGTGTATCTCTCATATCCTCTGCATTTTCTCCCGGAAGCCCTGCAATAAGGTCCATATTAATGTTGTCAAATCCCAGTTCTCTTGCGAGATGGAAAATATCCTTCACGGCCTGAACGGTATGTTTTCTTCCCACAAGATCCAATGTTTTCTGCTGCATTGTCTGCGGATTGACCGAAATACGTGTCACCGGATGGCTGCATATCACTTCCAGTTTTTCTTTCGTAATACTGTCAGGCCTTCCCGCTTCCACCGTATATTCCAAAAGCTCTGCGCCACGTTCTTCATTTAAGAATAACTCGTCAACCACATTTAACAATTTTTCCAACTGCTTGGCTGTAAGAGTTGTCGGCGTTCCTCCTCCGATATAAATCGTATTGAGTGTCTTTCCTTCTGTCTCTTTTGCGATATGGTGAAGCTCTATACAAAGTGCTTTCAGATAATCATCCATACGTGGACTCCACACATCAATCGGTGAAGAACTAAATGAACAATAAGAGCAGATGCTTGGGCAAAATGGAATCCCGACATACAAACTGAAGCCATTTAGATAATCCAGTTTGCTAAGCAATGCCTTCTCTCTGCATGCAATATCAACAGCCAGCCCTGCTTTCTTCTCTGACACGCAATACACTTCCTGTAAAAATGCTTTTGCCTGTGCTTCGTTCATTCCATTTTCCATCTGGTGCATTGCAAGTTTTGTCGGGCGAACTCCTGTAAGCATTCCCCAAGCCATCTCCCGCCCTGTCTTTTCAGATAAAAACCGGTACACCATTTTCGTTACTATTTTTTTCTTTTCCTGTGCATCTTCCTTCTTTTTATTTTCCTCAAACTCCTTCGCATCCAGCAAAAAACAAGAGCCGTCATCCAGCTCAATCCGGACCAACGGTTCTTGCTCTGCATCGACACATTGTTTGATTTCCGCATTTGGGAAAAATGCTTTCGTTATATGATATAAGTTATAAGTATATAATGTTTCTTTACATTGAATTTGAATCATTCTGTTAATCAATGCCCCCTGTTAAACAATTCGTATCTTAGCATTTAAATGAACGGATTATGTTTCCGCTCATATCCAATTGTCGTTTCTTCCATATGTCCCGGATAAACCATCGTATCTTCCGGTAGCACGATCAGTTTATCTCTCACCGCTCTTACAAGCTGTGAACTGCTTCCGGTTGGAAAATCGGTTCTCCCGATTGATGCGCAGAACAAACTGTCACCGCTAAAAAGCACCTCTTCTTCTGCAATATAATAACAGCATCCGCCAGCTGTATGTCCCGGCGTCTCGATTACTTTTATCTTCATGCCGGCAATCTCCAGTTTCTCTCCATCACGCACATATGTTGCATCAGAAAATGTATATCCTCCTCCATATGCCGCAGACAAATTCAGCCTTGCATCCTGTAATATCTCTTGTTCCTTCTCAGACGCATACACCGGCACCTTAAACTTCTCACGCACACCGTCAATTCCCATAATATGGTCAAAATGTCCATGTGTCAGAAGGATTGCTTTCAGACTCAACCCTTCTGTTTCTATATAAGATATAACATTCTTGTCACAAACTGCCGGGTCTACAATAAAACACTCTTTTGTATTCTCATTGCTTACCACATAGCAGTTCGTCCCAATCATGCCTATCACGAATTTCTTAATTCTCATGTCATCCTCCTGCACAAACTACTCCTCATTTTCCCCAATGATTCGCATTCATGCGTTTACACCTTTCTATTAGCTGGCTGTCCTCTCGATGTCCAGTACACCTTCCACCTGACGAAGCTTATCGATCACTCTGTTCAGCTCATCTCTTCCATGTACGATAAATCCCATGTCTAATGTAGCTGTTCCTTTTTTACTTGTACGCACATTCATAGATTTTACATCCAGCTTTGCTTCTGTAAATATCTTTGAAATATCCATCAGAAGTCCCTGTCTGTCATGTGCATACATCTTCAGCTCTGCAAGATACTGACCACCATTATCACCTGCGCCTTCCCACTCAGCATCGATCAGACGCTCACGCTCTGCCGCAGACAAATGAATCATATTCACACAGTCTGTACGATGGATAGACATACCTCGCCCACGGGTCACAAAACCAACAATCTCATCTCCCGGAACCGGATTGCAGCATTTCGAAAAACGCACTGCCATATCATCGATTCCTTTGACAATAATTCCACTCTTCGATTTTGCAATATGAACCTTCTGCGACGGCACTCCCGATAATGTCTCCAAAATCGTCTCGTCTGTAATTTCTTTTTTGTGATCCTTCTGATATTCTTCCATCAAACGGTTCACAACCTGACCCTCTTTGAGTCCTCCATGGCCGATTGCCGCCAGCACAGACTCCCAGTCACGGAATCCATATTTTTGCTGCACGATCTGTAAATATTTTGGTTTGCTGATATCTGCCAGATTGATTGCTTTTGCCTTACAGTACGCTGCGATCAGCTCTCGTCCACGAACAATATTCTCTTCCTTAAACTCTTTCTTAAACCATTGGTTGATCTTGCTCTTTGCCTGTGTACTCTTTACAATATTCAGCCAATCCCTGCTTGGCCCCTTCGAATTCTGTGACGTCAATATCTCAATACGGTCACCATTCTGAATCTTATAATCAATGTTTACAAGCTTTCCATTCACTCGTGCTCCAACCATCTTATTGCCGACTGCACTATGGATTGCATACGCAAAATCCACAGGTGTAGAACCATTCGGCAGATTCTTCACATCTCCATTCGGAGTGAAGCAGTACACATCTTCTGTAAAGAGATCCAAATCACCTTTCAACAGGCTTAAAAATTCTCTGTTATCTGACATATCACGCTGCCACTCCAGAATCTGACGCAGCCAGCTCAACTTCTCTTCTTCCTGATTCTTTGCTACACCCTTCGTTCCGTCTCCGCTCTCTTTATATTTCCAATGAGCAGCAATACCATACTCAGCAGTTTTATGCATCTCTTCTGTACGGATTTGAATCTCAAACGGCTGTCCGGATGGTCCGATCAAAGTCGTATGAAGAGACTGATACATGTTTGCTTTCGGCATCGCAATATAATCCTTAAATCTTCCCGGAACCGGTGTATACATTTCATGGATCACACCCAGAGCTGCATAACAGTCCTTTACCGTATCAACAATAATACGGACCGCAAACAAATCGTAAATCTGATCCAATGTCTTGTTCTGATTTACCATCTTCTTATAAATACTGAAGAAATGCTTTACTCTTCCGTACACCTTCGCTTTGATGTTTGCATTCTCCATATGCTTTGACACTTCCGCAACAATCTGTTGCACAAATTCTTCTCGCTTTGTCTTACGTTCATTGAGATCTCTTACCAGCTGATAATACACTTCCGGATTCGAATACTTTAATGAAAGGTCATCCAACTCAATCTTAATCTTTGAAATACCAAGACGCTGTGCGATCGGTGCATAAATATCCATCGTCTCACGCGCCTTCTCCTGCTGCTTTGCCGGTGTCATAAATTCCAATGTACGCATATTATGCAGACGGTCTGCCAGTTTGATAATAATGACACGAATATCCTTCGCCATAGCCAGAAACATCTTACGCAGGTTCTCTGCCTGGACTTCCAGCTTATCTTTTGAATAAGACAATTGTCCCAGTTTTGTAACACCATCTACAAGAAGAGCCACCTCTGAGCCGAATTCTCTCGTAATATCATCCAGTGTCATCACGGTATCTTCCACGACATCATGAAGCATTCCTGCAACGATCGTCTCTTTATCCATCTCAAGATCTGCCAGAATAATCCCTACCCACAAAGGATGAATGATGTATGGTTCACCTGACTTTCTAAACTGCTCCTTATGTGCTTCACTCGCAATCTTATAAGCCTTTTCAATCAAAGAAATGTCTGCAGACGGATGATATTTCGTCACTCTGGCAATCAATGCCTGATATAACTTTTCCGGGTCTTGATAATCTTCCGGATTTTTGACGGCATGACCATCAACAATCTCCAAATTTTTATTCAACAATTGATATTCTAATGTCCCTGCCATCAAAATTCCCCCTTTTGTTCTCATTTGTAATATGCATATATGTAAATAGTATAGCATTTTTTTCAAAATTGTAAATAATCTGTTTTTTCCAGCTTATCAAGTATTTTTTAAGCCAAAGCTTACTTTGAAGGATTATAATTCTGAACTACCATTTGAATCGTTCTTTCACCTCGAAATTCATTGATCGACGGATAATAAGTAAATGCCATCGTTTCACTTTGCTCAATTGTTTCCAGACATGCTTCTACATCCCCAAAACAAATTGCATCCATTTCATACCCGTCTTTGTCCTGCACCTTGAACTTTAATACGTTTTTATTCTTTCCGATAATTCGAGGATCGATCACCTTCAGATTTTTCTCTGCAAATAAGGGTTTTGGATTCCCCTTGCCAAATGGTTCCAAAAGCTCCAGTTCCTGAATCAGACTTTCGTTCACATATCGAAGTGGAAGCTGCATATCAATCGAAATTTTTTCTGTCAAATCATCCTCTGTCAGATTTGCACATTCATTGATTGACTCTCGGAAGCGTTCCACATTTTCTTCTTTCAAAGATAATCCAGCTGCCAGTTTATGTCCTCCGAATTTTGTAAACAATGCCCGGCATTTATTCATTTCTTCAAACATATTATAAGCTTCAATTGAGCGACCGGACCCCTTCACATCCTCTTCTCCCTGTGTCAGCACAAATACCGGACGGTAATATTTCTCACGGATACGCCCCGCAATGATACCGGCTATACTTTCATGACAGTCCGGCAAATAGACAACCAGCACTTTATCTTCTTTTAATGAAGTATTTTCAATCAAATCAACAGCCTGTTCCACTCCTTTTTCTGTCATTTCCTTTCGGCTGTCATTGAGTGCTTTCAAATCTTCCGCAAGCATCACCGCTTCTCTTCTTGTCTTTGCATTTAACAAATTCAAAGCTCTCTTCGCTGTATCCAGACGTCCGCCTGCATTGATGCATGGTCCAATCACAAATCCGATGTGATACGCATTCAAAGAATCCATCGGCACACCGGTACATTCCATCAATGCTTTCAACCCTTCATTGCTCGTTCTCTTAAGCATTTCTAATCCCTGCTTTACAAAAATGCGATTTTCTCCGGTCAAATCCATCACATCACCAATCGTCGCAATCGCAACATTTTCCATCAAATAATCAACATCTTCCGCATCCTTTTGCATCACACCATAAAGAGCTTCTATCAGCTTATAAGAAACCGCAGCCCCGCACAGTCCTTTAAATGGATACGGACAATCTTCCCTGTGCGGGTCTATTACTGCATCTGCATGTGGTAATAAATACTCTTTTCCGTCCCCGACATCTATATAAGGTACTTCATGATGATCCGTCACAATGATTGTTAAGCCTTGCTGCTTGCCATATTCGATTTCATCCATCGCCGCAATGCCATTGTCGCAGGTTATGATTGTGTCAATCCCATCTTCGATTGCACGGTCGATCAACGCTTTATTCAGCCCATATCCATCCTTGATCCTGTCCGGGATATCCGTATCGACATCCCCGCCAAGATTCGAGATCCCTTCCTGTAAAATGTATGTCGCATTGACACCATCAATATCATAATCCCCTATTACGCGGATTGGATCATTTGCCTGGATTTTTTCTTTTAATATTGTGACTGCCTTATCCATATCTTTCATTAACATCCCATCATACAGATCGGCTATCGTTCCATTTAGATAAAACTCAATTTCATCCTTTGTTATCATCTCACGATTTCGGATCAGGCGTGCAAGAATCGGAGAAATCTGAAACATTTCACCAATCTGATAAAAATCCGCCTTCTTCATCGTCACAAACCATTTCTCCATCTTCCGTCCCCTTTTCATTTTCAAAAAAGGACAGACATGAAACTCATGCCTATCCCTTTTATCATTTTCTATTTTCTTCCGGCCTTCTTAACACCGATTTTTGTTTTCATTACATACCAGAGTGCACCTGTAATACATACAGAAGAATAAGCACCACAAATAATACCAACCATCAGAGGAAGGGCAAATTCACGAATAGAGCTTACACCCATGATATATAAAACAGCTACCATAACAAATGTAGTTAGTGATGTATAAACACTTCGTGTCAATGTCAAAGTAATACATTTATTTACCAGCTCATCCAGCTGTGTTCCACGTTTCTTTGTTTTCAGTTCCTCACGGATACGGTCGAAAATAACAATTGTCGCATTGATTGAATATCCGACGATTGTCAGCATACATGCGATAAATGTATTACCTACCGATACTCTTGCAATCGCATAGAAACCTAATACGATCAGCACATCATGGAGCAATGCCAACACTGCACTTGTTGCGAAACGTACATCTTTAAATCTAAACCAGATATAAAGCAGCATACAGATTGTTGCAATGATAACTGCTACAATGGCATCTCTTCTCATCTCTGAGCTTACTGTAGAACTGATATTCTCTGTTGTGATCTCACTCTCATCCACACCAAAGTTATCAGCCATTACTTTATTAAATGCCTCACGTTTTTCCAGATTCAGTGTCTGTGTCTTAAAGATTACCTGATTAGAATCCTGTACCTTCTGAACCTGAACATTCTTATCTCCGACAGCATCTTCAATCAACGGAACGATATTCTGGTCGATTTCTTCCAATGTATAATCCTTATCAAATGTCACTGTAGATGATGTACCACCCATAAACTCAAGACTGTAGTTGAGTGCACCATTTCCTTTTCCTTCATTTACACCGATTGCAACAAAGCCCAGCACGATAAGTGCAATTGAAATTGTAAAGAAAATCTTTTTCTTTCCGAGGAAATTGATTGGTTTTCTCTCTTCCTTTACACGTCCGTATACTTTTGGATTACGGATTCCGATTGCATAGAATGAATATACAATTACTTTTGTAATTACCAAAGCAGTAAACATAGACAGCACGATACCAAGTGCCAATGTCTGTGCAAATCCTTTTACAGTACCGCTACCTCTAAGCCATAATACGGCAGCAGCGATCAGAGTTGTAATATTACCATCCAGAATTGCAGACATTGCTTTCTGGAATCCGGCATTTAACGAAACTTTTACAGATTTTCCTGATGAAAGTTCTTCCTTCACACGTGCGAAAATAATAACGTTTGCATCTACCGCCATACCGATACCAAGGATGATACCTGCGATACCAGGCAATGTCAAAGTAATGTCAAATGCATTCAGTGCCACCAATACCAGACCTGTATAGATCAACAGTGCAAGACCTGCGGCAAAACCTGGAAGCAGATATACGCAGCACATAAATACAAATACGATTGCCAGACCGATCGCACCGGCCTTCAAGCTTGAGCTGATTGCTTCTTCACCAAGCTGTGCTCCTACAACGTTAGAACGCAGCTCTTCCAGTTCCAGATTCAATCCACCGATACGGATTGTAGATGCAAGCTGGTCAGCTTCTTCATAAGACATGCTTCCTGAAATCTGGGCACGTCCATCAGAAATAACTGCCTTTACATTCGGCACACTGACAAATGCTCCATCATAATAAATACCGATGCTCTGTCCTGCTTCTTTTGCAACTTTCGTAGCTGCTGCAAATTTCTCTGTACCTTCTTTTGTAAACTCAAGGTCGACAACATTTTCCTTTGAACCTGTTGTACTGTCTGTATATGCACCTGCCGTAGCTGTTTTCACATCAGAACCTGTCAACACGATAGAACCATCTTCCTGCAACTCTTCAATTGTCTTGTTAAGCTGGAAATCTGTTCCTGCATCACCTGTAGTGCCCACTCTAGTATAGTTTTCTGAGCCATCGCTTCCTGTCTGTGCGATAAAATACAGAGAACCCGGCTGTCCAAGTTCATCTAAAATCTTATTAGCATCTGTCACACCAGGAATCTCGATACTGATTCGGTTATCGCCTTCCTGGTAAACACTTGCCTCTGTACTATACTGCTCCACACGCTTCTGAAGTTTATAAATCGTATCCGCCATATCTTCATCTGACGGAGTATCACCTTTTACCTGATAAGTGATGCTGACACCACCTTCCAGATCAAGACCAAGATTGATATTCTTAGCTGCTCCGGAATGTCCTTTTCCAAGACCAATCGTTGTAGTCACACCGAGAAGTGCCATCAATGCTACGATTGCGATCAGACTCAGGATCCCTTTACGCTTCTTCATGTCCTTCCATCCTTTCTTCATCTGCCAATGCAGCCTTAATCATGATTGCACATTCGACTCTCTTTCTCTCCATCTCACAGCTCACTTCATATGTATCATTGATTGTGTTATGGAACTTGTATGAATTTGCCATACATCCGCCACTGCAATAGAATCTTGCAAAACAATTCTTACAGCTTTCCTTAGAATAAACACTACATCCGCGGAACTCATCTGCAATCTCAGGTTTTGTAATACCCTCGTCAACATTTCCCATCAGGAACTCTTCCTGACCTACAAACTGATGACATGGGTAAAGATCTCCCCAAGGAGTAACTGCCAGATATTCTGTTCCTGAACCACAGCCCGACAAACGTTTTGCCACACAAGGACCGCCTTCCAAATCAAGCATAAAGTGGAAGAAATTAAATCCTTTTCCTGAACGCTCTCTTTCTACCATCATCTTCGCCAGCTTATCATACTCGTCAAAAATCTGTGGCAGATCCTCTTTCTGGATTGCGTAATCTTCTGTATCGTCGCCAACTACAGGCTCGATAGAAATCTGTTTGAATCCTAAATCAGCAAAATGCATTACATCTTCTGAGAAGTCCAGATTATTTCTTGTAAATGTTCCTCTGATATAATACTTCTCCTGATTTCTGCTGTCTGCTAACTTCTGGTACTTCGGAACGACCAGATCGTAGCTTCCCTTTCCATTTCTAAACGGACGCATATGGTCATGGATTTCTTTTCTTCCATCCAGACTCATTACAACGTTATCCATCTCTTTGTTAACAAATTCCTGAACCTCATCGTTGAGCAGGACACCGTTTGTTGTCAAAGTAAAACGGAAATGCTTATCATACTGTTTCTCAAGCTCTCTTCCGTAAGCAACCAGGTCTTTTACAACCTGCCAGTTCATAAGAGGCTCTCCACCAAAGAAATCGACTTCCAGATTTCTTCTGCTTCCCGAATTCGCAATCAGGAAATCCAATGCCTTCTTACCTACTTCGTAAGACATCAGCGCTCTTCTTCCATGATATTCGCCTTCTTCTGCAAAACAATACTTACAAGCCAGATTACAGTCATGTGCAATATGAAGGCACAATGCTTTTACTACTGTCTTTCTCTTCTTAACTTCCCCAATGTAAGATTCGTAAATATCTCTTGTAAATAACTGACCTGCTTCTGTCAGTTCAATAACAGCTTCCAGAATCTCCTTCAGCTCGTCTTCTGAATACTTGCTTCCAAGTTCTTCTTTCAAATGTGCAAATGTCTCTTCGCTTTTCAGCGTATCCGGAGTGTGAAATGTATTCTCCGCCTCCAGACAGGCAATGACATCATACGCTTCCTGATCCACAACATGAACAGAACCACTATTCACATCAAGGACAATGTTATATCCATTATTTTGGTACTGATGTATCACAATGATACCTCGCTTTCTATTATTATCCTAACATATTAAAGGCAGCGACCTAAGGCCGCTGCCTAGCCATCCCGCGCATCACCTACGCTGCAAATGTGTATCTCACACATCTTTCTCTCAATGGATTCGAATTATTTGCTGTGCTCACATGTCTGGTTTCCTACTGTACAAGAAGTCTTGCAAGCAGACTGACATGATGTCTGGCATTCTCCACATCCACCTTTTTTCACTGTATTGTTCAATGTCTGAGTATTCAATGTTTTGATATGTTTCATCGTTATCTCCTCCTACTATTTCTGCTCTTTGGCAGTTATACTTTCACTTCATAGGATTATACCACAATGACGTTGGATTTAAAAGAGTTTTTTCATAATTTCTTATGCTTCATAATTTCTTATGGTTTTCCATTTACGCCAGCATTCCTCCAAGCAATCCCCCTCCAAGACACAAAAACATCGCAGTAACCACATTTACCCCACCATTTTTCAACGAATGATATATACCTAAAGAGACGATCAATAGTAACATAAAATAAGCTGCTCCAACGAGCATTCCCCACCAAAACTTTCGTACCCGATTCCATTTTCCAATCATAAATCCACCTACAAATGTTGATACCAAATAAATTGCCATCACCGCAATCGTCACCTGCTTCTCTTCCAGATTCAATTTGTAGGCAAAAAGCGCCAAAAGAAGCAGCAGGATTCCCGTTACTACATATGCACACAAAAGTGACTTCAATATCCACACTGCTTCTTTTTGTATATCTGGTTTTTGATCCTTACGATTCTCCATTCCCCACACCTCCACACCTGCAATTCTATGCTATGCATTCTTATACATTATATGTCGGCCGGTAATGTTCCAGTACATTTTTACTGCTCCATCTGCCTTCCCAAAAATCCAGCAGCACACTCTATCAGTTTCTGTTCCATTTCCCCAAATTTACGTTTTTTATCGCGATTTAGAAACACAATACCTCCGATTACATCTCCGTTACACAATATCGGACAGATTGCTTCCCCTTCATACTCGCCCATTTTATCCACTACCATAATAAATTGCTTTTCCCCCGGCACGGCCAGAAGCACTTCCCTTCTTTGAAGCTGCTCTCCCAACATCTTACTAATATATTGTTCCTCAAACTCCTTCTTTCCATTTCCCGCTGCCGCTACAACCTGGTCATGATCTGTGATACATACTATACAATTCAAAACATTTGACAGACTTTCCGCATATTGCTTCGCCACAATTCCAAGCTCCCCAACCGGAGAGTATTTCTTCAATATCACTTCTCCCTCTCTATCCGTAAATATTTCCAGCGGGTCTCCTTCCCTGATTCTAAGTGTTCTCCTTATCTCTTTCGGAATCACAATTCTTCCAAGATCATCAATTCTCCGTACAATTCCTGTTGCTTTCATACATCTATCAACCTCCTGTATTATACCTATATTTCCATATTCTGCGTTGTATGGATAGTATGTGGAAATATTGGAGGTTTTATACACAAGTCAAAAGCGCCAATAGGGACGGGGTTTAGTGGCTTTTGCTCGCAAAAGCCACCAAACCCCGTCCCTACTGGCACCCTATTCAGTTCAAAATACCTTTTTATTTTTCAGCAAGTGCCTCGATTTCGCAAAGAACTCCCTTTGGAAGATCTTTTACTGCAACACAGCTACGAGCTGGTTTAGATACGAAATATTTTGCATAAACTTCGTTGAATTTAGCAAAATCAGCCATATCAGCTAAGAAACATGTTGTTTTAACAACGTGAGAAAAATCTGTTCCTGCTGCTTCTAATAATGCTCCTACGTTCTTGCAGCTCTGCTCTGCCTGAGCTTCGATTCCTTCTCCTACGCTTCCGTCTGCTGGATTTACCGGAATCTGTCCTGATAAATAAACCATACCATTCACTTCAAATCCCTGTGAATATGGTCCGATTGCTGCTGGTGCTTTGTCTGTGAAAATTTCTTTCATTTTTAATCTCTCCTTTACTTTTCTTAATGTATTACAACCTGCAAATCCATTGCAAACTGTAATACACGTTCTTATGCATATTTCAATTATCTCACATATCTGCAAAAAATCAACCGATTTCTTAAATTTTTCAAAATATTTTTTAGGTGTATCAAAATATTTTTTAGATTATATCTTTTCTCCCTGCTTTTGTCTTCTGCTTATTCTCATACATGTAGTAATCTGCTTTATCAAACAGATTACGTAATGTACATTCTTTATAATCTGTCGAAATCCCACAGCCTTGAGCAAAGCTGATCGGGATACTCTTTCTGTTCATATTAAACTGATCTACTTCTTCCTGAAGTTGATTCAATATTTCCTGAACATGTTCTTTATCTGTATCATAAATCACAGCAATAAATTCATCCCCGCCGTATCGTCCCACAAAATCTTTCGCCGGAACCACATTGCGTAAAATTCTTGCAAAGTTAGCAATCAGCTGATCTCCTGCTGAATGTCCCATTGTATCATTCGCCTTTTTCAGATTATTAAGATCAAACATCACACATGCAACCGGCTCTGTAATAAGCCGCATATCATGAAGCAATTCTTCACATCTGCTCTTATTCGGAAGTCCTGTATGTACGTCCAGATAAGCCCTCTGTTCCAATATTTTATTCTTCTTTGCAATACGCACCCCCGATATCATCTGTTCCAGAACAATACAGAACAGAATAAACATATCAATTGCTGACACAATCTCCAATACCCGAATATCTTTTGCCATCTTTTCCGAATAGTTCTCTGCCGCAGAAACGGTCTCATCTGCCAGATGAAAATATTTCTCACTCATATCGACAATATTGGTCATTTGATATCCAACATCTCTCACCTTCTGAATTTCTTCTTTCAGATCCGCCCAATAATGAATCTGCTCATCCAACTTCTTCTGATACTCTTTATCATCCAGACTGATCAGATCATAATTACCGTCTTCATATTTCAATCCACTTAAAATATCATCCAGATATTGAATCAACTCATCATTCTGACATCCTGACATTTCAAGTTTCATCTCTCTTTGCGTCGCACCACGCACCAATCCCGCATAGTTAATTACTCGTGCAGTTCCCTGTAAATGTTCGATTTCAAACATCATCATTCCAACCAGCACAATCAGAATAACAATCAGACAACTTTGTATGATCGTCGATACTGTTCTCCATTTTTTATGTTGCTTTGACTCTGCATCTCGTTTCATGATACATTTCCTTTCCTGAACCACAAATAGTTACTCCTCACAATACACTGTGAACAGTAACCGGTATATTGTATCATTATTTCAACAGTATTAAAAGTTTTACTGTAAAATCTGAATCAAAAAGTTCGCTGAAATCAGTCCTAACGCTCCCATGCTTCACTATATCAGACTTCTCTGAAATGAAAAGTTTTAGAAAATAAAGAAAACCTTTAAAAAGTAAAAAAAAATAGAATTTTGCTCTTTTATCTTATATAATGAAGTTAACGTCACAAGGAGGGAACTGTTCTGCGCAAACTTACTTTCATGCTCTACCGGCAGACGTCCAAGTATCCGATATCGAAAGGAGCACCATTAACATGAATTTACCAGGCTATTACTCTTCCGGTCAATTCGCCCGCATGGCAAATGTATCGGTTCGAACAATTCGCTTTTATGATAAACAAAATATTCTTCATCCATCATATGTCACCCCCTCGGGCTCCAGGTTTTATACAGACCAGGATTTTGCCCGTCTCCAACAAATCCTTCTTTTAAAATACCTTGGATTTTCGTTGGAAGACATACGAGAAATGACAATCAATGACAGTGACTATCATTTTATGCTGAATGCACTCCAACTGCAAAAACGATTCATTCAGGATAAAATCGAACAGATGCAGTTAGTTGAAAATGCTTTAAACAACACCGTGGATGCAATCCAAAAAGAGCATCAGATCGACTGGAGCCAGATGTTGGATCTTATCCACCTTACAAATATGGAAAAAAGTTTTAAATCCCAATATCAAAATGCGACCAACATTTCCGCCAGAATCCGACTCCATCGTGATTACTCAATCAACAAACAAGGATGGTTTCCATGGGTTTTTGAACAGTATGAACTTGATAGCACAAACAATACTGTAAATTGTAATTTAAAAGTTCTTGAGATTGGATGTGGAAATGGCGCTCTTTGGGTGGAAAATATGGATAAAATTCCTACAAAAATCCAAATCACACTTTCTGACATTTCCGAAGGAATGCTTCGCGATGCCAAGCGTAATCTACCTGCTGCCGACAATAGATTCCAATTTCAGGCATTCGACTGTCAACAGATTCCATATCCGGATCAAAGCTTTGATCTAGTAGTTGCAAACCATGTCCTCTTTTATTGTGAAGACATTGCATCTGCCTGCAAAGAAATTGTACGTGTATTAACTCCCGGCGGACGCTTCATCTGCAGCACATACGGAATCAATCACATGAAAGAAATCAGCGACCTCGTGCAAAAATTCGACAATCGGATTGTACTTTCCGCCGAAAAATTATATGAACAATTCGGATTGGAAAATGGTGAAGAAATACTAAAACCTTATTTCAGCCAGATTGAATGCAAAAGATATATCGATGCTATTGAATTAGACCGACCTGAACCGCTGATTGAATACATCCTTTCCTGTCACGGAAATCAAAATCAAATGTTGCTCGATCACTATAATGAATTTCGCGGATTTGTTGAAAAAAATATGACAGATGGATTTCACATTACTAAAGATGCCGGATTATTTATCTGCCAGAAATAATCAAAAAATATTGTTGCTGCGAACCATATAGCAACTGATATAACCGAAGAATCTTGCAATAAAAAAGAATCTTCGGTTATACTAAGTCAAAAAATCTATTGAACACTTTTACTAGTATCGTTAAGTATTTCTGATACTTCACTCATAGTCAAATTTGTAGCCATTGCAATCTGTTCAACTGAAAAATCATCCTTCATATTCCAGACAATTTTTTGTGTTGTCTGTCGTTCTCCTTCTTCTTTTCCTTCATTCATTAATATTTTTCCGATTTTCCACATTTTCAAATCCTCCTTTATCTCTTCCAAATCTATCTCACTTAAAAACTTTTCTGCCATTGCATAAATCACCGCCTCAATCTTGGATTTATCAAATGTTGAAGATTCTTGAATAGTTTGTAAAATAGCAAAACTTCTGTGAAATCGCTCTTTTTGTGAACATTCTCCATTCATCAGAGAACACATTGCAAGAGACACCATCTCATCTTTCGATAATACAACATTATTTTTCATTTTTGATTCCAGATTATTTAATAATTCGTCTGCATTTGTATTCTGTAAAATTATTGGACATATACGATAAGTGTTAATTCCCTCTGTATATTCTGTAATCGGATTTTTAATTTTTCCTGAAAATAACACATACGTTGTAACAGCTACTCCATGTTGATAACTTGCAAACGCTTCATAAGTACGAAATCTTTTTAATCCTTTAACCCCTTCATTAGTACTCTGAAATTCAAAGTGTATCCAAGAATCATCTTCCATTTCGAAATTAAAATCCTGATACAATTTTTTCAATTCCAAATGAATAATTTCCGTTGGAGCAATCCGCTTCACCTTTCCCGGAATATGAAATAGTGGGAAAAGTTCTTCCGCAAAAAATAATGCCAATGTTTTCATTGCTGCGTCTTCATGTTGTGAATTTCGAATCTCAACATCTGTAATCTCTTGTTTTTCTTTTTTATCCACCATATAGTATCCTTTCTCGGAAAATACTATACAGAGAAACTCGCTAAGTACTGTAAAAAACAATACTCTTTTACTTCATAATAACAAATAGTTTTATAACAGACAATGGTTTCCGTTTTTGTAATTATAATAGTTATGAGAATTTCCCCTGATTCAGGGTAGATTTATCATGAAATTTAGATTTTTAAATATGAATAATTTGATTGAAGTATATGAATAGTCTCTCTGATAGACCATTTTCTGTACAAGTATACTATCACGATAAATGCACTACGTCAATATAAATTTTGCGAGGGAGCACCCTCGCAAAATTCACCTTAAAAATGGAATGTATCTTTCAGTCCAACCCACTTCTGGTCCTTATCGCTCAAATTCAAAGCTGTTCCATCCTCCAGCTGATATCCTTCAGCAGAAGCATTTCCCTGATACTCTCCAACCAACTGTGGCCACTCAATTCCAATCTCAGGATCATTCCATGCAAGACCGCCCTCATCTCCTGGATGATAAAAGTCTGTACATTTGTAGCAGAACTCTGCAAGATCACTAAGTACCAGGAATCCATGTGCAAATCCTTCCGGAATATAGAACTGTTTTTTGTTCTCTTCTGTCAGTTCAACACCAAACCATTTTCCATAAGTCTCACTGTCACTTCTCAAGTCTACAGCTACATCAAATACAGAACCTTTCACTACACGGACAAGTTTACCCTGTGGAAATTCTTTCTGGAAATGAAGTCCTCTTAAAACTCCCTTTGTAGAGCTAGACTGATTATCCTGTACAAAGTTCATTGTAAGCCCTTCTGCTTCCATATCTTTCTGATTATAAGTCTCCATAAAATATCCTCTTGCATCACCATGAACAGTAGGTTCAATTACGCAAAGACCTTCAATTCCACCTGCATTTTTTTCAACTTTAATCTGTCCCATTTTACTTCACACCTCTTATATTTCAATCTCTTTCAAATATCTGCCAAGAGCATCCTGCCATGTCGGTAATGGCGCGAATCCATTTTCCACAAGCTTGCTCTTATCCAGTCTGCTGTTAAATGGTCTTGCTGCTTTAGACACACCATACTCTGCAGTTGTAACCGGTTTTACTTCCACTTTATCTTCACTGTATTCTGTATGTCCCAACTCTACAGCCTGACGGAAAATCTCTTTTGTAAAATCATACCAGCTGATGAAGCCGCCCTCATTTGTTGCATGATAATAACCATATTTCTCTGTCTCTATCATATCAACCAGCAATCTTGCAAGATCATATGTGTATGTCGGAGTTCCGATCTGGTCGCTGACCACAGTCAACTTATCGTGAGTTTTTCCCACCTTAAGCATTGTTTTTATAAAGTTATTCCCATTTTTTCCAAATACCCATGCAATACGGACGATAAAATATTTAGACAATGTATTGGCAACTGCCAGCTCTCCGCCTAATTTTGTCTCACCGTATACGCTGAGCGGTTTGTAGTCTTTACAGTCCGGCTGCCAAGGCTTAGTACCCTGTCCGTCAAACACATAATCTGTACTTGTATACACCATCTTGCAGTCAAGCTTCTTGCACATATCCGCGATATTCTGTGTTCCTTTTACATTTACCGCATAGACAATATCTTTTTTATCCTCATCCTCAGCAGCATCTACAGCTGTCCACGCTGCACAGTGCACAACTGCATCCGGCGCAACCTCTGTCAAAACCTTCTCTACAGAAGCCGCATCCGTAATATCCATCGGAACATATGGCATACTTACAACCGGTGTTCCATCCAAAACACCGCTGTAAGTTTCCTTAATATCAGAACCAACGCCTTCATAACCGCGTTTTGCAAGCTCATTCATCACATCATGTCCAAGCTGTCCGCCTACACCTGTTACTAATACTTTCATAGATTAAATTTCCTCTCGGTTTGCATACATTTTCTCATAGTAGTTCTGGTACTCACCTGAAATGATTGTCTCCCACCATTCTTTGTTATCCAGATACCACTGAATTGTCTTCTTGATTCCATCTTCAAATTTTGTCTCCGGAAGCCATCCAAGTTCATTGTGGATCTTAGTTGGGTCAATTGCATAACGCATATCATGACCTTTTCTATCCTCAACATGTGTAATCAGGCTTTCTGGTTTTCCTAATTCTTTACAAATAATCTTAACGATTTCAATGTTTGTTTTTTCATTGTGTCCACCAACATTGTAAACCTCTCCAACTCTTCCATTGTGGATAATCAGGTCGATTGCTTTACAGTGGTCCTCAACATACAGCCAGTCACGGACATTCAATCCCTCGCCATATACCGGAAGTGGCTTATCATTCAAAGCATTTGCAATCATAAGTGGAATCAATTTCTCTGGGAAATGATATGGTCCATAGTTGTTAGAGCATCTGCTGATTGTTACAGGGAGTCCGTAAGTTCTGTGGTATGCAAGAACTAACAAGTCTGCACCGGCCTTTGATGAGCTGTATGGGCTGCTTGTGTGGATCGGTGTTTCCTCTGTAAAGAATAAGTCAGGTCTGTCAAGAGGAAGATCTCCATAAACCTCATCTGTAGATACCTGATGATATCTCTTAATACCATATTTACGGCATGCATCCATCAAAACTGCTGTTCCTTTGATATTTGTATCCAAAAATACTTCCGGATTCTCGATAGAACGGTCAACATGGCTTTCTGCTGCAAAGTTTACAACCATATCCGGGTGCTCTTCTTCAAACAATTTATAAACAGCTTCACGGTCTGTGATGCTTTCTTTTACAAAACGGAAATTCGGGTTATCCATCACTGGCTCCAATGTAGATAAATTTCCTGCATATGTCAGACAATCCAGACATACGATACGATAATCCGGGTATTTATTTAACATATGAAATACAAAGTTACTTCCAATAAATCCTGCTCCACCTGTTACGATAATATTCATAATTAAAAACTCCTTTTAGTATAAATTTTCCTGATATTTTCCATCTAATACATCTTTGAGATACTGTCCGTACTGATTCTTCTTCAATATTTCATAAACTTCCAGAATCTCCTCTTTGCTGATCCAGCCATTGAGATATGCAATCTCTTCCAGGCAAGCAATCTTACGATGCTGATGTGTCTCAACTGTTTTCACAAAATTTGTCGCATCAACAAGACTCTCATGAGTACCTGTATCAAGCCATGTAAATCCCTGTCCGAGAAGCTCCACATTCAAGTTACCTTTCTCAAGATATACTCTGTTCAAATCTGTGATCTCCAACTCTCCACGGGCACTTGGTTTCAGATTCTTCGCATACTCTACAACCTTGTTGTCATAGAAATACAAACCTGTTACACAGTAATTGCTCTTTGGTTTCTCCGGTTTTTCTTCGATAGAAATTGCTTTTCCTGTCTTGTCAAATTCAACGATACCAAAACGCTCCGGATCATCTACATAATATCCAAATACAGTAGCACCCTTACCTGTCTCTGCATTTTCCACAGCAGCTTTCAGACGCTTATTCAGACCATGTCCTGCGAAAATGTTATCGCCGAGAACCATTGCCACTGTATCATCACCGATAAATTCTTCACCGATGATAAATGCCTGAGCCAGTCCGTCTGGGCTTGGCTGCACTGCATATGACAAATGTACTCCAAACTGATGTCCGTCACCAAGCAGCTCTTTAAATCTTGGTGTGTCCTGTGGTGTAGAAATGATCAGAATATCGCGGATACCTGCATTCATTAATACAGACATCGGATAATAAATCATCGGTTTGTCATAAATTGGCAATAACTGTTTTGATGTTACCATTGTCAAAGGATACAGACGAGTGCCTGAACCTCCTGCTAAAATAATTCCCTTCATGAGAACCTCCTTATACGTTATATATTCAATATTTTTCACGTCTCGTTTACTAGTTGTTCCCATTATAAAAGGTGACCTAAGGTCACCTTCAAGTACTTTTTTTAATTTTTATAAAATTTTTATTCTACTGTAACACTTTTCGCAAGGTTTCTCGGCTTATCTACATCCAATCCCTTTGCAACAGATACATAATATCCAAGCAGCTGAAGAGGGATAACTGCCAATGAAGTAGCAAAATGTTCATCTGTCTTCGGAACATAGACTGCAAAATCTGCTGTATCTTCTATATTATAGTTGCCATAATGTGTCAGGCCCATCAGATATGCGCCACGACTCTTCACCTCAACCAGATTTGAAACTGTTTTTTCATATAAATGATCCTGTGTCAGAACACCGATCACCAACGTTCCATCCTCAACCAAACTGATTGTTCCATGCTTCAATTCACCTGCTGCATATGCCTCTGAATGAATATAACTGATTTCTTTCATCTTAAGACTGCCTTCCAGACAGATTGCATAATCGATTCCTCTTCCAATAAAGAATACATCCTTTGAGTTTGCATATTTCGCTGCAAACCACTGAATACGCTCCTTATCTTCCAGAATCTTGCCAATCTTTCGAGGAATTGTAGTAAGTTCCTGAATCATTTCACAATATTTTTCCTCAGAAATCGTTTCACGTACCTTTGCCAACTGCAGAGCCAGTACATACGATGCAATCAGCTGTGTGCTGTACGCTTTTGTCGTTGCAACCGAAATTTCCGGTCCTGCAAGTGTATAAAATACATTATCAGCCTCACGTGCGATTGAAGAACCAACAACATTTACAATCGCAAGTGTCTTAACACCAAGCTCCTTTGACTCACGAAGTGCAGCCAAAGTATCTGCGGTCTCTCCCGACTGGCTGACCAAAATAACGAGACCATTCTTATCCAAGATTGGTTTACGATAACGGAACTCTGATGCAAGCTCGACACGTACCGGAATTCTTGCCAAATCCTCGATCACATACTGTGCTGCAACACCAACATGATATGCCGAACCACATGCCACAATATAAATCTGGCTGATTTCCTTCATCTCTTCCTCTGTCAGGCCAACTTCTGTCAGATCAATCTTGCCATCCTTCAAAACAGAATTCAAAGTATCCTCTACCACCTTCGGCTGCTCATGGATCTCTTTCATCATAAAATGCTCAAATCCACCCTTTTCAGCTGCCTCAGTATCCCATTTGATCTCAACAAGCTCTTTCTCGATCTCATCTCCATCCAGGTTATAAAATGTAATATTCCCCTTCTGCAGACGGGCAATCTCCATATTACCGATATAATATACATTTCTAGTATATTTCAAAATAGCCGGAACATCAGAAGCAATGTAAGACTCACCATTCTCCACACCTAAGATCATCGGGCTGTCTTTTCTTGCCACATAAATCTCTTCCGGATACTCCTTAAACATCACTGCCAATGCGTAAGACCCACGAATACGGACCATTGCATGATTGATTGCATCAATCGGAGTACCAAGATACTTCTTATAATAATAATCGATCAATTTGATCGCAACCTCAGTATCTGTCTCAGAATAAAAGACATACCCCTTTTTCACAAGCTTATCCTTTAATTCCTGATAGTTCTCGATAATTCCGTTATGTACACCTACTACATTACCATCATCACTGCAATGTGGATGTGCATTTGTCTCGGATGGCTCCCCATGTGTTGCCCATCTTGTATGTCCTATACCACAATTTCCGGCTACCGCACGTCCATCATCTGTCTTCTCACAAAGAACACTCAGACGTCCCTTTGCTTTTACCACTCTGACCGGTGCTTCACCGTCACGAACCGCAATTCCTGAAGAATCATATCCACGATATTCCAGCTTTGACAATCCATCCAGCAAAACCGGAGCTGCATTTTTGTGTCCGTTAAATCCTACTATTCCACACATATAACTTCTCCCATATTTTAAAACATCTCTTTTGTTACCAAATATATGCGAATTTTCTTTTATGAGCCGCAAAATATATTCGGTTGTAAGTATAACTTATTTTTCATAATTATGCAATTGCAAGACGAAACAATCTATTGTAAAATAAAATTAATTTTTAACATTATTTGCTCAAAAATGGGCAGAAAAGAGGCTCTGATATGAAATATAAAAATATTGTTTTCGACTACGGAAATGTCATTGCAAAATTCGATGGTCTTGCCATTTTAAGATCCTTTTGCGAATCCCAAGAAGATGCCGACCTGCTACGTGACATCGTCTACCGCCAATGGCCGGACCTCGACCGGGGTATACTCGAGTATGATGATTACCTGCAAAGTACACTGGAATTAACACCGCCGCGACTTCAAGATACCGTCCGCACATTCTTTCACGACTGGCCAAAAGAAGTCACACACTTTTCAAACACCCTTGCATTTATCAAAGAATTAAATGAGCGTCAAATCCCGATCTATCTCTTATCCAACGCTCCTACTTACTTTGCTGATTATATGGCAGATTCAGAATTATTAAAAAGCTTCAACGGCGTCATTTTCTCAGGTCCTATCAAAATGGCAAAACCAGACCTGAAGATTTATGAGTACTTCTTTAAGCATTTTAATCTCAATCCAGAAGAATGCTTCTTCATCGATGACCTTCCACAAAATATCGAAGGTGCCAAAAATGCCGGAATGGATGGTATTGTCTTTACCGGAAATATTAATGAGGTAAAAAAACAGATTGAATTTTAGTTCATAAAATTTTTGCAATTTTTAAAACTCCGAAGATGTCGCATACATGGAAACGAAAAAATCGTTAAGGCACATATCAAAGCCTTAACGATTTTTATCTTTATATGATATATTATCAACTTCTGAAATACAAACAACAAAAGCGTTTACTTTAATCTTACAGCAAATGCTTTCTCAATTCAGCTCCGCTCTTCGCACTCAAATATGCAGGTGCAATATCAAACACTGTCTTACATCCAGACTGACCTTCCTGCGCCAGTTTGTAAGCTGCTCTTGCATAGGCAACGAGCACAGACGCTGTAAACTCCGGATTAGAATCCAGCTTCAAGCTATACTCGATAAGATGCTTATTCTCTCCATCCCATCCTGTCTTTCCACTGCGAAGCACGAATCCACCATGTGGGATTCCGCTGTGATTTGCTTTCAACTCTTCCTCACTGATAAAATGTACGGTTGTATCATAATCTGAGAAATAGTTTGGCATTGTCTTAATCTCTTCTTCAACCTTCGCTGCATCTGCACCCTCTTCAAGCACTACAAAGCACTCTCTTGTATGCTTCTGTCTTGTTGTCAGATCCGGATTCTCCCCGTTACGAACTGCTTCCAGCGCAGCCTCTACCGGAATTGTATACTGCTTTCCATCTTTGACACCTTCCACGCGGCGGATTGCATCCGAATGTCCCTGACTGACACCCTTGCCCCAGAAAGTATAGTCCTTACCTTCCGGCAAGATTGCATTTGCATAAAGTCTGTTCAAAGAGAACATACCAGGATCCCAGCCTACAGAAATAATGCCGACATTACCACCTTTTTTAGCTGCCGCATCAACATCCTCAAAATGTTCCGGAATTCTTGCATGTGTATCAAAGCTGTCAATGACATTGAACATCTCTGCATACACTGGTGTCTGCTTTGGAAGATCTGTTGCACTTCCTCCACAAAGAATCATTACATCAATCTTATCTTTCCAATCCTGCACATCCGCAATACGGCATACAGGAACATCCTCTGTTAAAATCTGAACTGTCGCAGGATCTCTACGTGTAAATACTGCCGCCAGTTCCATATCTGCATTCTGTTTAATTGCACACTCTACACCTCTTCCAAGGTTACCATATCCTAAAATACCAATTCTAATGCTCATATTGATTCCTCCTGTGTTTCTTAACCGAGTCTTATTATAAACCCATTAAGAGTTTGTACGCAATAATTTTTTTCTATCCTTTATTAGTTTACATATAAGTTTTCCAACGAAGATTCCCCCGGCTGTCACCACAAAAAACTTAATAGTACCTGACACCAATGGTAGGTAGCTATCATTGGTGTCAGGTACCTTTTGTACCCCCTACTGGAAGTTACGATAAAAGCGTTTGCTGAACCTCACCTCAGCAACTGAGATATCTTTATTTTGAATCCAGGATAAATTCCAATCGGTATTTCATCATTAAAAGTATACTGTACTGAATCTTCTATTCCTTCAAATAAATAAATTTGAACTGTTTCCGTCATTGGGTTTATAATCCAATATTCCCTTACTCCAGCAGTACGATATTTGAACAGTTTTGTCATGTAATCCATACGTTGACTGCTTGGAGATACAACTTCGATTATCCAATCTGGCGCACCACTACATCCTTTATCATCTAATTTATTTGGATCACAAATAACCGACACATCCGGCTCAACATATGTTTTATCATCTTTATTTAAAAATACTGCAAATGGCGCAGAATAGACTTCACATTTTCCATTATTATCAGAAATATATCGATCAATAACACTTACTAATCTCGTTGATATTTTCTGATGTAGTCTACTTGGTGGTGCCATATCATATATAATTCCATCAATTAATTCTGCCCTTTGTCCATCTGGAAGTTCGTATATATCTTTTGTTGTGTAATTATTTTCCTTTGGTAATGGCATGCGCTTTCACCTCATTTCTTTTGAACATATTATAGCATTGTTCTATAAGGCTGTCATGTAAATTTTTGAATGACAATTTCATAAAATTCGAACAAAACCTCGAACATCTAGCTTAATGGCATTGCCTTGTGCCTCTTCATGGCCTAAAAAACTTCCAAAGGGGATTCGAAAACAACCGTAACCACCGCCAATTACGGCGGTTCTTAATTTTTCAATGTACTCGCTCGTGTAAGCATAAAAGAAGGCAGGCAGTCTTGTTATAAGACCACTTGCCTGTTGATTATTTTTATATAGTTTACTGTATCTCGTCAGTCCGAAAAAACGTCATCTGGTGTCAGGCACCTTGGTGGTGCATTGCAATTTTAACTCTTGTATAGGTTTCTAGTTTCACTTCTCCAACCATTCCATAATCCTTCACTTCTGCACGAATATCAAATAATGGTGTCATATCCGCACCTGTCTCCTGTTCATTTTCGCTGCTTACATTTGCATTATTTGCATTGTCTGCAAGTTCCATAGAAGAAAGTTTTCCTTGCTCATAATATCCTCTCGCTATCAAACGATTATTCAAACTTGAAGCAACCTCCACACGAATCTCATTTTCTCCTGCTTTCAACAAATCACTGATATCCACTTTTAATGCATCAAAATCAACTACTTTTGCCTTCTTTCCATTCACATAAACTGCCAGCGTATGCTTATTTGTATTTCCTACCTTCAAAATTGCTCCATTTACTTCCGACCAGTCATCTGGCAATATAACCTTTGTTGTATAATATCCTACTCCAGATACTTCTGGTCCCACTTTTTCAATATCTTTCCATGGTTTCAGTTCTGTTTTTCCAACAAGAATGCGTTCTTTTTTTGTCTCATAGTAAACTTCCTTTGTTACAATTCCCATTCCACGATCTTCAATAATTTCACGTTTTTCTCCTTCATTCCAATCTTCTACTTCTAAATTCCAGATTGGAAGATCGATATCATCCGGTACTTCTATCTTGACACTTATCTTGCTTCCATCAGAGAAAATGGTTTCATAACTCCCTGATTGAACAGCTCTCACATAAAATTCGTCATTCTCTTTTTCTACTTTATCTGCATCTGTGCAAATTATATGTACATCTTGTTCTTCATTCTGATCTATCACATAGATTCTAGCTTCCCCAGGTGCCATCTTAAGGTTCAATATAGTGCACCCCTCTTCCACTTTATAACAGTTAATTTCTTCTGTCTCTGCATTCCAGCAATCGATACGATAAACTTTTCCACATCCTTGAATCTTCATGCTGAATTCAAAATCTTCTGTTTCTGTATATTGCATATTATAGACAAAAACATAACGTTTCCCATTATCTTCCTGTATATGTGTTAAAATATTCTTATTGCTTTCAGCAAATTCTGTGTATGGACGAATCCCCATCTCTTGAAGCACTTCATAAGTAAGTGCCTGATCAGCTACTTCTCTTACATTTGGAAGTTCTTTCATCTTTGTTACGATTTTCTGAAGTCGTTCATCCTCTCCATCATTGAACGGAGTCATAACTGCTGCTTTTTCATAGGTTCTTGATACTCCAAATGGACGAAGTGTCTCGTTCACACCATTAACAAATAAAATTGGTAATCCTTTTTCTGCTAATTTCAGAAGTTTCTCTGCTGTCTTAATCGGAAGCACATTCTGATAAACAATCAATGCTCGATATCCCGGACCATTTGGAAGTAACTTATTATTTTCAACATCGACAAAATCTTCTTCTAATAGCTGTGGTGCAAAATAATCCCATGTGTATCCTGCATTTTGAAGTTTCATATCTTTCCAATAAATCCCTTCATTTCCTCGCATTAACTGACTTTCATAAATTTCCTTTTCATCTCCAGTAAAAATCATATTATTAAAGTTATAATCCAATCTTACAATACCCAGATCCATTCTCGGATTTCCTTGAGATAAAATTGCCTGGTATCGTGCAATCATACTCGTCCATTCCTTGTAATACTGAAAAGAAGGCTGCCTTGATCCAAATCGTTCAGAAAAGATTGGCCACATTCCCTCATGTCCTGGCCAATATGTAGACTCTTCTGAACCACATATACTAGAGTATCCATGAAGCACTGTTTTTGTAACACCTGCTGCAAACTGTGTATAAATAATTTGTGTATAAAAATCCAGTCCCATCATATAATTTAACAGTGTCGCACCTGTCTCACTAGAGTAAGTGCGTTTATAAATATGTGCCGGACCGGCAAGGTTTCTGTAAGACTCAATCTGAGATGCAAATTCCAAGGATTCTGTTTCAATCCCATCTACATATTTTCCCGGCTGTGATATTTCAAAAGGAAGTCCATAAGATATCTCCGCACGTAATGTCATATTGTGAGTATGAAGCCATTCTTGCATCGGCCGAAGCATATGTTCCATATACATATCCGTCATTGTCTGATAAAGATCATTTAATAACTTCTCCGTAAACACTTCATCTTCCATGAAATAGTAATACTTGTAAACCGGCTGCATCATTCCAGGTTCTTTTAAGATAAACGGCAAATATGGTGTTAAATCATAACCTCTGCGTTTTTTGAATTCTTCTCTAAAACAATATCCCCAGAACTGACCGCCCTTCCCGAATGTTCCAAGCTCCAGAGAATCCATATACATCATAGCTCTTCCATTCTTCTCTACATTTGCACGTAATTGCGGTGTGAGAACTGTATTTTCCCAATACTCAATAAACGCCTCTACTCCTTCTTTATCAATATAATTGATTGTATAAGAAGTACTGACAGATGGTTCCGCTGTCTGTCCTGTCCCATGAATCCAAAAATAAAACAGAAGATAATCCCCATCTTTCGGTGCAGTCCATGTAAGTTTCCCATCCTTCACCTTCTCTGTCAATACAACTGAACTTTCTTTGCTTAAATAAACTTTTCCGTTCTTCTCACCACAAAGCCGGATTGCAACTACAGCCTCTAACTCCTGTTTAGTCACTCCTGGCATTGTCAATTCAGCTTCGAGAATCGCGCCATCTTTAGTTTCTCCCGTCTTTATTGTCTCCACCATATAATCAAGCTCTTTTGCTGCTGCCCTATCATCTGGAGTTATTGTAATCAAATTGGCATTCGACCAGTTTGTTCCACTTGTCATGCTAACCCCCATTTGACGCTTTGTTGTTTCTTCCACAATTGTATGGGAATCATGTACCCACTCTTCTGATCCCCAACCGTATATTTTAGAATCTGCACCCGGTTCTTCCATAGCTAAAAACTCTACTGCTCCAAACCCCGTCTCATATAAATCAGAAATCTCTTTCTTTAATGTTTCATCTGTATGTAATCCTTCCGCAAGCCACCATCTTACATCCGGCCAGTATTTCATTTCTGGTTTTTGTAATCCTTCTATTTTCTTCATTCTCTAATATCCTCCATGTACAAATTCTTATTTTACTGCTCTTTTCATCTTAATTTCCGACGTCTGTACTTCCAATTTTTCTTTTGTCAATGGATATCCTATTGCGAAAATAATTGCTCCTACTACACTTAATATTGCTGGCACTACAATTGCACAACCAATAATTGCTGATTGTACCGCCGGTGACTGAGTCTGTGCTGCTGCATCAAATCCAACAACTGCAAGCAAGTACCCTGGGATAGCACCCCCAATTCCCATTCCACATTTTGTAATAAAACTAGATAATGCCGCAACAGCTGCTTCAGCATGGATTCCTAACTTAAGCTCTATATAATCTGTATTATCTGCCTGAATTCCATAGGTAAGCGGCATGCAAAGACCACTCGCAAAACCGGATAAAGCTGTTGAGATCATAAGAATTGAAATGTTCTTAACATCAATCAGTCGAATCAGCAGAGCAATTCCAATTAAAGCAAGACCACATATATACGAATTCTTCTTACCAATCTTACCAATCATAACACCGACAAAAATTGTAGCTGGTAGTAATGCAACTAACTGTACAATTGATACTATACTAATCAACGTTAAATTTCCAATAATATACGTGAAGAAATATGCCAGTGTTGTGTTCATCACATACACTCCAACCATATAAACAAGCGTACTTAAAAATGTGACAGCAACAGGTTTTGCACCTAAAATTTTTATAAGATCCTTCAATCCATACTGCTTATTTCCTGCCTTTGCCTGCACTCTTTCTTTCAGTCCTAATGCTCCTCCAACTGAAAATACTACTATAACAATTGTTGCAATTAAAATCAGACGGATGTAACCATCTTTTTCTGTTGTATTCCCAATGATGATTGGTGCGATCATATTTATCGCAAACATCCCCACCATGTATACAAATCCTTTCAAGGAGCTCAGAGCATTTCTTTCATCCATGTCCGTTGTCATAACCGGCAACATACTATTTAAAGAAATATCCATCACTGGAAATAACACGCCAATCAACAGATAAGTAATATACGCAATTATTAGCTTACCTGATGTTGCCATCATCGGTCCAAACCATAATAATAAAAAGTTTAAAGAACAAAGGAATGTTCCAATAATTAATGTTGGACGAAAATGCCCATGTTTTGTTGTTGGAATATGATCAATCGCAAATCCTACAAATGGGTCATTCAATCCGTCTAACACTCGTGCAACTAAAAACAGTGTTGCACAGGAGGCCGGACTTAAACCCACCACATTTGTATAAAAAATCAATAAATACGATCCTAAGATCGTCTGAATCGGAATATTTCCCAAATTTGCAAACGCATAACACACTTTTTCTTTCAAAGTAACTTTATCATTCATAATACCCTTTTCCTTTCTGATCTGTCTGCTGAGCAAGCAGGTAATAGTGAGTAAATTGCTCTTTTCCTTTTATTTACTTTTTGCAGTTTCTTTTATCAATTTCCACTGTTTTATGCATAAAATTTTGGTTTTTTTATTGATATTGACATTATTGCATTATATAATAAATTTATCAATTACACAGATTGCTCATAATAATGTAAATATTGCTCTAAAAAGGAGGTGTCCTATGTACGACCCATTGATTATGAAATTATTTCCCGAAAAGAAATCTATCTCTCTTAATAAGATTCTCTCTTCTGCTGAAAATTCGGATACATCCACACAACCTAAATCATTAAAAGATGTATCCTTCCCCAATATTAGATACTCTTTGAATTATCTTGATGGGAATTATGATCTCTCCTACATGGTAACGCACTATGCAGATACTTTTTTTCCTTCTGCGTTCGCACGGAAAAACCTTCTTCATCTGCAATTGCTATGTTCTTCCACTTTCCATAAATCACATTACACAAAAAGAACAAATCTTTCTTCCTATCTTTTAGCACAAACATTTTGGGGGAAGGGAATTCTCCGTTATGCAAATAAGGAATATGAATTATTTCCAGATGACGTATTCCTCATTGACTGTCGCCAAAATCATGAATATTTTGCAAGCTCAGAAGAGGGTTGGGGATATCGCTTTCTTCATTTTGATGGAATTTATATGCCGGGGTATTACAATCAGATTCTCGCCAGCCAGAATGTGAAATTTACTTTTCCTGATGCTTCTCATTTTCAAGAATTATTCAAAAAACTCATTTTGACTAATTATAATTCAGAACAGAATAAAGAAATTCTTACAAATTGTATTCTTACAGATATGATTACAGAAATTTTATGTCAATGTCCACAATATCAGGAAGCAAAACTCTCACCCATGGTAGAAGATTTAATTTCCCTTTTGCAGAATTCTTTTTGTGAAAAACTGACACTGGATCAAATTGCAAAAGAAATGAAACTAAGCAAATATTACATGAGCCGGGAATTTAAAAAATCTACCGGCAAAACAATTTTTGGATATATTACAGATTGTCGAATTAATTTGGCACAAAGACTGCTGCGCTACAGCAAAATGACAATTAATGAAATTTCTGAACACATTGGATTTGAAGATCATAACAGTTTTTATCGAGCCTTTCAACAGAGAGAAACTATGTCACCATCAGCATATCGTAAATACTGGGAATCCTTTTAATAGGGTAGAGGGGAAATAATATTTTCTGGTCTCTTCCATTGCTTCATGACAATTACTCTGATTTTATGCCTCAGCCTTTCCCCGACCCTAAACGGCTCCCGAAAAGAGCCAGAAAACCCCGTCCCTAATGGCTTTCAGAATACTTTATACTCAAATTATTAGATTAGAATCCTACACCGGTTCAATCACACAGAAAGAGAGGTCCTATACATTGAACCACCTGGCTATGATATCAATTATCACCGTAATCGCTCATCTTCTTTGGTTTGCCGTGATGACTGAGCGAAAATATTCTCTCAAAAAAACTTTGCTGCTCTATGGATTTTATGCTGTATTTTTTACCCTTTGGTCCTTATTGGCATTTTCTTTACTAGGCAAAGATTCCCCATATGTAATACCTTTTTCGTTTATCGGAACTATATTACCTGCTTTTTTGCTGTTTCTGTATACTTCTTCTGATACCTTCTGTAAAAAATTATTTTTAGTCATCACTTATGCAAACTTATTTTGTATTTTTATTTGCATTTCTGTTTTAATTTGTAATGGATTGTTTTTAAATTTATCAACCGTCCAGCAGATGTATGCCAGAGGCATTGTAAGAATATTGCTAAATCTCCCTGCGTTATTGCTGTACTTCTATTTTGTCCGGCCTTATATGCACGCTGTACCGGGAAACAAGAAGCAAACATGGTACTCGATCACTCTTGTGTCTATCCTTTTTCTGATAGTATTTGCAACGCTTGTCGATTTTCTCATGCATACTGGGGATCCCGTCGAGTACCTTCTCCTATTTATCACAACCTTGATGATTTATTGTGCTGTACTGTGGATAGTATTTGGCACGATTCAGCATCTGAACGAGGAAGTTAAGATGGAACTGATCAGACAAAACGTACAATACTTACAAGGGCAACTTGCACTAACCAGAGATAATGAATCAAGAGCTAAAGCTATGCGCCATGATTTCCGACATCATATGCAAAATATCAATCTTCTTATAAAGCAGGAGAAACCGCAGGAAGCAATCCATTATATTGAAAATTTCATTCAAGGTCTAGATACTGCAAATCAGACTGATTTTTGCCAACAGGTTACAGTTAATGCGATTTTAAACAACTTTTACAACAGGGCTCAGAAAGAAAATCTCATCCTTTCTGTTGTAGCTGACATACCTGGAAATATAGCAGTCGCAGATATGGACTTTGTAGCAATTCTCTCAAATCTTTTAGAAAATGCGATAAACGGTTGCCTGGCATGTAACTCTCACGATAAGATTACAGTAAATCTTCGCACAAAAAGGGAAAGCTGATTATTGTATGCAGTAACCCGTGCAGATCTGACCTTGTGATTGAAAATGATTTGATCATGCCAAAGGGAACAGGTATCGAAAGTATCCTGATGGCTATTGATAAATATGATGGAAATATCTGTTATCAACGAGAAGACAATTCTGTGACAGCATGCATTATCCTGAATTGCTGAAATATTGTGATTTTATTCTTTCTATGATATCATTTAATATCATAACAAGACGAGAGGTGAAACATATGCTGCGCATAGGAATATGCGATGACAATCAAAACGATATAAAACAGATTTGTGAACTGGCTATTCGTTTTTCAGAAGAACACCCGGAAAACCCTCTGCAGATACAGGCTTACGACTCACCTTTTGATCTGCTTGATGATATTGAAAAAAACGGTGGTTTTGATCTGTACTTGTTAGACGTTGTTATGCCACATATGACAGGCGTAACTCTGGCAAAACGGATCCGTGAGCGAAAAGAAAAGGCTGAAATTCTATTCCTGACATTTCCCAAAGAATATGCTGTGGATGCTTTCAGCGTAAAAGCTTCTGGCTATCTAATAAAACCTGTAGATAAACCTGATTTTGACGATGCAGTACTTGACTGTATTCATCGACTATTACCCACAAAAAATCCATCCATTATACTAAAATCAAAAACCGGTTTACATCGTATACCTGTTTACGAACTGGTCTGCATTGAAAGCTTTAATCATAACCAGATTGTTACATTGTCTGATGGTTCTTCCCTGGAGACATCGGCAACATTAGTAGAACTAATGGAAGTATTGAAAGATCACCCCTCTTTTGTCCGGCCACATAGAGCCTATATTGTCAATATGGATTTTATCCGAAAGCTAAGCACTCGTGAATTGTTACTGACAAACAGAAAAAGTATTCCAATTTCCCAGAACAGATACAAGGAGCTAAAAAACAGCTATTTTTCTTATATGATCCACTCATGAAATTTCATATGATTTATTCACGCAGAAAAAGCCTTATTTCACGAAAATGAACCGCTTCTTCTGCGTTTTTCTTTTATACTAAAAATAAGAAGATTGAAAAAGCGAGAAAAGAAAGGATCTGATTCAAATGATGAAATCTAATGTAAATATATCCTCAAAATCTGCCTGTGACACACCTCTTCAGGCCGCTATGCCAAAATTTGCCGGGGTGTCCCATGTATGTATTTTTGTAGATGATATGATGGAAGCTGTTGACTATTATCAGAAACTCCTGGGCGTAGTACCTGATCACTATCTGTCTCATTGGAAAAATGAAGGTTTCTTCAAGGCCGGTGGCTTTGTTAAGGAAGCGGCAGATGGAGACGTTTCCATTGCCTTCGTAAATATCCCTGGCACCAAGCTGACACTGGAACTCATGCAGTACCACTTACCGGAAGGGCGAAAGGAACCCATCTTTTTTGCCGCTAATGATGTCAGCGGTGCTCGTCATGTAGCACTAAAAATCACAAATATTGATGAGGCATTTTTACATATAAAATCTATGCCTGACACAAAACTGATCAACGAAACAGAAGACTATCAAGTATTTCAGATCAGTAAAACCACACCAGACGAAGTTCATTTCTTTGATCAAAAGACGTCGGAAACGGATGAAAGGAATCAACAGACAGCTAAAATTCTCAGCGAAGTTCGTTATTTTTATTTTATCGACAAATACGGTCTACAGTGGGAATTTGAGCAGGGGCATACTGATATAGGCGATTAGGTGAATAGTCGAAAAAGGAGTTTGTTATACTTTATTGTGTATAATAGACTCCTTTTTCAGTTTATCTAAGAGATTTACTTATTATCGATATAAAAATTTAATGGTGCCACACCAATGTAGTTTCTTCTATAGATTTTTTCATCATCTTATTTTTCTGTTTGAATTTCATCCACAATTGTCCGGATAACCTCAACATCTTCCACCAGATCCTCTGCTATAACTTCCATACTCTGTCCTTTGGCGAGTTTCTTTTGGACTAATTGTTTTAAGAGTTCTGTTCTTCCTTTTATTATTCCACGTTCTTCTATTCCTTCACTTAAATTACACATTACTTTCACATCCTCCTCTATTGATTTTTCCATTGGTATATGATATTCGTTTTTGAGTATATCTAATTTTTCCTCTTCTCTTAGTGTTTCTGACAATAGTGCTCCCAGAAGTCGATGTAGTTTATGTTTTTCTTCTTTAGGTGAGATTTCTTTTGCCAGCCCAACCATAACGATATTCACCAAATCCTCTTTTCCTTTCCAGACCTGATTTCCTATAATTGTATCATTTGTCAGATGAATATGGTTCATGCTGTTCTCTGACATGTTCATACATATCCAAATAGAATAAACTTTTTTAATATCATTATAATTGCTATTCACAAACTCCCTGTTCTTCTGGGACGAGATTTCTCGACTGGCGTAAAAAACAGCTCGGTTAAGAATATCATATTCCGTCGGTTCTTTTCTCTGTGCTTCTACATTTATGATAATCTTCGAGCGTCCCTCTTTCAAGCGCACATAAAAAATAATATCAAATAAAATGTATCCGGCGTTCACTTCTTCATTTACTGTATTCATTCCTATGATTTCTTTGCTATCTTCGTCCACTCCGACAACTGCATTGGTAAGACCTGGGTCAGCAGGGATCTTTCCAATATGTATGTCGTCTTCAATCAATGGTTTCACTTCTTCTGGTGACATCCTTCGAAATTCTTCGACCGCCTCTATCAAAATTCTAGCCAGTATGTCTTTGTAGCCAAGAAGTTTTTTTGCATAGGCATCATACTGTGCTTTAAGGTCTGTTGCTAATATAGCATTTTTCAACTCAGTATTCATTTTTCCTCCTCTTTGCAGAAGGAACTTATTCTATCTCTAAGTACTTCCAGTCCTCTTCTGCTTTTTACATATTTTTGGGTATCAAAGCATAGATTTCTGAAATGTTATTAGAATATAGATGGTGATTGTTCACCTTAGAATTCATAAGAAATATGCTTTTGGATAGTTTAACATATCTTTCTAATGGATTGCAATATAGAAACATTTTTTTGCAATCAAAAACACCTTATCTTAAATGACAGAGTCTATATTGAAAATGAATTAGCAAAGGAAACTACATTACAACTTTCCTTTGCAAAGACCCTACTACGATTTCTAAAAAAGTTCGTTCCCACAGATTATCCGATTGGTATCATAAAGGTACTTTCTAAAATTCTGTGTAATCTTTTCGATTTATCTGCAATTGATAAACTGTATAAGAAATCTCTCCGATGCAGATCTCTGATTATTCCTGGAAGAACATTCCGACGAAAGAAGAATAAAGCAACAGGCAGAACACATTTTAACACCAACCCCTGCTTTCTAAAATCAATAGCTGTTAATAGGGCTTTTCTGTAAAACTCTATTAAAGTGCGTCTTCTTTTCAAATCTTCCTTCCTTTTCTCGGTTTCACACCGTTAGCCATTAACCGAATCAGACACTTACCTTAAGTTGACACTAGGTTGACCACACTGATGCCTGACACCTGGTTGGTTTTATATTTTAATTTTGTTTATCTAAATCAAACGTTCCAATGTTTCCGCCACTATTACCTACATTATTATTATCACGATTGTTAAAATAACGTCCAAATAAATGTGTATCACTATCCATTTCTAAGATATTATACCCATCATACTGATGTGGTAATTCCCTACTGTGATTTATAAATCCAAATCCTACTTTTATTATTCCATCCCTTTTGATAAACATCGATGCAACATTGCTTTCTGATTTCGATTTTGGAAATGTTGAAACGAAGCTAATTTTACTCCACGTTTGTTTCACATCCAATTCCATATTTATGGTTTTTTGATATGTATCGGACGTAAGTGTTCCTACCCAATGCCCGCGCAAATCAGGAACATTAAGGATTTTTTTGAACCACTTTGTTCTCCATAAAACATTATCGAAAAAATAATATATTGCTACATATAAAAATGGAACCCCAATAAAATTTGTTGTCACACCAAACCCATCGCATATATCAACTATCTGACTAATCCACGCAAACTGTTGTAACCAGTTTCTCGCACTCGTAATACTTCCTTCAAGCCAATATGTTAAAACAGATGATAAAATTATGCTTACAATAAATATCCACCAAAGAATTTTCTTTCTTATACCTGTATCAATTGTATATGGATGCATTTTTACTCTTTTCTCCCCTTTTCTTTCGATAATATTCTCATTTCAATAATATCACCACTCTGTACTATCAAATTGATATTTTCGTCTTTTCCTGCAATTATCAATATAGTACCTGGTAATACATGTTTTACTTTATCATGAATCTCTTTTAATGAATTAATATCTGTTCCTGATGGATGTGCCAGCATATTCGGATGAGTATGCCATTCTCCAATATAATTTATTATCCCTTCTGTTTCTTTCCATCTCTTATTAATAATTTTTTGTGCTTTTCTTGCATTTCTTTTGTATAAAATTTTTGAAAAAAGACTTGTTTTCAATTCATAAACTTCTGATATTTCTATAAGTTTGTTTTTTCTATTAAATTTTCCAAGCAGAATTCCTCCTGTCTCATATTTAAGATTTGACCAATAAAATTTTTTTATATTATCAATCACCTCATTTTTCACAATAATTTTTAAGTTGTTAATCTCATAATTCATTGATTGTCGATCCTTTTCAATTCCATAAATCTATCCTCTTTTGCCCGCCATTTAGATTTAATATTGAATTTTTTCTGCCTAGCCCATTTCATTTTTCCAATCCAAGTAAATTCATAATTAGATTTTTCTTCTTTAGAATAGATTTTTCTATAGTAAACATCTAAAAAATCTAGAACAAATTTCTGTGCCTCGAATCCTGCATATGGTGCATATGCACTCTGACATCCTGCTTCACTCTTTAAATATTTCTTACTATCATTTAAAACATTATTATTGAACGCTCCGTTCACATCAAAAATACTTTTTTCCGTACTTTCATCAATTTCCTTTCGCAAGATCAAAGCATGACCTGCAATCAAATACGGTTCTACCCATAAAATAATACATTCTTTATGAATGACTTTTTCTTTGATAAGTTGTACAATCTTTTTTTCAATTACTGTATTTCCAACACAAACCCAAATAATATCAAAATCATTTATTAAAGAGCAATGATTCAAGAGATATTTCCATACATTTCCTACTATGGAATTACATTTCATTGCTGGATAATGTTTAAGTAATTCTGATTTAAGAACCTCTGATTTAGGTATAGGAAAAAGTAGATACTGACTACCACATAAATGCCGGGCTAAATTCTCAATATTCAAATTATCATTATCCAGTAATGTTATATTATCGGTAATGCCTGCATCTATTATCGCTTTACTTACATAACTCCCTATTGAACCACAACCTATTAGTAAACATTTTTTGTCAAAAGCAGCACTTCCATCTCCGCCTCGTGTAAACAACCTTTTCATCTCAAAATTCTTTAATTTAAGCCGCTTAAACTTCCAGCTTTTATTTGCCGCCAACATGCCTTTTATATTTCTATGTGATGGTTTTATGCCATTAGATAATAGATTTATCTTTAATGCCAAAAGACATGAACCAATACCATTATCTGCACATAAAATTATCAATCCTTCGCCTTGATTACTTACTAAAAAACTGTAAAATTTAGATAGTTCTTTCTGTGGAATCAAATTATGTATATCCTGAATTGTATAAAGATGCACAAGAACTGATGTTCCTATATTTATAAATAACGCTTTCTTAAAAATAGCATTTTTAGGCTTTTGTAAACCATAAGAATTGTCAAAAAATTCTTCGATTTTATCTTGAGTATCTGCAACCACAAACCAGTTATCTAACCATTCACAACTCCATAATAAATGTGTATCTGTATTTCCAGATCCTAGATAATCAATTTTTCCAGTTGCCTTAGCATCCCAAAAAGAAAGCGCCTCTATTTGATAATCAATTATATTTTCTTGTTTTTCGCTAGTTACCAATAAATCTTTTGCACGTCTGACACTCTCCAGGGCTTCTTCTCGATATCGTTCCGGATTTGGCAATACTTCGTTTGTATCATATAAGCACAATTTATTGTCTGTATATAAATGTGGTATACAAAGTTCTTTTTGATCCTCGATATAAATTTCTGGAAATTCATAAGGATAATATTGTGGAAATTTCATGCGTAATTCATACTGTTTTCCTTCAATTTGAATGAAAATCTTTATTTGTTTTTCTTTCTCCATATATTCGCAGGAAATTCCACTTTCCACTAAATATTCATATACATCTTTATGCAAAATGCTTATCCTCATTCCCTAATTTTATTGGTCCTGCCGTACTCTCTGCTATATCTTTATCGGCATCTTCTCCAGTTGGAAATCTTTCACCAAAAACTTTTTGAAGAATATCTGTCGCGTCCTTCTCGTTATTATTTTCATTTATTGCAGCATCTAATTTCTTCTTTAAATTATTAAGTCCTTTTAAGATTTCATTTTTTGAAGTTTCACTAACATCAGCAAATAAATCCTCATCAGTAGGAGTAACTGGTTTATAACAATGGAAACTATCCTCTAAAGAATCAATAATATTCGTAACAGTGTCCAATAAAGATAAATCATCTCGTTTTTCAGTCACACAAAAATTATTGCATACTAAAATTGTTATTGCCATTCCTTTAATATCAATGTTCTTATAATCTTTCCATGCTTTCAAGTATTTTACCATACGACGGATTTCCTGCCCATTTTCATTAACATATCCTTGAAACCAAGCTGTAAATGCTTTAGGATCACTTTCAATCCACCCTTTAGATTTATGAGCTAAATATGCTATACTATCTCCAGCACTATTCTCACCCATGATGTACATTGGTAAATCAATATGATACTTATCTTCATATACAACTCTAATACAAGTATTTTTATCGATTGGTGAATTTGAAGTATGTTTTTCTACAGCCTCTTTTACCCATGTATGTACAGTCTGAGTAGCAGGCCAATCATCCTGATCTGTTGAATATCCTCTCAGATAAACTCCATTATCTAGGTCAAACTCATCGTTATCTAATGGCATAATAGCTGTTTTCATAGCATAAGATCCTTGTGTACAATGTTGAGGTTTTTTTCTTCCTTTTTCTTCAAACTTGTCGCCAATTTTATTTCTTAATGCATCCCGGCCTTTTGTTATTTTTTCTTTATATGTTTTTGTCAACGAAATTTCATCGTAAAAACCTAAAAATAATTTATTTAAATCTAACATATCATTCTCCTTATTTTTCATTTAGCACTCATCAAAATAGAGTGCTGATATTTTGAGATTATCACTTTTCTATTCCTACGTCAACTATGAAATATTTATAATTCCATGTTAACTTCCAGTATTTTTACGACTCATTTTAAAGATATACCGATTTATTAATCAAATGGTAACTTCTCCGTATTCTGTATAGCCTTCTCCACATAGTCTTAAGCTTCTACAAGAAGGCCCTTTGTTTCTAAAAAATTTTCCATAAACCGGAGCTTTTGTTCCAGCTCTTCAATCTGTTTCCACAGCTCCGGTTTTGTTCTCCTCTCGTAATTATACACTTGAAACCTCTGCTTTCCCTTGAATAAAATCTAAGATTTTCTCATAGCTCTTGCTACTTCCTTCGATTGCTTTCAATAACTCTTCATCTTGTATTGCCTTCTGTTTTTTGTGAAGCTCCTCCAACTCTGCTGTCAGCCGATCGTACTGTTCGCGATTCTTACAGATTGCCTTTTCTGTTTTCGCTATTTTTTGCTCTAAAATTTCCTTACTGATATTCCTTGCCATTTTTATTTTCCTCTTAAATTTTCACTACTCATAGTAAACGTAACGAGCATTTCCTTTACTTCTAAATGTAATTTTCTCTTTTACTTCTGGCACATCAACAAGGTAATCAAAATGGATACTAAATTTTTATCCCATTGCATAATTTGTTTTTATGATTCTTACTTCTCTTTCACTATCAATATAGCCAAATGAGTATTTAATTCCTTTACGCTTAAAGTATTTTCTAGGATTTGGTTTCTCAAGATGTTCGCACATTCTTATCGCAGCTTCATTATTAACCGTTAATGCAAATTGACTGTATTCATACACCAATCCTTGTTTTTCATAAAACTTTTTAATTTCACTTTTGATCATTTCCACCACTCTTTCTCTATCGAGATAATACTTATTGTAATAATCCATTAAATCACTACCTTCCTTCTTTTGTTAAACAATAAATCCATTAACCTCATTCAGCACATATTAGCAAACATCTTTCCAAAATACTATTCTTGTTATTCTGGTATCACTTCTCTGCTGCCTTCCGCATATTCAAAATAGTCGTCTTTCCAAAGTACACAGCAATTGTATCCTGTACTTCTATATCTAATTCCATCGATTCCTATCTCCTTACAACACGATGCAACAAAATTAGGAAGTAGATATTCATGTACTGTCTTCCCCACTTCATTTTCTACAGTAAACCTCATATGCTCGATAAAGCGATTTGTTTTCTTTGCTTTTCCGGACAAATCCAGCAATTTCGCTGACTTTATAGCATTAAGTCCAATCACCTGTACACGTGGTTTTGTTCCACCACTGTGCTTATAGATTTCTTTCAATGCGCCTTCCTTATCTTCGGAAATATAGTAGCAACTTCTCCCCACCTCATTATATCGGCCATGCGCCGAAACATTAATAGGTGCTTTCATCATCTCTGAATCATGATATGGACGCTGCTGTTCTCCTAATACCCTTGCATGATAATATGTAATCTCTTCAAAACTAACAAAATGATTCCAATTTTTAAGCATTTCAAATATTCTAGCACCTACAGGATGTTGTAATGCAAATACATAATTCTGCTCCAATTTACTTTCAAAAGAAAGTAAACTATCAAGTGGAATTTCTTCAAACAGTTCCAAGGAACTTTCTACTACTGTAATCTGGTCTGCTGAAAACTTAATATCTGGAGAATCCTTATGGTAAAAGTCTTTTTCCTTTGGATCAAACTGAACCTTATCAGACTGCATTAGTTTCTTAGCAGTCGTTTTTGTCAAAGCCTTTAATACCTTTTTACTGCCTCTTGGTAATTCTAGTTCATCATAATTAGGTAGCATTCTTACTACAGCAAAATTCTGTGCCGCGATACTTCGTTCTAGTACGTCATTTAAAGCAAGTGCATTGTCCCACTTTAACGTCAATTCTCCTATATAATCAGAAATAGCAGACAAACCATTTCCCATTACTTGAACATTATTTTTTAACTGTGACTGAAACGCTTGCAACTCTGGTGTTATCGTGGCCGCTTCAAATGTCGCAAGAACATCCTTTATATCTCGATATGACTGCATAGACGCAGCCACAGAGTTCACTGATTCTGTTATTGAACTTAAGGCATCATCTGGAACTACTGTCTTTGCCACAGAGGATAAAGATGCTGTTGTAGTAGCTAACCCCAAACTATTTTGCTTTATCAAATTTTGATACGGTTGCATGATATCCTTAAATGGTTGCAATGCCTGAATAAACGGAGCCTGTTGTATTCTTATTTGTTCAGTAACGCTAGCCGCCTGCTGCAATGCTGAGCTGCTCAAAATTTTCGCTTCTCGTTCTTCCATTTTTCTTATAGCTTTATCATAGGCTGTTTCTGAAAAACGAAAGGCGTCCTCATCTAATCTTTTTGTCATTTATATCCCTCTCTTATATTTCCAAAGAAATTTTTTCTCTTTTATCTACACTTCTCCTCCAGCATTTACACAATATATACCTTATATTACCATATTTCTCGATACATTAACACCATATATTGATTACTCCAAAATAAATCCATCGACAAATTTCGACATTTTTCGACTCTTAAACATACTGTTCTCATTTTTTCCCGCCCTCCGCAAATGTTATTTATCATAACATTTCTACTCTTTTTCCATCCCCCTCTTGCGCCTTCTCACATCTTATGTTACTATAAATACGTTAAAATCAATAATTAGCAAACACAGTTTTGTTATTTAAAACAACATCGTATTGTATAACTATTAAAATACACACATTAAAGAAAGGATTTCACTATGAAGAAATTATCTCAGTCTCTTTTAGCTGACTTGGTTGCTACAAAGAGAAAAGAACAAAACATGACACAGCAGGCACTTGCCGATGCAACAGGAATCAATCGCGCATTAATTTCCCGCCTGGAGAAAGAAGATTTTCTTCCATCTATTCCACAGTTGGAAGCATTGTGCGAAGCTCTTGGATTTGAGCCAGATGAAGTTTTCGTAGATAACACAAATACTAAGCTTGCTTCACCGGCACCACTTAATATTGCCGTTGCAGGTACAGGTTATGTAGGACTTTCTATCGCGACTTTGCTTGCACAGCACAATCACGTTACTGCAGTGGATATTATTCCTGAAAAAGTTGATTTGATCAACAACAAGAAATCTCCTATCCAAGATGATTATATTGAAAAATATCTCGCTGAGAAGGAGCTTGATCTGACAGCTACTTTAGATGGTGAGGAAGCTTATAAAAATGCTGACTTTGTTGTCATTGCAGCACCTACAAACTATGACAGCAAGAAGAACTATTTTGATACTTCCGCTGTAGAAGCTGTTATCGAACTTGTTTTGAAAGTAAATCCAGATGCAATCATGGTGATTAAATCTACAATCCCTGTTGGATATACTGACTCTGTCCGCAAGAAATATAACACAAGCAATATTATTTTCAGCCCGGAATTTTTGAGAGAATCCAAAGCGCTCTATGATAACCTCTATCCAAGCCGTATCATTGTTTCTACTGATAAAAATGATGAACGTCTTGTAAAAGCATCAAGAGATTTTGCTGCACTTCTTCAGGAAGGTGCACTTAAACAAGATATTGACACATTATTTATGGGATTCACTGAAGCTGAAGCTGTAAAATTATTTGCAAATACATATCTTGCACTTCGTGTTTCTTATTTTAATGAGTTAGATACTTACGCAGAAATGAAAGGACTGAATACACAGGATATTATCAATGGTGTGTGTTTAGATCCAAGAATTGGAACACATTACAATAACCCTTCTTTCGGATATGGCGGATATTGCTTACCAAAGGATACAAAACAGCTGCTTGCTAACTACAATGATGTTCCTCAGAATATGATGAGTGCAATCGTAGAGAGTAACCGAACAAGAAAAGACTTTATTGCTGACCGCGTGCTTGAACTGGCAGGTGCTTATGAAGCGAATAGTTCATGGGATGCAGCAAAAGAAAAAGAAGTTGTTGTCGGTGTTTATAGACTGACTATGAAAAGTAATTCTGATAACTTCCGTCAGAGCAGTATCCAGGGCGTAATGAAACGAATCAAAGCGAAAGGTGCAACTGTTGTAATCTATGAACCAACACTTGAAAATGGAACAACATTTTTCGGAAGTAAAGTTGTAAATGATCTTGCTGAATTCAAAAAGCTCAGCCACAGTATCATTGCCAATCGTTATGATTCTTGTCTGGATGATGTCCGTGATAAAGTATATACAAGAGACTTATTCCAGCGCGACTAATTATCTTTCAATAATAATTAATACAGATTCAAGTTTTGAAACGAGGAAAGTGCTATGAAAAATCAAAATGTAACTTTAAAAAATGCAA